>Ga0207121_1100_pt1 | contig 14700 bp, 16 predicted proteins | sample Alteio_BWMinHeat_41_FD_153513 | JGI IMG/M metagenome (GOLD analysis project Ga0207121, IMG submission 153513) | Enriched cells from forest soil in Barre Woods Harvard Forest LTER site, Petersham, Massachusetts, United States -... | ecosystem: Environmental > Terrestrial > Soil > Temperate forest >... | reverse complement strand
TGAATAATCCCGCCTCTATGTACGGGCATACTTTTTTTCGCCTCAACCGGAACTCGTCCGACCACCTCCGAGACTACACGGTCGATTTTTCGGCCCAAGCTCGAACCAATAACGGAATAGCCTTCGCTCTCCTGGGACTTTGTGGAGGCTACCGCGGCGCCTTCTCCACGTTTCCGTACTACGTAAAAATCCAGAAGTACAATAACCTTGAGGATCGCGACCTTTGGGAATACCCGGTTGAGCTGAGTCAGGCTGGCTTGGACCGCTTTCTGGCTCATCTGTGGGAAATGGGTCATACCACGATCGCCTACTATTTTTTAAACAAAAACTGCTCGTATCAATTACTCCCGGTCTTGGAGGTGGCAGAGCCCACGTTCAACGTCGAAGGGCGATTTCGCTTCCGGGCGATTCCTCTTGATACGCTCCGATCCGTGATCGCTAGCCCCGAGTTTTCTGGCCATTCGATCTGGCGCCCCTCCCATGTTCGCAAAATGCTCGGGGAAAGAGCCCTGCTTTCCTCGAATGAACGCCGACTGGCAGAAGCTTTGACTCGAAAAAATGGAGAAACCAGGCAGGAGGAGCTAAAAAAAACTTCCGGCTGAGCGTCAGGCCCGGATTCTCGACGCCTCCTACGATCTTCTTCGTTACCGCGTCGGTTTCCGCCGCGGACCCTCCTCCTGGACCGAGGAAAGGATGAACGCCCTCTTGGGAGAAAGAAGCCAGCTGCCGGCGTTTCCTCCGGTGGAAATCGCCCGACCGCCTGCCCCGGAAGAGGCGCACGGCACGGCGAGGTTTGCGCTCGGCTTTGTGGCTGAGGGGAACCGGAGTTATGAAGAAATTTCCATGAGAGCCGCTCTTCATGATTTGGCGTCGGATCCGACCGGCTTTCCAGTCGGCAGCGAATTGGAAATGTTTTCTGCGCGGGGACGGTGGGACAACCAGCGTCGTGAGCTTTTCCCCGAAGAGCTCACTCTCATCAACATTAAATCGTTCTCGGCCTGGGATCCCTGGGTGAGATCTCCTTCCTGGGGCGTAAAAACCGGCTTTGCCGCGGCCCATGACTTGGGTCGACCGCCGGAGAGCAGCCTTACTTATACGCTGAATGGCGGTTCGGGTTTCGCCGTTTCAATACTGCCGGCCAAAAAGGGATTTGTTTACTGCTTGCTAAAGGTGGAAGGCGATGCTGGCGGAAGTTTGGAGCGGCACTACCGGGCGGGTGCCGGGCCATCGGTGGGCTTGGCGATTTATCCGTCTCATCGCTGGAGATTCGAGTCGTACGGCGAGGCTCTTCGGTTCGGCTTGGGAGCCGAGAAGAACCTGGTGCGCATGCAGGCGACTCAATCGTTATCCATTTTCCGGAATTTCGAGTGGCGCGCCTCGGTCTTACGCGAGAACGACTACCTCGAAGAGTCGAGTTCCTTCAACTATCTTTTTTGAGAAGCCGCCATCGCTCGAGTAAAGAAATCGGCAATTCGTTTTTCATAAACTGCGCTTGCCTTCCGCCGGCACTCGAGATGTCCCGCCCCTGGCACTATCCAAATCTCTTTGGGCTCCCCGGCCTTGTCGTAGAGGGTCTGGCTCATGCGATAGGGAACGAGGCGGTCGGCGTCCCCATGAATGAATAGAATGGGGCGGGGTGAGATCCGGGCGATGAATCGATCTGGGTCGTAGCGGTGCCCAATAAGAAGCGGATAAAAGGGGTAAACAATCCAAGTCCATGCCGACCGCCGGAGCACATGCCGCATGATTGCCCGATAACTGGTGAAGCCCGCCTCCAAGACAACCCCTTCGACCGCCGGCTCTTCGGCGGCCACGACCGTCGCTACGGCAGCACCCATGGATTGGCCCAACAGAGCCACATGAGGACTGCGTCCATTTTTCAATGCGAATCGTACGGTGGCCAGCCCGTCTTCGATCGTAATAGCCGGGGATGGATTCCCTTGCGAGCCGCCAAACCCTTGGTAATCGAACACAATCACGTCGAACCCGTAGTTAACGAGGTACTCCGACTCCATGAAGTGGTTGGAAACATTGCCGAAATTTCCATGAAAGTGGACAATCGTCCCCTTGGGATGGCTTTTTGTTTCAAATCGAATCGCGATCAGTTTCTTGCCATTTAGACTTGGGTATTCCAGCAATTCGTAGTTAATGCCAATGTTCTTGGGGTCGACGTACAGGTGCTTGTTGGGATAGTAGAAGACGCGGGACGGGCTGCAGGCCCCGTTAAGAGCAGCCACAAGCGCAAGCGCGATAGCCAATACCTTTTTCACAGAACAATCGTAATCTTTTCTGCGCTTCAGGAGCAAATTGGCCAATCGAGTATATTTGATATGATCGAAAAGTTGTTCCCTTCGCAGCGAAGCGAACCCATCGAGGAAGGTTCCAACCATGCAGACAGAACAGGGGGAAGGGTCCCCCCCCAAGCCGCTTTGGGGCTGGCCGGAAAAAACCTTAACCACTAGAATCGCAGACTGGATCGCGAGGCTTCCGTGCGCTTCGGCAATTGCGATTGCGTCGGCTTTCGTCCTGGTCGTGACGGTCTTGGACTTCGTGACGGAATACCGATTCGGGATTTCTCGCTTTTATTGGATCGCCGTCCTGTTCATTACGTGGGCCCAGGGCAGGCGGACTGGACTGGCGATGTCAGTGATCGTCACTATTTTATGGATTACCGCCGAGTGGATGCATCATCCGCTGTACCGAACCTCACTGATCCCCTATCTCAACCATGTGTTCCGGTTCGGCTTTTTTGTCGTCAGTGTTTATATTTTATCGGCGCTTCGCGATTCTCTCATGGAAGAAACTTATGCGGCCCGAACCGATTTCCTGACGGGCATTCCTAATCGGCGACATTTCTTCGAGTTGGCCCGCACGGAGATTCGCCGCTCATCTCGGTACAGGCATCCGTTTATCGTTGCCTATCTAGATATCGACGACTTTAAGCGAATCAATGACCGCTTTGGTCATGGAGCCGGAGATGCGATTCTTCAGTCGGTTGCGCAAAACATTCGACGGAGCCTTCGCGAGGTAGACGTGGTTGCTCGATTGGGTGGCGATGAGTTTGCGATTCTTCTTCCCGAAACAGGGCCCAAATCCGCTCAAGAAGTCATGAGAAAGGTGAAGGCAAATCTGAACCAAGTCATCAGGCAGATCAACTGCCCGGTTACGTTTAGCATAGGAACCGTCACTTATACGGATCCTCCGGAATCGGTCGAGGAGATGATCCGCAAGGCCGACGTCCTCATGTACCAAGTCAAATCAAACGGCAAGAATACCGTGAAACACGAAGTTTCTGGATCCGCCGTCCCTCGCGCGAATTAAGGAAGCGCGTTGTACCTGCGGAATAGCGGAAGGTCGACTCCCATCCGGCGATAAAGAGATTCCGCCTTCCTATCCCCCAGCCCTTTTCGGGCGTGAGCAGCCTCAAAAGGAAGCTTTAACCGTTTAGCCGACGAGAATGCCTTCCGGTAGTAGCCGCGCGCCTGCCGAAGATCCTGAGCCCGGCCCCATTCCCCCCACCCCAGATTGACATAGACCAGGCCTCGGCGGTCGCCGACGGAACCAAAGAGCCTGCCTGCCGTGCGCAGGTCCACAGCGGCCTGACGGAATTGCCGGAGCTCAATTTCGGCTTGAGCGCGGCTCCAGAGAACAAAGGCTCGGGGTCCTTTCTGGTCGAGGCGTGCATAGAGGCGCGCTGCTTGGGCCATGCCGGTCATTGCCCGAGGGAGTTGCCCCAACATCCGTGTTGCGTTTGACCTGCCACATTGCGAATAAGCAACCCCAAAAGAGTCTCCGTGACCCCGAAATATCTTCTGAGCGGCAGCATAGAGGCGGCCCGACTCGCGAGCCCGGCCTCGCATGCGCAGCGTGCCGCCCAGTCCACAAAGCGCATAGGCAAGACCGACGCGGTCGGCGGTTTTGCGGTAAAGCCGAATGGATTGGCGCAGGGAGTCCTCGGCCCCTCTGAACTTTCCTGAAAAACGCCGGGTGGTGCCGAGAGCCCAAAGAGCAAAGGCCACTCCCTCGAGATCTCCCTTATCGCGATAGCGGGAAAGAAATTCCCTAAACCCTTTCTCTGCCTTATCCCACTGGCCGGTCCCTCGATCGCATAGAGCGAGTCCTAGCGAAGCGTCATTTTCGGAGGAGGGCTGTCGGACCTGAATTGCGAGCCGTTTGGCGCGGCGATAATAGGTTTTGGCGCGCGAGAACGACTCCATCTGTCGGAAAGAGTCTCCCAGGCAAAGTGTCGTTTGAAGCTCCCCCGTTTGATCGCGACCTTGTGAATACTTTTGAAGAGACTTTTGCCATTGCCGGGTCGCTTCCTTAAAGTCGCCTTGTTGGCGATAAGCTTCCCCGAGGCAATCAAGGTATTCCACCGCTAAAGAGCCGGATAAAGCGGAACGCTTCAACTGCCGCAAAACCCGAAGCGCTTGGGCAGGAAGAGACCGCGCCAGTAGAGAATTGGCCTTTGAAAGCAATACGATGGAGTGTGAGGCGGATTTTATCGTTTGGAGTGCTGGAAGCGCCGGCGCGCTTTGGGCTGGCCGGGCTTTTTGCGTTCCACCATACGGGGGTCGCGGGTCAAAAAACCTTCTTTTCTGAACGCGGGCCGCTGGCTGGGATCAATTTCCACAAGGGCTCGGGCAATGCCAAGCTGAACGGCGCCCGATTGGCCACTGACGCCCCCGCCAGTGACCGAGATGTGAAAATCAAAGCCCGTTGCTGCACGAATGTGCTGAAGAGGGGCAGTAGCGAGAGAGCGGGCGCGTAGGTGGCCGCCAAAATAGTCATTAACGGATTTATCGTTGATGAGCAATTGTCCTGTCCCGGGAACAACCCGGACTCGGGCCACGCTTTCTTTACGGCGGCCGGTAGCCCAAACTGGAAATGAAGTGCTTGTTTCTGCCATGGAGTAATCTGCCTTTTACTGTGCGGCGGGCGCTGAAGCGGTCGCTGCCGGACGGGGCGCCGCGAACTGGGCGCCGTGGGGATGAGTGGAACCTTTGTAGACCTTGAGCCGGGACATTTGCTTATCGCGCAGACGGGTCTTGCGCAACATGCCGCTCACGGCCAATTGAATGGCCCGGTCGGGCTTCGATTTCAAAAATTCTTTATAGGGGGTCATGGTATCTCCGCCAGGATAGCCGGAGTGGCGAAAATCGAACTTCTGGACGGGCTTGCTATTGCCGGTAATCTGGATCCCCTCGGCATTCACCACAACGACAAAGTCCCCACAATCGGAATGGGGCGCATAGTGCCGCTTGTGTTTACCCATCAATTTGTGAGCGATCTCCGACGCAAAACGACCAAGAGTTTTTCCTTGGGCGTCATAGAGATGCCATTGCCGGTTGGTCACGGCTTTATCGTTTTGAAAGGATTCAGTCTTCAACATAGGAGAAATTGTATATCAATTACGCCAGAACGCGTCAATACTCTTGTCGACGGGCAGGACCGTGAAAAGCAGCAGCTCTTAGCCCCGATCCAGCTTGTTAATGTCCATAAGAATTTTGACGTCGGCCCTCTGCCTCAGTTCGTTCACATACTTCTGATAACGCTCGCGGACCTTTTGCTGATACAGGAAACCAGCCAGGTCGTTTTTGACGTCGGAATAGCGAAGGCGCTGTGCGGCGCGCTTCTCTTCCACCTTAATGATGTGATATCCAAATTGCGTTTCAACGATGTCAGAAACACTTCCAACCGGCAACGAGAATGCCACTTTCTCGAAATCGGGGACCATTTGTCCGCGAGTGAAAAATCCAAGATCCCCCCCGCTCTGGGCGCTCGAGTCATCCGATTCGGAACGAGCCACGTCGACAAAATCGGCTCCGCTGTCGAGTTCCTTTTTGATCTTCTTAATCTTGTTTAGAGCTTCGCTGCGTTTCTTCATATCGTCACTTCGGGATGACTTCACGAGAATATGCCGAGCATGGACCGCTTCGCCCAAACGAGTCTTGAGCACGGAAGTCAATTGATCCATCTCATTATCGGGATTCGGCTTGAAGTCTTTTTGGTTGTACTTTTTAGAAAGTTCGTCGAAAAGAGCCTGGGTTTGCTTTTCGTACTCAGGAGTCATCTGCCGAGAATTTTCGTTGTCGGCTTCCTTGGGATCGGTCTTTTCTTCTTTAAATGGGATGGCGACTTTGCCGCGAACTTCTTCTTCGGTGAGCCGCATAACCTTGAGTTGATCCTCAATCTTGTCAGTGAATTCCTTCTCGGTCAAATTCTGCCGCTTTAATTCCTTCTGGAACTCAGTCTGTTCCTCCGACGTAAGGGCGCGCTCATAATCTTCCTTCGATGGCTTAGCGCCCTGGGGAAGAATCTTAAATCGGTTCTTGACCTGGAGAATTCCCTCTTCAAGCTGCCGCTTCGGGACTTTAATGTTCTCCTTCTTCGCTTCCTGAGAAAGAAGTTTCTCGTCGATCATCTGATCCAGGAGCTCTGATCGATTGGTCTTCGTCCAGTCCGCGGTGATGTCCGCGGGAGCGACTCGCTTTTGCTGATCGAGAAACGCTTTCCAATTATTTTCATATTCGGAAAGGTAGATTGCATCGCCATTAACGGTCGCAATGCTTTTCCCAATGACTTCGGCTTTGGCGGAAATCGTAGTACCGACGAGAACGGCAGCGAAAGCTAGAAATAGAATATTGCGTTGCTGTCTAATCATGAATGTGGATCCTTTCTTGAATTCCTAAAAAGAAATGTTCTTCCATTTCGCTCGCGCAACAGGGACGGGCAGGTAGAACAAAGACCGTTCGACGATGGTCGATTTGCAGCGAACTAGCGGAAGTGATGTCGAAATCGTAACAAATTTTTGACAAGAGAATGCGGACTTTGAAAATCAAAGTCCAGGTCGCTTCCTGGCGGTTTGCGCTCGTATCCGCTCCCACGGAGCTCTCAACAAACGCTTTAGGGTCAGTGTTTATTAAAATAGCTGATGGTCAATATCTTTAGACGGTTCTAAATTGCCTTATCGACGAGCTGGAGCTTCGGGGAGGGGCTGCAGATTTATGCGCACATAAAATCTAAAGAAGTCTGGAACCTCAGCGTTCTGGCGTTAACCAATCCTTATGCCAGAGGATAAAACAGCGCCGATCGCAGGGTCCTTTTGGCCCAAGAACCTTTCCGGAACAGTGCAATCCTTCCAAAATGTAGACCGGGCTCTGTACCGGTGCATAGCCCTCATACTCAAATACAGATTCATACAGTGATGTGACTTGGGTTGCGACGCGGAATTTTTTCCCAGCCCATTGATACATTTCTGGCATAAACATAAGGCCATCTCTTTTTCCCTGCGGATCAAGAGAGGAGCGAATCTCCTCAACTGAACGAATGCGGACGAAGGAGTCCGTCAGGTTGTTGAATACGGCCGGCGTCTTCGGTGTCGCTGCCGGCTTGAGCCATTCATCCCGGAACATGAGCGGGCAGCGGCGTCCGCAGCCCCCCGTCCCCGAGGGTCCGCCGCAATCCACTCCTTCTAGTAGAACGGTTTGAGAAATGGGTCGGTATCTGCCATGGTCATCAACGATCCGTCGCATTACTTTCTCTACCCGATAAACCCCCCCGCAGGAGTACCACTGGTGATTTATAAATTCCAAACCCCGGGTCCGCGACCTGGAGTCCAATTTCATTTTTATTTCGACTTCATTGAGAACTTGGACCCAGTCTCCCTCGGCATATCGCGATGGTTCTCCCACCAGCGACAGGCGCGCGCGCTGACTGAGATATCGCTTGATGTCAAAGGCACTCCGATAGATGAACCATCCCCTCCATCTCAGAGTATGCTCGCCAACGATGCAGAGTCTTTGGCAAGGTTGGGACATCCGTCTTTCGAAGAAGCCAAGGATTGAGCGGGCAATCGCTTTTATAAGCTGCACGAATTTTTGGAATTTGACCCCACTTACTCGAAGCCCGGAGCGCCGCTTAGGAGGTCTAGTTTGGGGACCATCGCGGAACTCAATTGGGATATCGTTGCCTGGCAGCCACATCTCGGGTTTCACCGGATTTTCTCACGAAGGATCCGGGCCGGACTTCCACCCGCGAGAGTATTGGAAGGAATATTTTGTAGAACCGCGGAATTGGCCGCAATGACCGCTCCATCGCCGATTTTCACGCCTGGACTAATCACGCAATTGGCATAGACGATCACATCATCGCCGATGGCTACAGGCTTAAAGACATAGCTCTGGGTCTTAACAAGATAGTCCGTTCTCGTCGAGAAGATCCCGATTCCCGGCCCGCCATCAAATCTTTTGCCAATGCGAACTCCGCCTTTTCCCCCCGCATAGATGACCGAATTCGATCCGAGCACACTGTCATCCCCAATTTCTAAAGAGCCGCTCTGTTCGCACCATTGAAGGCCACCCAGATGAATGAAACAGCCAGACTGGATCTGAACGTTTCGGCCTAATTTCAAATTCTTAAAGATTCCCTTTATTACGACATTCGCCCCAATCATCGTTCCAGGAAAGTGGTTCTGGATATAGGATCGAGCTCCGTAGTCGTCCCTCGTGTTCTTAAGCATTGTCCATAAGGCGCTGCCCAACATTATCCCCCTCCCACTTGCTGCCAAATCGATCTGGATACCTGAGCCAATCCAGAGCGAGGAAATAGACACCGAATGACGTTAATATTCCCAAGACCCGTATTAGTTCATTTTCTTAGGCAATTATTGTCATTTTGTGAGAAGGGACTTTCTCTACTTGTGCCTGTGTCTTTGGTTGATTTATGGTCCAAATTGCTCAAACGGTTGAGTAGCCACCAAAGTTCTAACATCTTATTGTTCCACGTGGAACAAAGGAACCGCGAGGTATGAGGGCTATTGAGGTACGGGGACCACCGGTTTGAATGAGGGGGAAGCGTGTGAGGAGGGGCTTTGAGAACAGGCGCGATGTTCCACGTGGAACATTGGAGCGAGGGATGACTTACTGATGGCTTGTTCCACGTGGAACAATTAGAGAATACCCTTCTCCACCAACAGTTCCGCAACCTGGATTGCGTTGAGTGCGGCACCTTTGAGTAAGTTATCCGAAACAATCCAAAAAGTTAAGCCCCGACTCGACGCCAAATCCTTACGAATTCGTCCTACATAAGTGAATTGTTGCTCGCTTGCTTGCAGGGGGGTTGGATAGACACCCTTCTCCGGATCGTCCATCACGACCACCCCAGAAGCGTCTCTGAGGAGCTTGCGAGCTTCGTTCACCGACAAAGGTCTCTCTGTTTCGATCCACACGGCCTCGGAATGGCATCTAAAGACCGGGACGCGAACGCAGGTGGCTGAAACCTCAATCGCCGGGTCTCCCATGATCTTCTTCGTTTCGTTAACCATCTTCATCTCTTCTTTGGTATAGCCGCCCTCGACGAAAATGTCGATTTGAGGGACCACATTGTAGGCGATCTGATGGGGAGTCTTTTCGGGAGGGGGAATTGGCTTTCCCGAGGATAACGCCTCTATCTGCTGCTGGAGTTCTTTAATTCCCTTTCCTCCAGCGCCAGAGACCGATTGATAGGTGGCGACTCGGACGGTCTTTACCCGGACGGCGTCGTGAAGCGGTTTTAGAGCGACAACCATTTGAATGGTTGAGCAATTGGGATTGGCAATAATCTTAGTGTTTTTATTCACCGAGTTTGGATTCACCTCTGGTACCACGAGAGGCACGTCCGGATCCATTCTCCATGCACTGGAATTGTCAATGACAAAAACGCCTCTCTGGGCGAAGAGGGGTGCGAAATGTTTAGAAATTGTCGCTCCTGCTGAAAACACCGCGACATCCAGATCTGAAATAGCTTCAGGCTTAAGAACTTCCACATTTATCTGGTTCTTTTTGAAGGTCAAAGATCTTCCACCTGAGCGCTCACTGGCAAAAAGACGCAGTGTCTTGACGGGAAAATGACGTGCCTCCAGCATGCGTATCATCTCAAGACCGACTGCTCCGGTCGCCCCTACGACTGCGACGCGGTAAGTTTTCTTGGCTTGGCTCACCCTTGTGGTCATCGTGTCCCGATCGGCGTTTAACGTCGGCTCAGGGTTCCAGGCTAAATGGCAGCGGAGTTCGCTGAGGAAGACGGATTTCGAAGAACTGCTTCGGAGATTCTATCCCCAATAAGGACGAAAATCGTAGCATATTTTTTCGGCTCGGCCCGGACGGCGGAAGCTGGTCGGGGTCCATTCCCAAACCTTTCAGCGGCAGGCGGAATTGTTATTATAGGCGCCCATGGCGAACTACTATTTTATGTCGGCGGTCGGTGCTGACCGGCCCGGGATTGTGGCGGCGGTGACTGAAGAGCTTTTCCGGCTGGGCTGCAACCTTGAGGATTCGGCCATGATGCGGCTGGGTTCTGAATTCGGAATATTCCTTATTTTCACGACATCGAAAAAGCTTTCCGTTTCCGGCCACGGGTCTCTTCAACGAATAGGCAAGAAATGGAAGCTGTTCGTGAGCTTGAAGGATATTTCCCCGTCGGAAGCCCGATTCCAACCCGCCAAAAACTCCTTTATTGTTGCCGTGCATGGGCAGGATCGCCCCGGAATCGTCTCAGCGGTAACGCGCTGTCTCACCGACGAGCGGTTCAATATTACTGATCTCTCCACGCACCGTACGACACAAGGACCGCGGCCGGGCTACATTCTTTTTATCGAAGGGGAACTCCTGAGAAGCGGCTCTCCGGAATCGCTGCAGCGAAGGCTGCTGGTGCTCGGCACGAAACTCCGGACAAAAATAACGGTACAGCCGGTCGCCCCCAGCGCCCTTTAATGGCTGTCCGGCCAATCCGTCTTTTTCCGGACGAATGTCTTTCCAAGCTCTGCCACACCGTCCGGAAGTTCGACCATGAATTGGCCAACCTTGTGGAGGATCTCACCAGCACTCTTTACCAAAGTCCCGGGGTTGGCCTCGCCGCGCCCCAGATCGGCGTCCTTCAGCGCGTGAGCGTGGTTGATGTTCGGCATCGGGCGAAGAGAGAAAAAGTTCCACCTAATCACGGGGTGCTGGTGCTTGTGAATCCCACGCTTGTGAGGGGGGAGGGGATTCAAATTCCGAGGGAAGGTTGCTTGTCGGTCCCTGAACTTCTGGCCAATGTAAGGCGGTTTGAGCGCGTGACCGTGAGTGCCTTTAATGCCAGCGGAATTTCGTATGAAATTAGTTCCGAAGGGTTCGAAGCTTTGGCGCTGCAGCATGAGATCGACCACTTGGAAGGTCGACTTTTCCTGGACCGCGTGGCCAACCTTAAAACCGACATTTTCCGTCGGAAAAACTATGGCTAGGATACATTGGTAACCGAAGTGCAACTGTGATAAAACAATCTATGAGCCACGCCATGATGTCACCCCACATCAAACGCGTCCTATTGTTCAAAGACAATTTCGGCTGGACGCCGCTTGATCGGACCTCGCCCCAACCGGCGACTGCCTAAGCAGTCACCGTCCAACCGCTTCAGCCCCCCAGAGGGCAGACCGAAGGAGAATCTCCAGAAATCAATCTACTTTCTTGCCTGTTTTTCTTCGGCCGTCCGGCGGAAGATTTCTTGAAAATAAGCTCTTTCCCGTTAGACTGATGCATGGCCACCTGTCCCAGGGAATCGGCCAGTAGCCCCGGCCAATAGGTAGAAGAAGGACGTTCATGTGAAAATGTTTAATCTGGAGCGGTTTTTACTGGTATTTTCCTCTCATCCCACCGTGGGAGATCCAAAACACCGTCAGCTGGATAGAGCCTCATCGTCGCCAGACCTGGCACTCGAGGATTCCCATACTCCCGACGAAGTCGAGTGGGCAAAGATTCGCTTTCATAACACGATCCGTTTGTGGATGGCGAGTGTTTGCTATTTGGGCTGCTGGGCGCTCTGGATAGGTCGGGCGCTTCACGGGATTGGCGAGATCACCATCGTATTTTTCGCCTATGGCGCAGTACAACTCATGTTGACTTGGTATGGGAAAGCCACCCGCCACGTCCGGGTTCTGAACTACGTTCTCTGCGGCATTGACCTTCTGGCCATGACTCTCGGTATCCACTTTTCAGGAGGGCTTCGAAGCCCCCTGTATTTCGTGTTTTTTATTCCTCTGATCGTCCATGCCTTCCATCACGACGGTCCCCTCATTCGCTTCAACGGCTTTGTCGGGACGGCCTTGTATGCGGTCGTCATCGTTTGCTCGGTTTCGGCATGGACTCCAGAGAATGTCGTGGAATTCGGCACGCGGCTTTTCTTTATGCTGGTCACGGTGGGTCTCGAGAATTGGTCCGTCAAAATGCTCATGGACAAAGATGCTATCGATGCCCGGCGACAGTTGCATATGAAGCTCGTGCTTTTTGCGGCGCAAAGGATCAACCGGATTGCGCTGTTTTCGGATCTGGTGCCGGGTGCCGAAGAGGTGCTTCGCCGGATGAACCGAGATTTGGCCAAACATCTCCAAGCGGACTGCCAGCTCTTTCTCATTCAGGAAAGCGGTCATCTTCTGGTTTCGGTCACGGATCCTTTACGCCTGCGGCCTGAGGTGCGGCAGGAGCTGCCGATGAATGCCTGTCCGGCCATGGTCTCAAACCAAATTCTTCTTATGCATGATCCTGAGAAGGACCCGTGCTGCCCGGTGCAGACGTTCCCTTTCCTTTCGCATGCATGCGTTCCCGTCTCTGGCGTGGGCAACGAGTGTCTCGGAGTGCTACACGTGGGAAGCTTGAGGCCGGCCGCCTTCGACTCCGAAGACCTGCAGCTTTTTCAGTTCGTGGCCCGATCTCTCGCTTTATGCCTTCAGCGGCTTCGTCACCACGGCGAGCTTCGGCGGCAAGTTGAGATGGAGGGATGCGCACTGTCCATGACGATGAAATCCCTTCATTCACTGGAGTCCACGAACACGGCCTTTTTGGACGGCCTCCTCACCGTATCCCGCGCGGACCAAGCGAGCCTCTTGCTGTGGGATCCTCCCTCTGGACTTTTGCGCGCGCGCTCCTCAGTGGGTCCTTTTAGCTCGCGGCTCCGAGACGTCGAGATGCGGATGGGGGAAGGAGTTCCGGGAAGGGCCCTTGAAACCGGTAAGCCCTATTGGACGGTGAACCCAAGCGAAGTTCCGCCTTACGGCGAGCTGCCGGCCAAGGCGGTCGCGGTTCTTCCGATCTGTGGACTTAAGGGGGAGCCGTTCGGCGTTGTGGTGTTGCTGAGGTTTGAGAGGAAGCTCGGATTTTCCGAACTGGATATCAATTTAGGTATGACACTTTCGGTGCGGGCGCAATTGGCTTTGGAGCAAGCGAGATTGCTCGAGCCCCGCCGCGAACCCACCACGCGCGACACTCCGCCTTCCACGCTCCACCAAGCCGCTTAGTTCGTCGGTTGCCCTCGCGGCTCCAAGGCTTCTTTCGTGTAGCGGCATGCCGCGTTCCAGAGAATCCATTCATTCACGCCGTGATCCATCGTCGCCTCGATTTGCGCTCGGACCTTTTGCGGCGTGTATTTGACTCCGAGGCTAAAATCCTGAAGATACGGTCGCAATTGAACCGGCTTTGCGCCGAGTACACGCATCGTGTCTTCCACGCTCCGAGACACGGTTTGGTAAGGGGAATTATTGGGACTCTTTAGGCCAAACTCTCCCGGGGCATAATGGGAGGGGTACATCATGGGCGAGATCACGTCCACGTAGGTGAGTAATTCGCTCAGCTTCTGCCCAATGCCTAAGTCATCATCGTAAGAACCCGTCAATCCGAACACATCGATAGAAAGCTCGACGTTCCGCGGTTTCAGCCGGTCATGAGCTCGGTGAAGGAAATTCACCAAAGCGCGGACGGCGCTTTTCGGAGTGTGGCGCTGGGAGTAAACGCACAAGCGCGTGGGGCCGTCCGAGGGGAAGCGGATATAATCGAATTGTATACCCTGGAAACCGGCATCGACGGCGCGCTCGGCAATACCGATCAAATAGTCTCCCACAGCCTGGTTGTACGGATCAGCCCACGCCGTTCCCTTGTGGTCCACCCAAACGTCTTTTCGGTATCCGTGCTCGGTCGCCAGGGCGAGGGGCGTTGACGAATGAATAGCCCAGTCCGGCATCAGATGGGTGAGTTTCTCGTCATGGAAGCAGGTAATCCTCGCAATCGTGAAGACCCCGCGAGCCTTGAGATAGCTGAGGTATTCCTTAAGATCGGGAATGGCGGCCACATAATTCGGCTTTCCGTTCAAGGTCACGCCCGGAGCGAACACGTCACCTTCCACTTCTTTGACGTCGATGACGACCGTATTCAACTCTGTCTCCGACAGCAGGGTCTCGATTTTGGCTCGTCTCTTTTTGCTGCCCGCGTACCAGGAAGTGAGATGAACTCCTTTGACGCAGGTGGGCCTTGCGTTGGGATAGTCGCCCCAAAGCGGGACCGTGGATGAGGAGGTGGATAAAGAAGATTCGGAACAGCCGGTGGAGACGAGCGCCAACAGGCAGAAACAGCACGCCGCCGCGGTTCGGCCAATAAGGCGGCTGAGGGAGGTGCGACTCTGGGTGCGGTATGGGACAAAAAAATCGTTCACAATGGTTCTTTTCAGGGGAAGCCTGCGAGCGGCCTAGACAGCCGGTTCGATCTTAAGAATCTTAAATTTGACGGTGCCGACGGGAAGTTTGACCGGTACCTCTTCGCCAACCTTGTGTCCTAAAAGGCCCTGGGCGATGGGCGCATGAACAGAAATCTTTCCCGAGTCCGGATCTGACTCTTCGGCTCCGACCAGCGTGTAGACGTA
>Ga0207121_1099_pt1 | contig 14719 bp, 17 predicted proteins | sample Alteio_BWMinHeat_41_FD_153513 | JGI IMG/M metagenome (GOLD analysis project Ga0207121, IMG submission 153513) | Enriched cells from forest soil in Barre Woods Harvard Forest LTER site, Petersham, Massachusetts, United States -... | ecosystem: Environmental > Terrestrial > Soil > Temperate forest >... | reverse complement strand
AAAATTAAAACCGATTTTAGAAAATCCTAACATCAAAAAAATCGCGCATCATATGAAATATGACAAAGAAATTCTTCGAAACCATGGCATTCAATTAGAAGGAATTGCGTTTGATACGATTTTAGAATCCTATGTGTTAGATGCAAGTGGTGGTAGCCGCAATATGGATTCTTTAGCGTTAAAACATCTTGGTTGGCGCGCAATAAGTTATGAAGATGTGGCAGGAAAGGGCGTGAAACAAATTCCTTTTAATCAAGTGCATATTGATGCGGCTAGTACTTATGCGGCAGAAGATGCCGATATTACCCTTCATTTGCACGAAATTCTTTGGGAGAGATTAGCGAAAGAATCAAAACTAAAATATATTTTTGAAGAAATTGAAATGCCTTTGGTATCTGTGCTTGCACGAATGGAACAACATGGCGTACTTATCGATGCAGATATGTTAAAAAAACAAAATGGTGAATTAGAAAAAAAATTACAATCATTAGAAGCAGAAATTACCGCACTTGCCGGACGATCTTTCAACGTGAATTCGCCGAAACAATTACAAGAAATTTTATTTACACAATTAAAATTACCTATTTTACAAAAAACCCCGGGCGGTCAACCTTCCACTGCCGATGCTGTTTTGCAAGAATTAGCTTTAGAATTTGAGTTGCCCAAATTAATTATTGAATACCGATCGATTGCAAAACTTATTTCAACTTATACGAATAAATTACCGGATCAAATTAATAAAAAAACCAATCGCATTCATACCTCGTATCATCAATCGGGAACAGCAACGGGACGTTTGTCTTCCTCAGATCCTAATCTTCAAAATATTCCTATTCGAACGGAAGAGGGAAGACGTATTCGCGAAGCGTTTGTAGCACCCAAGGGCTACCAGTTTATTGTTGCTGATTATTCACAAATTGAATTACGCATCATGGCACATATGTCGAACGATGCTAATTTATTAAAAGCCTACGCAGAAAATTTAGATATTCATACCGCAACCGCTGCAGAAATATTACATATTCCTTTGGATAAAGTTTCAAAGGACGAAAGAAGAAATGCAAAAGCGATTAATTTCGGTTTAATTTATGGGATGTCAGCATTCGGACTTGCTAAACAAATTGGGGCTTCCCGAGACATGGCACAAACTTACATTGATCGCTATTTTGCACGCTACCCGGGCGTCATGAATTACATGGAAAATACGCGACTAAAAGCGCATGACCGTGGCTATGTCGAGACACTTTTTGGTAGACGATTGTATTTACCTGAAATACATTCAAGCCAAATTCCGAGACGAAAAGCAGCAGAAAGAGCGGCTATTAACGCACCCTTACAAGGAACGGCGGCAGATATCATCAAAAAAGCGATGATTTCTTTAGATCATTTTATTGAAACGCATGATTTGGATGCCAAAATGATAATGCAAGTGCATGACGAATTAGTTTTTGAAGTGAGCGATAAGGATGTGCCAGCCATGGTGGATATTATTCGTTCTCATATGATGAATGCCGCTGAATTAAAAGTGCCTTTATTAGTTTCCATCGGGGTCGGCAATAATTGGAATCAGGCTGCGAAGGATTGATTACCGGCCTTACTACACCTCTTGTCATGCCAGCATGCTTTGATGCCACCTTTAAGCATGCTGGCAGGCATCCAAGCAGATCCGCTGAATGCCGACTGGATGCCAGCTAAAAGCATGCTGGCATGACAAGCAATCAAGTTTACCATGACTGAACTCTTTTTTTATGGCATGATTAGAAGCACTTCATGACAAGGAGAGCTAGTAGGATGGCGATTGAACTTTCAACAAGACCGGAATCCAATCCCACTTTATTAAAACGAAGTTTCAGATTGTACATAGCAAGCTTTTTGCAAGTGATTCCTTTAGCCTTTCTGTTGTCCATCATTGTTTTCGTGCCAGAGTTTTTTTCCTGGATTTTTGGTAGAGATGTTTTTGCGCCTAATCTTAGTATGGATAATTTTTGGGGCTTATTTTTCAATTTAGTTATTGTATTTGTGTATTTGGCATTGTTATGGCGCATGAGAGGTGTCATTTATGAGGCCCATGAACGTATGAAAGAAGACGTTCGTGAAGCCACCAGAAAATATCTGCGCGTGGTGATTGCAGGCTTAATTGTCACTTTTATATATGGTCTAATTGCTTTCACTACCATGATTATTTATTCTTTTTTGCTCGAACAAAGAATTTTTTTAGATCCTAGCTATTTTGCAATGACTATTGTGAGTATTATTTCTTTTGTTTATGCCGCAGTAGTTACCTATCTTTATTTCGCATTTTATTTTTATTTGCCTTTAATTTTGACAGAAGACGCAGGAATAATTACTTCATTAATTGAAAGTTTCATTTTAGTTTATAACAATTGGTGGAGAGTGTTTTTATTACAAATTACGCCAGGAATCACGTATCTTATTGTTCTCATTCTTGTCCGCTTTATATTTCACTTTAACGTCAATATTTTCCTTTTATCCCCACCGGGCCAAATTTCAATTGGGGTTTATATTTTTCATATTATTTCGCTTTCCTTATTTATCCCATGGATTGCCGCGATTTTACTGTTACAATTGCATGATCTAGAGCAGAGAAATGAATATAAAACTACTAAATGACAAAAAATCTATCAAATATTTTGCTAGGATTCGATTTTGGCATGAAGCGAATTGGTGTTGCTGTGGGTCAAACAGTCACTAAAACAGCCCGACCTCTCGAAACGCTGAAGGCGAAGCTTGGTTTGCCACAATGGGATCGGTTAAATAAAATTGTCCAAAAATGGCAACCGGATGCATTTGTCGTCGGCATACCTTTAAACATGGATGGCACAGAACAACCATTGACGGCTAATGCCAAACATTTTGCACAAATGCTCGAAACGCGTTATCAAATTCCCGTTTATGAAATGGATGAACGTTTAAGTACGAAAGATGCGAGAGAACGTATTTTTAATGAAGGTGGTTTTAAGGCATTGCAGGATGGACAAGTGGATAGTGTCGCTGCACAATTAATTTTACAAAATTGGTTAATACAACAGAAAGAGTAAAGTCATGAATATCGAAAAATCTATTCGTTTTATTAATTTGTTTGGCTTGATTTTTATTATTATTTTATTGGGTGCCGCAAACTATGTAGAACATTTCCTTAGATTAATTCCGTGTCCGTTATGTATTTTGCAACGATATGTGATAATTGCGCTCGGAATTATTTTTTTCCTAGGCGTTATTAAAAAATGGAATAAAGTAATTTATTTCCTTCTCACCATATTGGGTTTAATTTTCAGTGTTGCTGGGATTCTTTTTGCGGGACGACAAGTATGGTTACAACACATACCTAAGGAAGGATTAGGAGAATGTGGTGTTAGTTTATCTTATATGCTTAAAGTATTACCCTTAATGGAAGTATTAAAACACATTTGGCGCGGGGGCATTGAATGCTCTCAACAGGGCTTTGTTTTTTTAAATTTAAGTTTAGCAGAGTGGTCACTTATTTGGTTTGTGATATTTTTTATTTTATTTGTTATCCAAAAAAGAAAGTTAACTTAACTGTCATAAAAATAGGTATGCTATGCAAATAAAAAAAATGTTCACGCAGGGAATTTTTATTCTCGTCATATTTTTTCTACATATATCCAGTTATGCATTGCCTTCTTTAGCTGAAACGCAAACCCTTCAAATTTACACACATTTTCAAACTTTTATCGGTAAACCGACATGGTTGCTGATCGTTCGGGATGTCGAAAGCGGATTGGTTTCTCCTTATATTTTCGATATTCGAAATAACGATAATTTTTGGGTAGCATTTACTTTTGGTCATCATTACAAAGTGACAACTTCCAAATTGACTTTTGATCGCTACGCTGTCATTAATAATTTTTGCGGATTAGAAAATGGTATTTTATCAGGCGTTTCGATGTTTATGAAATTAACGGGTTCTTTAACACCAGATCCTAAAACCATGAAATGTCACGTGACGAAATATCAGGATACACAGCTTACGATTGTAAACGATAATTTGAAATAGCAATAAAATAAAGGGATTTTTATGCGTTTCAATAATATTTTAGAAGTCATTGGTAAAACGCCGCTCGTACGCCTCAATCGTGTCAGTCGTGATTTACCATGTGAATTATACGTAAAATGTGAGTTTTTAAATCCGGGCGGTTCTCTCAAAGATCGCATTGGATTAAGTATGTTAGAAGATGCAGAAAAAAGTGGGCGCGTTAAACCTGGCGATACGCTCATTGAAGCAACTTCAGGCAACACAGGAATAGGACTCGCACTGGCAGCTGCAGTCAAAGGTTATAAAATTATTATTACCATGCCAGAAAAAATGAGTCATGAAAAACAAGTCGTATTAGAAGCATTGGGCGCTACCATTTATCGTACGCCCACCGAGGTGGCATACGATAGTCCAGAAAGTCATATTTCTCTCGCAAAAAAGCTGCAACAAGAAATTCCGAATTCTCATATTTTAGATCAATATAAAAATCCAGCTAATCCGCTCGCGCATTATGAAGAAACCGCCTCCGAAATATTAGCAGATATCGGTGAAAATCTTGCGATGGTGGTTATCAGCGTCGGCACGGGAGGTACGATCACCGGCGTCGCAAAAAAAATGAAAGAAGTAAATCCTAATATTCAAATTATTGGTGTGGATCCATACGGTTCTATTTTAGGTGGTGGCACAGAAGTTTATCCATATTATGTTGAAGGTATTGGTTATGATTTTATACCTGACGTGTTAGACAATTCTCTCGTCGATGAATATGTCAAAGTGCATGATGAAGATTCTTTTGTGATGGCAAGGCGTCTAATTCGAGAAGAAGGATTGTTGGTAGGAGGCTCTGCGGGCTCGACTGTATGGGCAGCATTACAAGCGGCGAAAAAACTTAAAAAAGGCCAAAAATGTGTAGCCATTGTAGCAGATGGTGTTCGAAATTATTTAACAAAATTTGTTGACGATCGATGGATGACAGAGAAAGGATTTCATATCGCATGAAACAAAAAATGGAAACGCGCGTTATTCATGCAGGTCAGCATCACGATGTTGAAACAGGTGCGGTAATGACCCCGATTTATGCGACTTCAACTTATGTGCAGCCAAGTCCGGGACAACATAAAGGTTATGAATATTCACGCACGCGAAATCCGACGCGTGATGCTTTCGAAGCATGTATCGCTGATTTAGAATCAGGCACGCATGGTTTTGCTTTTGCATCCGGAATGGCTGCGATCGCAACAATTTTGGAATTATTAAAACCGGGCGATCATGTGATCGCAACCGATGATCTTTATGGCGGGACCTATCGTATATTAGAGAAAGTACGAAAGTATTCCGCAGGTATTCAAGTTTCGTTTGTTGATTTTAATGATCCTAAAAATGTAATGTCAGCGATTCGTCCTGAGACCCGAATGATTTGGGTTGAATCACCGACCAATCCATTATTAAAAATTGTCGATTTAAAACAAGTCGTAGAAATTGCTAAAAAGCACCATTTACTAAGCGTAATCGATAATACATTTGCATCTCCTATTTTACAAAGACCACTCGAATTAGGTTTTGATATTGTGATGCATTCCACCACGAAATATTTAAATGGACATTCGGATGTGATCGGTGGCGTTGTGGTGGTGTCGAAGCCTGAATTAGCGGAAAAACTCGCCTTTTTGCAAAATGCTATTGGTGCAATCGCAGGACCGTTTGATAGTTTTCTCGCGCTAAGAGGCGTTAAAACGCTTGCGTTGCGCATGGAGCGACATTGTCAAAATGCGTTAGCGTTAGCAGAATGGTTATCCACGCATCCCAAGGTATCAGAAGTCATCTATCCTGGTTTAAAAAGTCATCCACAACATCTTTTAGCGAAGTCTCAAATGCAAAATGGTTTTGGCGGCATGATTACGATGACTCTCAAAAAAGATTCTATAAAATTTTTAGAGAGATGCCAATTATTCGCATTGGCTGAAAGTTTAGGTGGAGTCGAAAGCTTGATTGAGCATCCCGCTTTGATGACGCATGCGAGTATTCCTAAAAATGAGCGGGAAAAAATTGGTATTTCCGATCATTTAGTTCGTTTGTCAGTTGGTATCGAGGCATTCGATGATTTGAAATATGATTTGGAAAATGCGTTGAAATAAACAGACCTGACTTGCTAAGACTATTGATGATCAATCGTTCGATTTTGGCGTGGTTTTTTGACTTCAGGGTAATGATTTTTGCGCGTTAATTTATCTTTGATCCAAACCACAATATATAATATAACGCCAACTAAAGCGCCAAAGATGAGAAGATAAGAGAGAATAATAATCCCTACAGCAAATAAAACAATCATAATACCAATAAAAATAAAAGGTACGAGGCGTTGCATTAGAATTTGTCCCATAAAGTTTTGGATTCTTTTGAATCATGGTTTTCATCGCGTAAACGATAAATGCGTTGGTATTTGGCGATTTCTTTTTGTTGTGACAATGAGAGTTCCGGATTCGTTTCATCAAATTTTTGTAAAAATTGATCGGTCTCACTGACGAAATTTTTATATATAGGGTAATTACTCATACTGCCGCTCCAATTAATACGATAAATTATATCATATATTGTTTACAAAATAGTCCGATTTTAGTAACTTTCCTTTGATTCAATAATGGAAAAAGTTAGGAAATAATAAAATGATATTTTGCCGAATGATCATCATTCTATGGATTGTTTTTTTCACACATCCTATCCTTGCAAAAGAAAAAGTGCAAAAAAAAGCCAAACCCAAAACTGTTTCGCTAAAGATAATTCCCAAAAAGGTAGTTTCGCAGAAGATGCTCTCACAGAAGGTGATCTATGATAAACCCGCGTTAATTGCTGAAATTAATCGCATTATTGAATCTTCGTCGGATGCAGCCATTGGTATTCAGATAAAATCCATGAAACATGGCGATTATCTCTATTCCAAAAATGAGAGTCGGCTATTTATTCCAGCAAGTACTGCCAAAATTTTGACCGCTGAGGCTGCGTTATTGTATCTCGGTGCGGAATACCGATTCCCCACGTCATTGTTGACCGATGCCACGAACCTAAAACCTGAAAACGGCATCATTCAAGGGAATTTATACCTCGTACAAAGCGGGGATCCGACGCTGACTTATTATGACTTGACCGATATGATGGTTACCTTAAAGTCCCTTCAAATCCAAGGCGTTGATGGGAATGTTTACATCGATAATACGGCCTATGACCAAGAAAATTTTGGTCCAGGCTGGATTTATGACGATAAGCAATATTGTTATTCCGCCCCTATTAATGCGAGTATTATTAATCATAATTGTTTGTCGTTTCAAATATCGCCAGCCTCAAAATCCGGTCAATTAGCAAGTATCGTGCGAAGCCCTAGGTTTTTTTATGGGACGATAGAAAATGCAATCATCACCAAAAATCCCGGCACTAAGGGCTGTTATGTGCAAATGGATAATAGTACTGACAATCTTTCCGTAGGTGGTTGTGTGATCCGAGGACGGGGATTATTGGGGGTTAGTACCGTTATTGAAAACATTGAAGAATACAATAAAGAATTGCTTACGGATCTTTTTAAACGCTATGAAATTCGGGTGAATGGTGAAATTCAGGAAGGTGAAGCCTTGCATCACTTAACCACCATCGCGGTACATCATTCGGATGCTCTGCATACTTTAATTTATGACATGTTAAAAAAATCAGACAATATCATTGCCGGAACTTTACATAAAAAAATGGGTGAGTTTTTCACGAGCCAACCGGGTACATGGCAGAACGGTGGAGAAGCGGTGAAACAAATTCTCGCGAAAAAAGCTTTTGTTGATACGAGAGATTTACACATCATCGATGGCTCCGGTTTATCGCCCGATAATCGCATTAAACCACAGCAAATGATGCAAGTATTAGATTTTGCTTTTCATAATTATGCGAATAGTTATGAATTCATCTCAGGTTTACCAATTTCAGGACGCGACGGTACGCTAAAGTTTCGTTTGCATAATGTTTATAACAAAGTACGGGCAAAAACAGGGTCTTTAGCGAAATCCGGCGTCGTCGCGCTTGCAGGTTATGCTGTTAGCAAAGACAAAGAGCCGATTGCATTTGTCATCATGATCAATGGTCACAGTGGCAATGTGTGGAAATACCGTGAAATGGAAGATAAGATCGTCACCGCGCTGACGAATTATCAGCGTGGGTGAAAACAGCTGTCATGCCAGCATGCTTTAAGCTGGCATCCAGTGGGCATCTATCGAAGCTTTCTGGATGCCAGCTTAAAGCATGCTGGCATGACACCACTCTAACTTCTTTTCAATGATTTATAAATACTATCTGAAGTTAAAGATACCCCAAGCTCATAATCTTCAATAATATCTGTCAAAGGTGGAATAATTCCCGTCATTTCCTCAACCTTTTCTTTTCGCGTTTGCCTTGATTCATGATATTCGATGATTCCAAATGCATGAAATCCTTGATAAGCAATATTGCCATTGTCTAATAAAGTTAATTTTTGCGCAGATTCTCCCGGACAAACTGGAGGCGTATATTCATCAACCATTTTTCCAGTTGTAATATTCCAACGTTTTAATTTGTTGTGATGATTGCAAGTCACAATGTTCCGGAAGGTATCTTCACATTCTTCTAAGGTAATAAGATATTTTTCATCAAGAGAAATAATAGCATCTTTAATGCTTCTTTCCTTCCCCATCTCGACTTGATAAATAAGACGAATAGGTTTATTTTCAAAAAGAGCATCATATTCAAAAATAAGAAGCTTAGCAGTGATTAGCAAAGCAAAGCGATGATTAGATAACTTTAAGAAAAAAGGTTTGCGATAAATCATATTCACGATATCGTGAGGATCATTTGGGTCATCGTAGGGAAGTGGGACTTTATAGTGAATAATTGTTCCATCTTCCAGATATACAAGATAAATGTCATTATTTTTGATAGTAATGTCGTGAGAAAAACCCGTAATAATCAAATGATTATCAGATAAAACATAGTATTGATAGTTTACGTGATAATTGTACGGTAGTAGATTTATCGGAGAAAATAATTTATTTAGAATAGATGATCCACCACTGATATTATGAATAAATAAAGATACTTCTTTTGTAACATAATGATAAGATAAATAAATCAACTGGCCATTCGGCAAAATGGATATAAATTTTTTTCCTGCAAGCTGTGCTGTATTTTTTAATGAAATGGTTCGTCGCATTTCATTTTGTATATCAAAAACCTCTATTGCTTTAGCATTTGTTGGATGTTCTAAAGTATAAAAAATTTCATTTTGATGAATACCAATGATATAACTATCTTCATTTTCCACATACATTTTTTCGTGTTTTATCCAATTAAAGCTTTCAATATTATTGTTATATTGAATAATCATATATCCTAAAGAATTATAATGAAGAGAGCTTATGTTTTTGTAAGGTATTTTATCTTCCCAGAATATATGCGATATTTTTTGTGGAGGGAAAAGTCTTTGCGAGCATCTTGTCCAACAATTTTTTTTATGATTGTTTCTCGTGTGGATGTTAAGTGTCCTTGTTTCCATTTTGTTTCCTTTAGTTGAATCTAAATAAATACTATTTATATTTAAATAGTTTAAGCAGCTATTCGTGAATCAGTATTTTTTCTTTTATGTTTTAGGGTAATTTCTACTTCAACTTTCAATCCTGCACGGTCAACTAAATCTTGCAAAGCTAATCGTATAAATTGTTCTTCAGAAAAGCCAAGTATTTTAGCATATTTGGCAGCGAGTTTAGGACTTATAGATTTTCTTTCATGTTCAATATCACATAAATGTTGTCGTGTTATTTTAAGTTTATGTGAAAAATTTACCTGTGAGATTTCTTCAGATTGTCGGATAGCCCAGATTAGCTTTCCTAAAGTCAACTTTGTACCTGTAATCTTTTCGATTTCTTTTAAAGATTTTTCTGTCATTTTGCTTTTAATACTCATGTTTATGTACCTCTTGAATTTCAACAAAACGGATGGTATCTTGATGGATGATATAAATTGCACGATAAGCAATGTTTAATCGAATTGAGCGTTGATTTTTTCTTTTACCTTTTAAAGGTTCATCATGATATCCTGGTATTTTTCTCACTTCATTTAATCCTTTATGTCCTACAGCATCAATCCAAGATTGAAGTTTTAAGCTAATATGTAAAGGAACTTTTTTTAAATTTTTAATTGCATTTGAAGTAAGATACACATCAAAAATGTCATCCATCGTTTTGTAATCCTTTTTGCTTATTTATCTATTGTACATAAAATTAGTGTACAAGTCAACTAAAGATCCGATGAGAATTTTTATGTCATTCAGAATGGCAGAATAAATGTTTCAAGAAATTTTATTACTATTTAAATAGATATTCAAACGCTTCATACCCTTCTTCTTTTAATTTCGAAGCGGGGATAAATCGTAATGAGGCAGAATTCATGCAATATCGTTTACCTGTTTCTTTCGGACCATCATCGAATACATGACCTAAATGAGAGTCGGCTTCTTTAGATCTCACTTCAACGCGTGACATTCCAGCGGTACGATCCGCGGTGGTGGTAACTGCTTCCGGGTGGATGGGTTTGGTAAAGCTCGGCCAACCTGTGCCGGAATCGTATTTATCGGTGGAGCTAAAAAGTGGTTCACCTGACACAATATCCACATAAATTCCAGGTTCTTTGTTGTTCCAATATTCATTATGGAAAGGCGGTTCGGTACCACAATTTTGAGTTATGTGAAATTGTTTTTCTGATAACTGTTTTAATCGAACTTCTTTATCAAAATCTTTTGGTTTTGTCATTTCTATGTCCTTATAAGTAATTATCACGTTCTGTCATGCCAGCTAAAAACATGCTGGCATGACAGAGTTTTAAAAAGTTATACTAAATAATTTAATAATGATAAATCCAATAACAACCGCACTCAAAAAACCCCACAAAAAATACCGCTTTTTATGCGAAATAAGTGTCACTCTTTTTTTGAAAAATTGATCTTCTTGCATTCTACGTTGATTCGCTAAAACATCATGAATCAACCCCGGAATTTCAGGGAATTTCTCAGACCAATAAGGTAAATTTTCACGAATGCGTCGCAAAAATGCTTTAGCGCCGACTTGTTTTTTTAACCATTTTTCTAAAAAAGGAGAGGCGGTTTTCCATAAATCTAAATCTGGATAAAGCTGACGACCGACGCCTTCAATATTTAATAATGTTTTTTGCAATAAAATTAATTGCGGTTGTATATTAATATTAAAGTGTCTCGCCGTCTGAAATAATCGTAATAATAATTGTCCGAACGAAATTTCTTTTAGCGGTCTTTCAAAAATTGGTTCAGACACTGCGCGAATAGCCCCCTCAAATTGATCAATCCGAGTATCAGGCGGTAACCACCCTGAAGAGATATGCAATTCGGCAACACGCTGATAATCGCGTTTAATAAAAGCTAGCATATTTTCAGCTAAATATCGCTGATCTTTGGTATTCAAAGATCCTACAATGCCAAAATCGACAGCGATAAATTGTGGATTTTCTAAATTATCTTTTGATACAAAAATATTTCCGGGGTGCATGTCAGCATGAAAAAAACTATCACGAAACACTTGGGTGAAAAAAATCTCAACGCCGCGTTCGGCCAAGTTTTTCATATTAAAACCAGATGATTTTAATTCTTGAATACTGTGTACCGGTATTCCTTCGATGCGCTCCATCATGAGAATTTTTTTGTTGCAATATTCCCAGATAATTTCCGGGACATATAACAATGGAGAATGTTTGAAATTTCTTTTTAATTGCGAAGCATTTGCGCCTTCGCGCATTAAGTCTAATTCATTAAAAAGTGTTTCTTTGATTTCAGCGACCATTTCTTTAGGCTTAAAACGACGGCCTTCTTTAGAATAGTTATCAACTAATTTTGCTAATGTTTCCAATAAATCTACATCACGTTCAATTATTTTTTGAATATCTGGACGAAGTATTTTGATCGCAACGTGTCTGCCATCATGCAGAATTCCCGCATGAACTTGTGCAATAGATGCAGAGGCTAAGGGTTGATCCATAAATTCCAAAAAAACTTCTGGGATTTTTTTTTGTAAAGCCTCCTCAATCATTTTTTTGGCGATTCGCGTTTCAAAAGGAGGAACGCGATCTTGTAATTTTTCAAGTTCGACTGCAATGTCATCAGGAATAAGATCACGACGTGTTGAGATGACTTGCCCCGCTTTTATAAATATAGGACCAAGATCAATCAAAGCGAGACGAATTCGTTCTCCGCGTGATAATTTATTTTTTAAAAGCCAATACCATGGATTAAAATAACTTAAAAAACGGAGAGGATAAAACCAGGGGGATTCAAAAATAATTTCATCAAGATTATAGCGGATTAATACAAAATTAATATGTATCATCCGAATCAGACGAGAAAAAAATTTCACGTTAAACCTCTTTTAATAATTTTCTAATTTTTGCTTCTAATCGATCGACGTCTAACCTGAGTTGATCGACATCATTAAAAAAATCGAGGACTTCTTCTTTCCCCGGAAATATTTGCGTTTCTTCGTGTAAATATTCCTTGAAATTGTCTTTAAGTGTAGAGGTTACATTACTTTTGAAAGCGCGAATTTTTCGAGAGAGTTGTCCCATGTGATATGAGGGAATATCACCAATCCAGTAAGCCAAATATTCTTCGTAATCGACATCCAATGAATCGAATAAATCTATGACTTTTTGACCTAATTCTAGATCTCCTTCAATAGTAACATCATCTGCAAAAAAACTTTTGCGATGATGTTTATCTAAGCTCATTCGTAATAGCGAAAGCGGTGTGCCTTTAATAATCGTGTCTGGTTTTTCGCGAGCTTTGCAAATCTCGATGGTTGAATTTGTAAAAATCAATTGAAAGGTAAGTGGAATACTTAATAATTCAATTGTCACAACTTTATTATCAATAGCTTTTATTCTTTTTGATGACTCAGGGTCTAGAGCGAGATATTGATTAAGTACGGATTGTAAATTTCTTTCGATAAATGCGCGCATTAGTATTTAAATCCCTTATGTAAAGCCACAACGCCACCAGTAAGATTATGATAACTGACATCTTCAAATTGACATTCCATCATGAGATTTTTTAAGTGTTCTTGGTCTGGATGTTGTCGAATCGATTCGACCAGATATTCATAACTTTCTTTGTCACCAGTAATCCATTCCCCCATTTTGGGAATTATTTTAAAAGAGTATTTATCATAAATTTTATCGAGGAACGGCAAAGTGGGTTTTGAAAATTCCAACACTAATAGTTTTCCACCTGGTTTTAATACACGATATATAGAGTGAAGTGCAGCGATTTTATCGGTGACATTACGAAGCCCAAAAGCAATGGTGATACAATCAAAATAGTTTTCTTTGAAAGGTAATTTTTCTGCATCTGCCTCGACGAACGTAATATTATTGATAATAGCTTCATCTAATAATCTTCTGCGACCTTCGGCCAACATACTTCTGTTAATATCAGAAAGGATGGTAAGCCCTTGATGACCCACGCGGCGCGCGAATGCTTTGGCAAGATCACCGGTTCCGCCCGCAAGATCTAAGACATAATGTCCAGATCGTACTCCACTTTGTTCAATCGTAAATTTTTTCCATAAGCGATGTAAACCAAATGACATCACATCATTCATCAAATCGTATTTGCTTGCAACGGAATGAAATACAGATTCAACTAATTTTGATTTTTCCGTGATGGGTACTTCTTTAAATCCAAAATCCGTCGTCGTTTTTTTCATTATTTATTGCCGTATCCAATTGCAAATAATAAATCCCGTTGATATTGTGAGACATAAGTTGTTTTTTTGGCTAAAGGTGAATCTAACATCGCATTATTCTCGTAACAAATTTCGTAAAGTATAGCCTAATTTTTGTACTTCGACAAACGTTAAACATATGTTAAAATGAATAATATCAGGTGAAAATGGAATAAGAGACGAGGTTATTATGAGATCATTACGTTTTTTTCTGGTTTTTATTTTTCTCATTATCCTGATTATTGTCCTTGTGCCTTTTTTAAATGGCTGGTTTTTCAAACAAAAATATTTTGAACTCATCCAATCTTTAAATACAGATACAGAAATTAAGTTTCAAATTCGTGAGTATCATCTTGGCTGGAGACATTCCACAGCATTAGTCGATATTACTATTCCATCCTCTTACGATAATTTCAATCATTTTACATTAGATCAACGAATTCAACATGGACCTTTTATTTTTAACGAAGAAGGTCAAAGTTTTCCCGACAACGTGCATTTTCAATATGCTGCGATTGAGGGTCAGTTAAAAAAAGACAAACAAATATTAATGCATATTTATACGAACGCATCTTTTTCTGGTTTATTCAAAAATCAATTCACCGTACCAAGTATCGAAGTTCCTATTGCGATCTTTGGAACTCTCACATGGGAAGGCGCAAATGGTGCGGTAAATTTAAAAGCATTTCAAAATCATATTCAAACTGGCACAATGGATATCGCTATTCTTCTGTTGATGACATCTTCACTTTTGTATGCGTCAAATTATTCTATTATCGTAGTCAATGAAGATGCAGGTACGAGTTTTCATCTTTTTAAAGAAGATAGCGATTCAGAATCTCTCCCTCAAATTCGTGAAATTTTCACTGAACAGACTTCCGCGAAACTCGCGTTATTT
>Ga0207121_1094_pt1 | contig 15411 bp, 11 predicted proteins | sample Alteio_BWMinHeat_41_FD_153513 | JGI IMG/M metagenome (GOLD analysis project Ga0207121, IMG submission 153513) | Enriched cells from forest soil in Barre Woods Harvard Forest LTER site, Petersham, Massachusetts, United States -... | ecosystem: Environmental > Terrestrial > Soil > Temperate forest >... | reverse complement strand
TGCCCAGAATCAATTGAACCATCGGCGGACAGTCCGGATATTTCATAGCCTCCTGAAGTTTTTCGATGAACTTCTGGTCCTGGCCTTGGTTCTTGTAAAGGATCGCCGCTACGTACAAATGATAGCGGTAAAAGGATGGGTCTCTCGTAATCGCCTCATTCAGGAGAGCCAGCGCCTCATCGATTCTCTTCTGGTTAAACGCCAAAGCACCCGCCGTCTCCAGGATCGCTTTATTGAAGTACGGGTCCAGCCTTAAAATCCGCTCCGCCTTTTCTTTTAATTTTGGATAGTTGCCCGCCGCTTCGTCATTGAAAAACTTCCCTCCGGGCTTGAGCAGAATCAGATGAGGGCCTTCATCGACGCCATAATATTGCAGGAACTGAACATAGGCGATGTCAGCAGCCACGCGATGAGCTCCGACGAGAAGAGCGCCCAAGTCCTCGGCATAGTGCTCGGAAACACTCAATTCGTTCAGCGGGGGGTAGGGCCAGGAGATCCGTCTATTAAGTTGATGCCCGGCGACGGAGGCCACGAGAATCATCGAGAAAATCCACACCGACAACAGCTTAACCTGCGCCAATCGTCAAAACTCCTTGCGTTCGAATAGAAGTGAGCTGAGCGCGAGAAAGATGCCCGCATAGGCCACGCCATAGATAATCGCGGTACCCAGGAACTCAAATCCTGGAAAGTTCGGAATTGCATAGAAGTCGCGGAAGTTGAAGTACTGAAAATTGGGAAGGATGTGGGCCACTGCGTGGACAACCGCGCCGATGGCCCGTCCGTTCAAAGCCTTATCAATCATGAAGGAGAGTTCCGGGCCAAAGTGACCGGCGATCCAGAAGCAACCTGTAAAAACAAGGGCCGAGACAGCCGAAGTGGCAAACAGCGAAAAGAATAACGCGATGGCGGCTGTGACGAACATCTTCATCATCGACATGAATACCAGCGCCGGGTAGACCGACCAAAACGAAAACCCCATCGAGAAATCCTTAAACCAGAACGGGTCTGAGATCATCACCAAAATGTGCAGAAGCGCCATGGCGACCATCGTGAGCATAACGGCCGCCACCAAACCCAGAAAACGGCCCACGACATAGATCCACCGAGAAACCGGCCGGGTGAGTATCAGATAAATGGTCTTTGATTCGATCTCCTGCAGAACGAGGCTCACAGCTCCGAATACGGCCGTCGTAAGGCCAAAAAGCTCCAACGCCAAAAGTCCCAGGTCAAAGATAACCCGGACTTTGTGTCCAGGCGCCAAAGCCCCAACCAGCAGAGAGGCAATCAACACGGCCCCTCCAAAGAAGAGAATAATCAAATAAAGGCGGTTCCGAATCTGTTCAATAATCGTGTATCGGGCTATGGCCAGGATGGATCTCATCGAGCCCCCTGCGAAGCAGCTCCGCTCGCCTCAAGCGTTTCGATGAACAATTCCTCGAGACGCCCTTCTTTGCCCTTCCAATCCGCTTGGAGTAGAACGCGCGCCAGTCCGCCATCGATTATGATTGCGACGCGGTGAGCCAGACGCTCGAGTTCGGAAATGCTGTGCGACGAAAAAAAGAGCGTTTTCCCCTGCCCGTTTAAATCCGCCATCAACTGCCGCGTTTGCCGAATACCCAGGGGATCAAGCCCGGTCACCGGTTCATCAAAGATGAGAATATCCGGGTCATGAAGGATCGTCTGGGCCAGGCCGATTCGCTGGAGCATGCCCTTCGAAAATTCCCGCATTGGCTTTTGGCTCGCATGTTCCATACGGACGATTTTCAGCACCTCCTGCACGCGATCAGGCAATGTTTTCGAATCCATTCCAGACAGAGACCCGTAGAGCATTAACACTTCGGTGGGATTGAGATTTCGGTAAAAATAGGGGACTTCGGGCAAATATCCGATTTTCCGTTGAGCTTCCCGGTTGGGAACGCGTTGGCCGTAGATCGAAATCTCGCCGGAGGTGGGAAAAAGGAGGCCAAGGATGAGCTTAATCGTAGTGGTCTTGCCCGAGCCGTTCAAGCCGAGCAGGCCGAAGACTTCTCCGCGATTCACTTCGAAACTAATATCTTTCACGCCCCTGGAAAACGTCGTTCTTCCTAGGTGCGAGCGCCTATAGGTTTTGGTTAAGCCCTTTGCGGATAAGACCACCTCGGCCATTAAGCCTCCAGTGAAAGATTTAGATTTCGACCGAACGCACGTCCAAAATTGAAGTATTTGTGCGAATGGCCTCCAGAATAGCTGTAGGGACTTTCTGGTCCACGGTGATAATGCTGACGGCCTCTCCCCCCGCGGCGCGGCGGCCCACGTCAAATCCCGCAATATTGATGTTTGAGGCTCCCAGGATCGTTCCTACAAAGCCCACAACGCCGGGGCGATCGACGTTTCTAAATACGATCATGTTCCCTTCAGGGACAATGTCGAGCGAAAGATCATCGATTTGAACGATATGGGGCTGATCGGTCCTAAAGATCGTTCCGGCCACGCGCCGACGGACCCGAGCAGTTTCAACCTCTATGATGAGGAGCGCCGTGTACTCTTTCGAATCGGGAAGAGCCACTTCGGACACATTGATGCCGAAATCCCGGGCGCGGGCCTGGGCATTGACCGATGTAATGCCTGAGGTGCGAGCGGACAAGATTCCTGAAATCGCCTCGGCCGAAAGCGGAGACAGGTTGTGCCGGCTCAGGGTTCCAGCGCCGGTCACCGTGATGCGATTGATGGGACCGTCTACAATTTGGCCAATGAACCGGCCAAGCCGGTTGCCAAGAATGAGATAGGGTTTGACTTCGGGCGGAAGGCCCGCCGGCAAATTGAGCGCGTTCCTGGGAATCCCCTTCTCAAAATATTCCACGACGGCCTCGGCCAGTTGCACCGCAACTTTGACTTGAGCCTCCTCTGTAGAAGCTCCCAGATGCGGCGTCGCCACCACGTTCGGATGCTTGATGAGATCCCAATTCTTGGGCGGCTCGTTTTCAAAAACATCGAGGGCGGCTGCCTTCACCTGACCCGACTTAAGCGCCTCCAATAGAGCATTTTCGTCAATGACACCGCCGCGGGCGCAATTGACGAGGCGAACGCCCTTCTTCATGCGAGAAAGCGCCTTGGCATCGATCATATGAAGCGTCTCGTCGTTGAGCGGGACGTGGCAAGAAATAAAATCGGATTCGGTAATCACGCTTTCAAGAGGGACGAGTTTGAGCCCCACCAAGCGGCACCATTCGGGATCAGCCATCGGATCATGCGCCAAAACCTGCATCTCAAGCCCCAAGGCCCGCGTTGCAACCTCACGTCCCACCCGGCCAAGGCCAATGAGCCCTAGCTTTTTTCCAACCAGCTCGGTGCCCACAAACTTCTTCCTGTCCCAACGCTCTTGTTTCATCGTCGCGTCGGCTTGGGCCACATTATGAGCCATCGCCATGACCAGGCTGACGGTATGCTCAGCGGCGGAAACTGTGTTTCCACCGGGCACATTCATCACGATTACGCCCTGCTTGGAAGCAGCCGCCAGATCGATGTTGTCGACGCCGACACCGGCTCGGCCAACCAGTTTAAGCTTCTTCCCCGACTCGAGCACGGTCGGCGTAACTTTTGTTTCTGACCGGACCAAAAGGACATCAGCCGAGCCCACTTCTCTTAAAAGCTCATCCGGTTTCAAACCAGGTTTGATGTCCACATGGAATTTAGGGTTTTCCAGAAGAGGAGAAAGCCCCTCTTTATCAATTGGGTCAGAAACGAGAACTTTGACCATGTCTGATTTCTCCTTAAGCAAGGGCCGCTTCAGCCTCGCGGGCCGCGCGACCAGGTTCTGGAATCTTATACCCCATATCTTTCAATGTTTTTTCAAGGGCTGTCAGTCCAATGAGCACATCGAAGGAATCCATATATCCCATGTGCGCCAGGCGGAAGATCTTCCCCTTCAAGTGATCCTGACCGCCGGCGATAGAGACGCCTTGGTCGGCCAGCATTTTTCGAATGAGTAGGGCGCCGTCAAAACCTTCAGGAAGTTTGGCGGCCGTCAGGACCGAGCATGGTCTTGAAGAGAAAAGCGGAAACCCAAGAGCCTTGATTCCGGCCTGAGCGGCTCTGGCCAGGCGCCGATGTCTTTCCCAGACGCCCTCGATCGTGTCTTCCTGGATCATCTTGAGCGCTTCGGCGAGCGACTGGAAAAGGGAAACCGGGGGCGTCCAAGGGGTCTCGTTGTCCTTAATGGATTTCTGAATTCTTTTGAAATCCGAGCAGAACCGAGGGCATTTCGCGCTTTCAACTGCTTTCCACCCTTTATCTGAAAGCGCTGCCATCGCTAACCCCGGCGCGGTCATCAGACCCTTTTGAGAACCTGACACGACAACGTCCAGATGCCAGTCGTCCATATGAAGTTCTTCGCCGCCCAATCCAGAAATCGAATCAACAATCAGAATCGCCGGACTCTTTTCGACGATTTTTGAGATGGTCTTTAGATCGTTCACGCTTCCAGCCGATGTTTCCGTGTGCTGAAGGAGGACAGCCTTGGCTTTCGGATGCGCCTTTAGCGCATCGGCAATCTTCTGCGGATCGGCAGGCTTTCCCCACTCCTCACGCACCGCGTGCACCTGAATCCCAAAGGCCTCTGCAATTTTTACCCAGCGCTCCCCGAACGAACCTACGGAAGCCACAATCACCTCGTCACCCGGAGAAAGGGTGTTCGCCACCGCCGCTTCCATGGCAGCCGTTCCCGAGCCGGCAATCATTAGAATGTCGCTTTTTGTTCGGAAAACGTACTTGAGGCCTTCTTGTACCCGGCTGAAGATTTCACCGAACTCTTTGGTGCGGTGATGAAGCATCGGCTCAGAGGCTTTGGCGGCCACCCGTGGAGGAACCGGTGTTGGCCCTGGAGTCAGCAGATAATATTTCTTCATGATCGAATCAAATCTCCTTTAGTGTTTAAGACAGCGAAAGTGGAAAAACTTTAGTTATGCCGCGGAAGCGAAGCGGGTTTTCGAGGCACCGACGATCGCGGCGGCGTTGGCTGGAGCGCCAAGCGGAACACGTCATCGATTACGTCTACGGGAACCAGTTTCAGCGCCTTTTTCACGTTGTCAGGAATATCAGGAAGATCCTTGTCATTCCCCCTCGGGTACAAAACGGTTTTAACCCCCTCGCGGAATGCGGCCAGAACCTTTTCCTTGAGACCGCCGATCGGGAGCACCCGTCCACGCAGCGTCAATTCGCCGGTCATGGCAACATCCTTACGAACCGCGCGCATTGTAACGGCGGAAACAATCGCCGTCGCCATGGCAATTCCGGCCGAAGGCCCGTCTTTGGGAACAGCCCCCTCGGGAATGTGGACGTGAATATCAGTCTTGCTGAACGCCTGATCGTTCAGCTGAAACTTTTTTGACCTTGATTTGACCAAGGAAAGCGCGGTCTGAGCCGATTCCTGCATTACAGATCCCAGCTTTCCAGTCAGCATAACCTTGCCCTGTCCCGGCATGGTCGAGACTTCGATTGTCAGCGTTTCGCCGCCATGATCGGTCCAGGCCAATCCGGTTGAGATTCCCACCGCGTTCACGCTGACCTTTTCTCTAATATATTCAGCGGCGCCCAGATAATGCGTAAGATCTTTGAGGCCGATCAGAACGGGCTGCGATTTCTTATTCTTCTCGCTCTTCTGAACATGTTCGACGGCCACCTTCCGGCATACCTGGGCAATCTTCCGTTGGAGCTCCCGGACCCCGGCTTCCTGCGTGTAGACATGAATAATCTTTCGAAGAGCTTCGTCTTCAAAACGCAACAAGGAAGCGTCCAAACCGTGTTCCTTGAGCTCTTTGGGAAGCAGAAACTGGTTTGCGATCGCTACCTTCTCGTCGGTGGTGTAAGCCGAGAAACGAATCACTTCCAGGCGGTCCTGAAGCGTCGCTGGGATGTTGTAAAGCGAATTCGCGGTCGCGACGAAAATGATTTCTGATAAATCGAATCCGACATCGAGATAATGATCGACAAAAGCCTTGTTCTGCTCGGGATCCAATACTTCGAGAAGCGCCGCGGCAGGATCCCCCCGCCAGTCGGTCCCCATCTTGTCGATCTCATCAAGCAGCACGATCGGATTTTTCGTCTTGGTCTTTTTGAGCGCCTGAATCAGGCGACCCGGCAGAGAACCGATGTAGGTCCTCCGGTGGCCTCTGATTTCGGCCTCGTCGCGGACGCCGCCCAACGAAATTCGATTAAACTGCCGTCCCAGTGCTCGAGCCATAGATTTCGCAAGTGATGTCTTGCCCGTTCCAGGAGGCCCGACAAAGCACAAAATCGGCCCCTTGATCGACTTGGTCAGCTTTAGGACGGCCAAATATTCGAGCAGCCTTTCCTTCGGCTTCTCAAGGCCAAAGTGATCCTCGTTAAGGATCCGGCGGGCGTCATTGACGTCCACGTGGTCCTTGGTGCGGAGGGACCAGGGCAGAGAGACCATCCATTCGATGTAGCTGCGAACGACGGTGGCCTCCGGAGAAAACGGCATCATCTTCTCAAGCCTCTCGACTTCCTTGAGCGTCAGTTCTTGAGTCTCGGCAGGCATTTGCGCTTCCTTGATCTTCGCCCGGAAGTCATCTAGTTCCTTCCCAAAATCGTCTTTCTTCTTGAGCTCTTTCTGGATAGCCCTCATTTGCTCATTCAGGTAATACTCTTTCTGATTCTTCTCAATCTGTTTGTGAACGCGAGTCTGAATCTTTCGCTCAATATTAAGAATCTCCACCTCAGCGTCCAGAATTTCGACAAGCCTCGACAAGCGCTTGGGAACGCTGATTTGTTCAAGCAGGTCCTGCTTTTCTTCCACAGCGATATTCAGGGCATCAGCGACCGTGTCAGCGAGCTGATCCAAGGATTCGATTGATGAGACGCTCTCAACAACTTCTCCCGGGATGCGGCCCATTTTCTTCGCGTAATCTTCGAATTTCCGGATCACCATTCGCCGGAGCGCCTCCATCTCGAGGCCGGGATCGGCGCTTATAGGAGGCGCTTCCAAAGCCTGAAGATCGCCCATTAGGCATTCTCCCTGTAGAGAGAGGTCCACAAGCTTCGCGCGGTAGCGCCCGTGGACTCGGACCCTGAGGATTCCGTCCGGCAGATTGACTGCATTCTGAACTTCAGCCACGGTACCGTATTCAAAAAGATCCTCGCGGGCCGGTTCTTCGACTTTAAGATGCCGTTGGGCGGTAATAAAGATCAACCGGTCCGAAGCCATTGCTTTTTTAACAGCTTCGATGGAACGGGGTCGACCCACAACCAAAGGAACCTGCAAATGAGGAAAAACAACTCGGTCCCGGATCGGTAGAACCGGAACGCGTGTCGTTGAGCCTTCTTGCAGGATATTGTCTTTCATAGAAGCCTTTTTTAGGCCGACTGTTTGTCGGCCTCGCCGTAAAGGCGAATCGGAAGCTTTTCTTTGCGGACCACGCCTTCATCGATAACAACTTTTTTCAGGGTACGCTGCTCAGGCAGATCGTACATGAGGTCGAGCGTCAGATCTTCAATAATCGCCCTCAATCCTCGCGCTCCCGAGCCGCGCTTCAGCGCGATGGAAGCGATTTCCTTCAAAGCATCGTCGGTAATCTCAAGATCCACGCCTTCGAGCTTGAACATTTTCATGAACTGTTTGACGAGCGCGTTTTTCGGACGCGTCAAGATATCGATAAGCGCCCCTAAACCGAGCGGCTCAAGCGTCGTCACGACGGGAAGCCGGCCCACGAGTTCGGGAATTAATCCATAGGAGATCAAATCCTCCGGCTGGATGTGCTTGATCATTTCGCCCTGCGGAGGCCGCTTATGGGGATGAATCTCAGCTCCGAACCCCAGGCCTTGGCGCCCGATTCTTTTGCTGATGAGGGCATCAAGGCCCTCAAAGGCGCCGCCGCAAATAAACAGAATGTGCGTCGTATTGACCTGAATGTATTCTTGTTGGGGATGTTTGCGGCCACCCTGCGGCGGAACCGAAGCCACGGTCCCTTCCAAAATTTTCAACAGGGCCTGCTGAACCCCTTCACCCGAGACGTCTCGGGTTATTGAAGGAGAGTCGGACTTTCGGGAGATCTTGTCGATCTCATCAATATAAACGATTCCGCGCTCCGCGCGCTTGACATCGTAAGCGGCGGCCTGAAGAAGGCGCAAAATAATATTTTCAACGTCCTCTCCGACGTAGCCGGCCTCCGTAAGCACGGTAGCATCGGCAATCGCAAAAGGAACTCGCAGAAGTCGAGCCATGGTCTGGGCAAGAAGTGTCTTACCGGTTCCCGTGGGCCCCACCAAAAGAATATTGGATTTGCTTAGCTCAACCTCGCTTGCCCCTTTGGCTCCGCTTCGGTTGGCTTTCTCGATAAGTTCGACGCGGCGATAGTGATTGTAAACGGCGACAGAGAGAGTCTTTTTTGCCTTTTCCTGGCCGATCACATACTCGTCCAAGGCGGATTTGATCTGCGCCGGAGGCGGCAGCGTCCGGATGGCATGCCGCTGTTCTTCCTCGGTAATTTTCTGCAAAAGTGAATAGGAGTTGCGGATGCACTCCTCGCAGACGTAGGTCCCCTGGCCGCCAATCAGCTTAAGACCGTCGGTCTTTCCCTTGGTACAGAATACGCACTGCGGAGACTCGCCGATACTAAACCCTGAGTCCATAAAACCTACCCCTTTTTCCCCTGCATCTCGAGCAACTTGCGAGGGGTGATTACTTCGTCGATAACGCCGTACTTCTTTGCCTCTTCGGCCGACATATAAAGATTTCTCTCGACGTCCTGCCTGACCCTTTCATAGGTTTGGCCCGTATGTTTGGCCATGATCTCGGCCAATCGCTGCTTTGTCTTCGCCAGTTCGGCCGCCTCGATCTTGATATCAGTCGCCTGGCCCGAAAGCCCGCCGCCGGCCAGCATCGGCTGGTGAATCATGATACGAGAGTTAGGGAGCGCAAAGCGATGGCCCTTGCTGCCAGCGGTCAGCAATACCGCGCCAAATGACATGGCCATTCCCATACAAATCGTCGTGATCGGCGACCGGATGTATTGCATCGTATCATAGACAGCCAATCCCGCCGTTACCATCCCTCCTGGAGAGTTTATGTAAAGATTGATTTCCTTGTCGGGGTCTTCCGCTTCTAAATAAAGCAGTTGGGCGATAATAAGGTTCGCCGAATCGGTGGTGACCGCTCCGCCCGAAGCCCCCACAAAAATAATCCGATCTTTCAGCAGCCGGGAAAAAATATCATAACCGACGACAGCGCCCTGGTTCCATCTCTCGATTATCGAGGGAATGAGCATTTAACCTCCAGCAGCGTCTTTAATCTTCGCGCTGCTCATTAGCCAATCAAAAAGTTTGGATTCTCGAAGCTCAGACTTAATACGCTCGACATAAGACGATCTCAGTAACTTTTCTACGGAATGACGCTGTTTGGGATCGGTTTCCTCAAGGATCTCCTTCACCCGAGCCTCAACGTCCGCGTCGCTCGCCTCAATTTTTTCCGCCTCGGCGATCGCGTTCAACACGTAGGCGAGCCTCACTTCCTTTTCAGCTTGCTGCCGAATATCTGTCTTCAGCCTTTCGGCGATAAATTTCTCGACATCCTGCTTGGCCACTCCTTGCCTGCCAAGGCGGTCTTTCTGCCGCGCCACGAGGAGGTCGGACTGCTTGTCGACCATGCTGGCCGGGACCGAAAACTTATTCTCCTGAAGGAGCGAATCCATTATCTGCGTTTCCAGATCTCGCCGCTCCTCAGTTTTGCGTTCTTTTTCCAAGCTCTCTCGAATGCGTTGGCGGAGCTGAACCAGCGACTCAAGGCCCACATCTTTAGCGAACTCGTCGTCCAGAACCGGGACTTTTTTTTCCTTAATAGCTTTGACCTCTACTTTAAAAACAGCACTCTTAGCCGCAAGTTCCTTGGCCGGGGAGTCCTCAGGGAATTTAACGCTGACTTCGCGCGATTCTCCAGGCTTTGTTCCCACCAATCCCTCGGCAAGACCGGCAATAGTCTGCGGCGCTGACATATCCAACAAAAAGTTCTCAGCCTTGGCGCCCTGGATGGGCTGGTTATCCAAAAATCCTTCGTAATCGATCACGGCAAATTGAGTGCTTGATAGAGGGCCTTCGGGGGCTTCGATCAAACGCGAGTTCATGTCTGCCACATTTTGGAGTGCCTTCTGAACTTCGTCGTCGGACACCGGCTTGGCCTTTCTGATGAGCTTGAGCCCCTTATAGGAACTCACTTTAAAATCGGGAGCGACTTCGATCCGGAATTCAAATTGGAAAGATTTATCCGGTGCGAAGTTGGACAACTGGACGACAGGCGACTGAATGGTCTGGAGCTTTTTGGATTTGATGGCTTCAGCGACGCCTTCGCGGATGAGATTGTCTTCAGCCCGTGCGTAGGCCGTGTCCTTGAAGGATTCCCTGATGAGGTCGATCGGCGCCTTTCCCGGGCGAAAACCCGGAACCTTGGCCTGAGCCTGTACCTGGGCAAAGGCCTCCTCGATCTTTTCTTTAACCTTGGACAAAGGCCATTCCACGGAAATGGTCTGCGTGCAGTCCTTTTCCGATCCTACTTTGATTTTAATGTCGTTCGAAAGGCCTAGTACCATGTTCTTTTCCAGTGCTCTCGTTCTAATTATCCCATTTTCTGAAAGTGGGCAGGAAGGGAGTTGAACCCATAAGCCCTTGCGGGCACGAGGTCCTAAGCCTCGCGCGTCTGCCAGTTCCGCCACCTGCCCGAAAAGTATTAAAGCAAGGGGGTTGCGCCCGGCAGGACTCGAACCTGCGACCTGCTGGTTCGAAGCCAGACGCTCTTCCAGCTGAGCTACGGGCGCGGTCCGACTTCAATCGTTTGAGGAAACGACGAAGCCGAAAATTTAATGCGCTGGCTCCCAAATTCGTTCAACCCTGCCGACACGCCGATTCTGCGTCAGGCCGACCGGATTCTTACGATAGCATAATTGACTCTCGGCTTCAGATGCTTCTCAAGGCTATGGCATATCCCTTGGATAAAGGGGTAGTCATTGAGAGTCAAGGAGAATCGGGTTCGGAGCGTTCCAATCGGAGACAATCTGGCGCATGTAGCCTAGCAAAATCTGGACCGATCCATCAACCGCACAAACCGCCGGTTAGCGGATTAAAATCAAGACTCCGGCTACCGCAAAAGCGAGGGCCGCTATTTTTTGAAGAACTTGCGGATGAAAGTTCGCCTTGGCCCGATGACCGGCCGCGACAGCAAGCGCCGTAACGGTCCAAAGCGCCGCCGTTGCAGCGAGAAATACCGTGACTGGCTGCCGGTGCTTAGCAGAAAGCGTTGCCGTTGCCAGTTGGGTTAAGTCCCCCCATTCCGCTATGAAAACGACGACAAAAGATGTCCAAAGAGCGCGAATAAAGGGTGGCTGATGGGTTTCTTCGGCGCGAAGTTCTCCGGGATGGTCTACTTTACGGAACCACAAGGCCGCCGAAAACCCCAAGAAGAGAAAGCCCGTCCCGATTTTAACGATCCAATGCGGGAGCATCCCAAACACATTTCCAAACGCCACGGCGATCAGGCTTTGAACTAGAAATGCTGCGGCGGCGCCACAGAAAACGGGGAGAGCGCGCCGCCGCGTCGCCATAAGGAGCGTGGCAAACGCCGTCTTGTCGGGCAACTCAGCCAGAAAAATCAGTCCAAAGACGGACAAGAACAACCGAACGTCAATCTGCGAATGGAAAATGAGCATGGAACGAGAAGCCTACCTATAGGGAAACTTCAACTTTGTCTCAATCGCATTTTTTATTCCATCTCGGTGCCAAATGTTTGAGAAGCCTAAAATTCAGGGATCGCTCGGCATGATATCTACACTGGCTTAATTCACCGTTCCGTGTGGTATTTTTCTCCGGCTTCTCCAAGCGGGTCAACATGGATGACAGCCTTCGAAAGATAGCTCATGTGATGACAGAGCTCATGGTTTACTTCCTTGGCAATGGCGTGTCCTTCTACAACGGAGAGTTGAGGCTCAACCGTGATGCTCATCTCAACATGAAGGCGATGGCCAATCCATCTCACACGCATATCTGAAACTTCCTTGACTCCCGCCACATGATGAACCGCATGTTCAATTTCATCAATAACTTCAGATTCCACGCCATCCAGAAGACGGAGAAAAACTGTTTTGACGGAATTCCATGTTATCCGCAAAATGGCCACCGTAATGCAAAGTCCGATGATGGGATCGGCCAACGAATATCCCAACCAAACGCCTATGGCTCCAAAGAAGACGGCCAAGCTAGTAAAACCATCCGCTCGGGCATGATAACCATCGGCGATGAGGGCGGCGCTTCTTATTTCTTTTCCCGTTCGGATTCGAAAAAACGCCACGACTTCGTTGCCCAAGAATCCAACAATCGAAGCCAAGATAATCGCACCAATATGATCAATCCGCTGAGGGTGGAAAAGTCGATGGATGGATTCATATCCAGCGGCGATTGCGCTTAGCAGGATGGTTAAAACGATAGCAACGCCAGCCATATCCTCCACGCGCCCGAATCCATAGGTGAACTTCCTTGTCGGTTTCCGCAGAGCAAATAAGAAAGCGATTCCCAAAGGAATGGCTGTGGCCGCGTCGCTAAAATTATGAATTGTGTCGGAGAGAAGAGCCACGCTACCGGACAAAATAACAACGATGATTTGAAAAACGGCCGTTACGAATAACACCAGGAAAGACCACTTCACGGCGCGGATACCTTTTTTGGAAGTCAGAATAGAGGGATCAATGGAGCCATGCGAAAGGTCGTGTTGATGGGTTCCCTCACGCGCATGTTTGTCGCGGTTGTTTGAATGTTTGCGTCCCATGATCTTTTGAATTGTACCGCTTAAATCTGAACGTGAAACCGGACGGCATAGATAGTAACGGGTCCTCTGTCTCCGTTGTAGGCGGGGTGCCAAACACGTTGAACATCTCCAGTAACGGCACAGGCCTTATAAATATTGAGGCGGTAGTAAGATTCAACGATGTCCTCGGTCTTGTAATTCAGTTGCCCATCGCCAATAATGAACCCGAGGCCACCGGCAGCGAGATAATCCCGGTGGTCTTTGGATAGTCCATTGACCAGCCCCGCTATTCCGAAATTATCATCGGGCCGATGCCAGCGGGCTCCTTTAACACTCAGCCCCGCGTTCGCAGTCCGGTCAATTTCCGTAAAAGCAAATGTTTCCGTATGTCCATCGTCCCAACCCAACCGCATAAACACTCCAACGTTCTCCGTAATCAATTGATTCATATTAAACCCGAACCCATATTTAACGCGCCCCGGCTGTCGTGTTGTGGTGACGTCCGGAGCCGACGGCTGAAGAGCCAGCGCCTCACGGTAATGTCCCATGTCGGCATGGTTAATGTAAGCCAAGACCCGAGCGGTCCCCTCACGGTTGCTTATTGAGTAGCGGTTTTCAAATTCGATCACCTCACCATGCGCTTTGCTTATGTGTTTGTCCATAATCGGGCCATTGGCAACTTCCGGCATCAAAAAGGAACCGGTTCTTACAGACCAAGCATCCCAGCGATAGTCAATCGCCAGTCCCGAGGTATAACCTCGGGTATCGGCAGGATAATCCCAAGCACCGTTAGCCATGAGCGCCCAGTTCATGAATTCCGACCGGGGATCACCGGCATAGGGATTGTTGTCGAAGATATCGAGAACGCTGAATTTACCCAACGTGATCGTTAAGCGATTGGCGTTTCTTGTCCCTGCAATTTGGTTGAAGTCGTCTTCGACTTTTTCACTCTCTCCGTCCAAATTAAATGTTTGTCGAATGAAGATGCGCGCCCAATATTCTTTGACTTCCCGTGTTCCCACGCGCGTAATTTCTCCATTCGGGAACCCCGCCATACCGGATGCCGAGCTCACGCCGGCGCCGCCGGAGGCTTCCGGATTGGCGTAAACCTCCCCACCTTTCCAAAGGCGCGTCCCTAAAAATAACGTCGCGGTTTTAGACTCTTCTTCCTGATGCACGGGTACCAGGCTGAGCGGTCCCGTATAAGGAGCCAAGAATCTCCCATATCCTTGAGGGATATACGTTGATTGGGCATGGAAAGTCCACCAATTCTCCCCTCGAACGTGCGTGTTTCCAAGGAGGATGAAAGCGATGAGGAAGGTTATGCGGCGATACGTGGTTCTTAAATCCATTGATGAAACCGGCGAATATACCAACCCTTGATTTTTTGGGTCAAGAAACCATAGCACAAAGGTGAAGGAACCGTCGTTAAAAAAGTATTTGATTCAGCCCCTTCAAAGTGGCGGAAGCTGATTTTGGAGGGACTTGACGAGCAGATTAATCAAAAGATTCTTTCGGTCCTTAAACCTACCTAATTTCATCCAGATGGCATTCGCAATCAGCGAATATTTATTCGCGATTCGCGAATGACGAATTCCGGTAGATACTTTTTATAATCACACTGCGCGAGCCCCATAAGCCTTTATAATCTGAGACCGACTCACAAGCCCAATGACGTGCTGGGGATTGAGATGATCGACCACGGGAATACGGTCTTGTCCTGAGTCGTTCATAATGCGTATGGCGGAGCGAAGCGACGCACTGCGGGTCACCGTTCTAACGGGCTTTCTCATCATTGACCCGACGGTGAGCTGAGCTGGTTCGGCCGTCTGTAAGGCCTCGTACACATCGGAATCCGTTAAAAGTCCAACCAAGAGTCCCTCCTCACTTAACACAGGGAAGCCGGTGTGGCGCGTCTGCTCAATTGTCTTTCTCATCTCTGGAAACTTCATTTTTTCCCTAAGACAAACCACGTCACGCACCATGACGCTTTCCACCTCGGTCTCCGAAAGATTATCTTTGTGTTCAACATCCTCCGGCGAAAGTCCTCGCTTCCCCAGGCGAAGCAATTCGTAACTATGAGGATTCAAACGCTGGGCGACGAACGCCGCCAGCACGCAGCAGACCATGGTAGGAAGAATGACATGTTGATCGTGAGTCAATTCGAAGAGAAGAATAATCGCCGTGAGAGGCGCCCGACTGAGCGCGGCGAAAAAAGCCACCATTCCAACCAGAGCGTAAGGTCCATAACCGCCCATGCTGGGAAATAATTTATTCATCAGAATTCCAAACAAGGCACCCGTCATGCCTCCGCAGAAAAAAGACGGTGTGAGAAGTCCACCGGAACCACCGGAGCCCAATGTAAAACTCGTCCCAACAACTTTGGCGACCAGCAAGAGAAAAAAGATGAGAAAGGTCCCGCTCGCATAGAGAACCTGGCCTCGAACAATGGAGCCCATGAACTCGATCCCGGGCCCTAAAATGGGTGGAAGGAGCCAACCCAGTAGTCCCACACCAAGTCCCCCCATCATGGGTTTCCAAAAATCCGGAAGAGACCATTTCTCAAATACCCGTTCGGTCCCATGCAAGGTATAAACAAAGAATTGAGTCACAAAGGCGATGATTGTTCCCAA
>Ga0207121_1091_pt1 | contig 15701 bp, 14 predicted proteins | sample Alteio_BWMinHeat_41_FD_153513 | JGI IMG/M metagenome (GOLD analysis project Ga0207121, IMG submission 153513) | Enriched cells from forest soil in Barre Woods Harvard Forest LTER site, Petersham, Massachusetts, United States -... | ecosystem: Environmental > Terrestrial > Soil > Temperate forest >... | reverse complement strand
GCCGCTCATTGGTCGATTTTACGCGGGCCGGCCTTCGCCCGTTGATCGGGTGAGGATGTTTTCCGGAATGCCACCCGTCCCCCTGGGGCGGGCTTTTCAATGTCTGTTCGAGCGAAGGAACGCTGCATGACACCCCATAAGCTTTCATTCGTCCTTCCCGAGAAGGTCCGCCCTGCGGCCGAATCGGGGGAGAACTCAGAAATGGCGGAAGCGCTGAGCCTTCATTACGGCGGTCCCGTTGCCGACCTGCTCGCATCAACAATGCTCAAACCCCTGGGAGACCTCATCACCCGGCCCTGCAAGAAAGTGCGAGGCCGGCTGGTTGCGATCGGCTGGGAGATTGCGCAACCGGGCTCAAGCAAATCGCCCGTTTGCCAGCGTCTCATGGAATCCATTGAACTTCTTCACGCGGGATCTTTAGCGGTAGACGACGTTCAAGACGGCAGCCAAATGCGCCGCGGTTCTCCGGCGCTCCACTTAAAGTACGGCCTGCCCGTGGCCTTAAACATCGGGAATTTTCTTTATTTCCGCCCTCTTGAGATCATTGAGAAGCTGGGACTTCCCGCCGAACAAGAGCTGGCGCTCTATCGCCTCTACCACCGGACGCTTTTGCGCGCCCATTACGGCCAGGCGTTGGATGTGGGACTGATCATGAGCGACGTTCCGCAGGACCGGGTCTATGACGCCTGTCTTGCCACGCTCGAACTAAAAAGCGGCGCCCTCATGGCTCTGGCGCTGTTGATGGGAGCGGTCGCGGCTGGGGCGGGGCCACAACTGACCGCCGCGCTAGATGAATTGGGCCACGGTTTTGGAATCGGCCTCCAGATGTTTGACGATTTGGGAAACCTCAAAGGCACCGTCGAGCCGGCCAAGCGGTGGGAGGACCTGATTTTGAGAAGGCCCACCTGGGTCTGGGCCTGTGCGGCCAAGTACTGCGACCCGGACTCTTATGCCCGGTTCGCGCTGGCTGTTCGCCAATTGCCCCGCCAGAGATCATTTCTCGAAAAATGGTTTGAGCAAAATGACTTCATGAACCGGTGCAAGCTGGACGCGCAGGCGCACTTTAACGCATGTTTCGACCGAGCGGAATCGACCCTCAAACGTCTTGCCTTGGAGGGGGCCGGCGAACCCTTTGGTAGGCTGCGGCATTTGGCCCAAGAGATTTCGAAAGCTTATGGTTGAGCGGCACCCTCGGGCAGCAATTATCGGCAGCGGTTTTGGCGGGCTGGCTTGCGCGGTCCGTCTCCAGGCGCAAGGCTTCGACACCGTCACCTTTGAAAAGCGGGACCTTCCCGGCGGCCGGGCGTACGTCTATCGCGAGCAAGGCTTCGTGTTTGATGCGGGCCCTACGGTCATTACGGCTCCTCAATGCCTAGAGGAGCTCTTCCTTTTGTCCGGCCGGCCCATGCGGGACTATATTGAGATGATTCCCGTGGAGCCTTTTTACCGGCTCTTGTGGGAGGATGGAACTCGTTTCGACTACACGAATAAGAGCGACGTCCTCCTCGAGCAAATCCGGCGCTTGTCTCCGTCTGACGAGCGGGGCTATCTGAATTTCTTGCGCTATTCGCAGGATGTGTACGGCGAAGGCTTTGAAAAGCTGGCGCACGTCCCCTTCCTCAATTGGTGGAGCATGATCCGCGTGGCGCCGCAGCTGGCTCGCCTGTCGGCCCATCGTTCCGTCTACCAAACCGTCGCCAAGTTTATTAAGGAACCCCACTTGCGCCAGGCGTTCAGCTTTCATTCCCTCCTGGTGGGGGGCAATCCATTTAGTTGCTCTTCAATTTATACGCTGATTCATTTCTTGGAGCGCCGGTGGGGGGTCTTTTTTCCGAAGGGCGGAACGGGGCGTTTAATTGAAGCGCTGGTGCGCCTTCTGAAAGATTTGGGGGGGGAAATCCGGTTGGAGGCCCCGATCCGCCGAATCGCAACCTCAGGTGGGCGCGTAACGGGAGTCCATACCGACGCCGGTTTTGAGCCGTTCGACCTCGTCGTCAGTAACGCCGACGCGGTTTACACCTATCAAGAGCTGCTGAAGGAAGAGCCGCTCGTTAAATCCACCACGAAGCGTCTGTCCGGCATGAGCCAGAGCATGTCCCTTTTTCTCGTCTATTTTGGCAGCCGGAAGAAGTACCCGAACGTCGCCCACCATACGGTGATCTTTGGTCCCCGATACAAGGAACTCTTGGATGATATTTTTCATCGCGGAGTCCTGGCGGGAGATTTTTCCTTATATCTTCATGCCCCTTCGGTTACAGATCCATCGATGGCGCCGCCCGACTGCGAAGCGTTTTATGTTCTCTCGCCCGTGCCGCACCTGGGAAAGCTAAACGTTGATTGGCGCGAGGCGGGGCCCCTCTATGCCGAGCGCATCCTCAACTATCTCGATCAACGTTATCTGCCCGGGCTTAAGGACAACTTGGTGGTTCAAAGGATTTTTACGCCGCTCGATTTTAAAGAGCAGCTCAACGCTCATTTGGGATCAGCCTTTTCATTGGAGCCGCTCTTGAGCCAGAGCGCCTACTTCCGCACGCACAACCGCGATGGCAACGTTCGAGGGCTCTATTTCGTGGGGGCGGGCACCCATCCGGGAGCCGGAGTTCCCGGCGTGGTGAGTTCGGCTCGTGCGACGGCCGGTCTGGTAAGCCAAGATTTCCACGCGTCGCCGCGAACGCGCGAGGTCGCCCATGCCTGACGCGGCTTATCAGGCAGCGCTTGAGCGCTGCCGGAATATGATCACCGTTGGATCCAAAAGTTTTTCTTTGGCGGCTCGACTTTTTGGCGCCGACACGCGCGACGCAGCGTTCTGCTTGTACGGCTGGTGTCGGCATTGCGACGACGAGATCGACGTGCCGATTGGTTCGGCCGATGCGTCCCAGCGGCAGTTGAAAAGGCTCGAGCGGCTTGTCGCCCAGACTCGCTCGGCCTACGCCGGCGACCCTCAAGAAGATCCGGTTTTTTTAGCTTTCCAACATGTGACGCGCCGCTACGGCATACCGGCCGAGTACCCTCTGGAACTCCTTGAGGGAATGGCCATGGACGTCCGCTGCCAGCGATACAAAACGGTGGAGGAGCTTTTGGTTTATTGTTATCGCGTGGCCGGAACCGTGGGCCTCATGATGAGCCACATTATGGGGTTAAGCAGCGAAAAGGCTTTGGAAAATGCCGCTCATATGGGAATGGCGATGCAGCTCACGAACATCGCACGAGACGTGCTCGAAGATGCTGGGATGGGTCGCGTCTATCTGCCGACGGAATGGCTGGAGTCGGCCCAAATTCCCGTGGGTGAAGTGGCTGAGACTCGTCACCGAAAGGTCGTGGCGGCCCTTGTGGCCCGGCTTCTCGACCGAGCCGAAGAACTTTACCGGTCGGGGGACGCCGGCCTCATCTGTCTCCCTTTCCGAGCCACCTGGGCCATTTCGGCCGCCCGCAGGATTTATTCAGAAATCGGAGTGCGGGTTCGCGTGCGCGGTTCACGCGCATGGGACACCCGAACCGTCGTTCCGCTGCATCGCAAGTTTTATGTGATGGGAGAGGGGATTTTGAGAACCTTCACATCATTACCGGCCCGCCTTTTTTCTCCCTGGAAACCGGCCGCCATTCACGCTGTTTGGAGGATTTCATGAAACCCGCTGTGGCTCCAGAGAAAATGACCCGTCCTCCCGAGGGGTCCTTAATGTCGGATCCGCTTTTGAAGCAGTTTGCGTACTACACATCGCAGATGAAAGCGTTTAAGCCGCATGATTGGACTTACTACGTTGCCTGGGTTGGCCTCATGCTCGGACTCCTCGTGTCGACCAGCGGCTTCCTCTTGTGGGGATGGGCCCACGGCATTCACTATCCCAGCTACGTTTGGAACATCCCTCTTGGGACGGCCACGTTTGTGGGAGCGATTGCGCTTGATACGATCGGGCATCGAACTCTCTATGCGGTCCACTTGGAAGAGGGCGAGGGTTTCGTGCATGAGATCACAATCGCCCTAGGCATCTCGAGTATCGTCGTCCTGTGCTTCGGCTACTCGCACGCAGATTTCTGCCGGATTCCGGCGCTCGTCCTCATCGCCATGACCATTTTCTACAGCGTCGTCGACGAGTGGATGCACTGGCGGCGATACCTGTCCGGCCACTCGGGTCGCGTCGAGATGTGGAGCCACGTGTTTATTTTCCTTGGCCATATCATTATGAGCCTGAGCTGGTGGCACTGGTTTGAGGAAGGCTATCCGGGCGTCGTCGAAACGCTGCGGAGCCTTCATTAATTCGGCCGTGCCGCCCTGGCAGGCCTGGCCGGCCTGGATCGGCGCGGCTCTATTCTGGGCGCGACTCCGTCGTCCTCGCGTAAAAGCCGCTTCCGGCGCCAGCACCCCCCCATTTCCCAAGGCCTCCATCCTGATTCCAGCCCGCAACGAGGCTGCGAACCTGCCCCGGCTCCTCGAGTCCCTCCAGCGTCTTGATTATCCCGATCGAGAGGTGATCGTCGTCGACGATCAGTCGTCAGACGGGACCGCCGAGGTGGCGGCTCGTTTTGGCGCGCGCGTGATCCAAGGCCAACCCCTGCCGCCCGGCTGGAATGGAAAAAACTGGGCCTGCCATCAGGCGGCTCAAGCTGCAACCGGGGACTATCTTCTCTTCACAGATGCTGACACCGAACATGCGCCGGACAGTCTCAAAAGAGCCATTTCTTTTTTCGAGAGCCGCAAGCTCAACCTATTGTCGGCGATTCCCTGGCATCGCGCGGAGAAGTTCTGGGAAAGGCTCATGGGCCCTTTCCAGGCCCTGATCTTCGTGGCAACCGCCCCCTACTCGCCCAAACGGCACCGGCTTTTCGCCGTGGGCCAGTACCTTCTTTTTTCGCGGAGCTCCTACCAGGGCCAGGGCGGGCATGCCGCGGTGGCCGGAGAATACCCGGACGATTTTGCTTTGGCCAATTCCTGTTTTGAGCATGGGGGGCGGTACGCGGTGTACAACGGTCCCACTTTACTCAAAGTAAGGATGTATACCAATCTCGCCTCCTTTATTACCGGTTACCGGAGGAATTTCCTGGCCGGAATCCAAATCACCCGATGGCATTCGACAGTCGCGGTGGTGTTGGCGCTCTGGGCGATGACGGGAGGGGGGCATCCCTTCCAGACACTCGGATCTTTTTTGACGGCTCTTTTCTGCGCGCTTTTGGTGGCCCGTCACCAGCGGGCGTGGGGGGATTTCTCCGTGGCGGGCGTGATTTTCCTTCCTTTTTCACTTTCAGTCTACGCGCTGTCGACGGCTCTGGCCGCCTTTGACTTTGCGACCGGAAACGCAGTTCGGTGGAAAGGCCGGCGCTATGAAGACTGGAAAAAGCCCGCTCCTTCAGAAGCGGCGCACGACGCGTCGTGACGCCCGGCTCCGCCGCAACTTTTCCTCTCTAGGCGGGTAAGATAAGTGATGGAGGAAAAACCTCAGGGAATATTTGGGAAAGTTTTCCGCGCGTTCGTCAGGATCGTGCTGGTCCTCATCGCGCTCGTCCTCTTGGTCGCCGCGGGAGGCGTGCTGGTTTTGAAGCATTACCTGGACCGCGAGGGCCTGAAAGATACGATTGAGGACGCGGCCACCAAAACGTTTGCCCGCCAAGTGACGATCGGATCGGTTCATTGGAAGGTGTTCCCAAAGCCCGTGGTTTCGTTGGAAAGAGTCCACATCGAGGAAGCCGATCACAGCCTCCTTCTTGATTGTCCTGATGTCCAATTGACGGTCCTTCCATGGCCATTCCTGCATCTGACTTTTGCGGTGCAGGAAGTCCGGTTCAATTCTCCGCACGCCGTTTTAAAGGTCCGCAAAGATGGCGTTTTCAATGTCGAACGAATCCTGAGCGACATCGACGCGCAGTCAACCTCCGCAGCCGGCCAGCCGCAGCGCTTTATGGTCTACCGGTTCGTTGTGGATGACGGGCGGCTGGACTACGAAATAGCCACGGACTCGGGCACTTTTAAGCTTCCGCTCGGCGTTGACGGTAAAGCGCATCTTCGTTGGACTGTTAACGGGCCGCAGTTTCCCTTCGATGTCTCAGGGCATGCTCTCGATAAAACGGAGGCCGGGGTCCGGCTGACCGGATCTTTGGGTTCCTGGCTCAATCTCAATTTCAACGTAAAGCACGCGCCGTCGTTTGCCGCCACTCCCTGGTGGCCGCCTGCGTACCGGTTGGACGGCCGGTTCAGCGGAAGCGGAGACGTTTCTCTAAGGCCGCAACACAGAAGCTGGGGTTTTAAGGTCGCTGCGGAAAACCCGCAGCTGGAGGGGCTGACGCTGCCGGCGCATATCGAATTTGCAGAGAAGCTCGTGAGCGTGTCGACCATATCTTTTTCGTCGGTCCTCGAAAGCTCCGCCTCGGCTGCGACGGTGACGGGAGCCTGGGTTCAGGAGAAGAGCCGGCGATTTTTAACGCTCCGCCTGGAGAGCAAACGCTCGGACCTTTTGGAACTCATCGACTGGGGAAAGGCCGTCCAAGCCTTGCTTCAGGAGAGCCGCCAGAATCCGGGACCTAATGAGGCCCCGAAACCAGCCTGGCGCTTCGAGGCGGAGGGATCTCTTGCCGACGCGGTTTTCCGGGGTCAGTCGTTTTCACGAAGCACCTTTCACGCGGCGGGGACCGAGAAAGAGCCGGTCGCCGTGCGACAGGTCCGGATTGAAGGGCTGGGTGGTTCGGCCACGGGGGGGGCCGACTTCACGGTTCTTCCTTCCTCAACCATTTTCCGGGCCACTTGGACCGCCTCAGGCCTGAACGCGACCAGTCTTTTTAGGCTCATGGGCTCCTCTTTGCAGGTGACTGGAATCTGCGACTCGGATGGATGGATGGGCTCAAGCCTGGGCGGCGGATTTCTTCACAACCTGGATGGTCAGGTGAACTTCAAGCTTACTCGCGGCTATCTGGAAGAAGTGCCTGGCGTCCTCAAAATTTTCTCCAAGATGAACCTCACCTCACTCATTAACCACTGGAAAGGCGACACCCGGAGGCAGCGAATTCCTTTTAACGAGACGACAGGAACGATTCTCTTCTCGCATGGGACCGCTCGGACGGAAAAACCCGTCGTCCTTCAAAATGACACGCTGCAGATGGGTTTTATGGGGAGCCTTAATCTCGTCGACAATACCGTCGATGGAACTGTTGTTGTACACATCCTCACGGTGGCAGACGAAATTATCTCAAAGATCCCGATTGTGAACCTTATTCTCCAGGGAAACAAGAAAAGCGTTCTGCCCATCTGGGTTAAAGTCACAGGGCCCGTGCACGATCCAAAAATAGATACGGCTCCCCTTAAATCCGTCGCTTCCGAGGTTCAGGGCATTTTTAAGCGGGTCTTCAATCTGCCGGCCAACCTCTTTCGAGCGCTCGAGGGAAAAAGCCAGCGTTAGAAGGAATGGTCCGGGGGAGACGGGGCTGGCCTTAACCGGCGGCGGGTTTCGAGGTGATGTCCTGACCGGCCAGCAAGGCCTCAATGTCGCTGTGAAGATGGTTCAAAGCATCGCCTTCGATGGCGTTGTAATAGCCGCGGATCCGGCCTTGGGAATCAACCAGGACGAAGTAAAGGCTATGGACGAACGCCTGCCCGGGATTCTTGGGGTTTTCGCTGCCGGTGGCGGTCAGATGGAAGCTGTCGCGGATCAATCGGTAGATATCGGATTTCTCTCCCGTCAGGAAAAACCAACGCCCCGGATCAGCCCCGAAGCGTCCGGCGTATTTGTTCAGAACGGCGCTGTTGTCGTGATCGGGGTCGACCGTAAAAGAGACCGACCGAAAATTGGGGCTCTGGAATTCAGTCTGGAACTCCTCCATTTTGGAGGACAGGACCGGACAGGGCCCCGTGCAGCGCGAGTAGATGAAATCAGCCACCCAAACTTTGCCCTTAAGTGTCTCCAAAGTGACGGACTGCCCGCTGAAATCGGTCAACTGAAAATCCTGCACCGCTCCCAGCGCGCTCGAAGGGATTGCGCCGCCTCGATGGAGATTCCAGCGCCATAGGGAAAGAGCACCGATGATGATCGCCAGAAAAACAATTTGAGTTCGCAGCACCCGCTTCATGTGGCTCCTTTAGTCCGGGCCACGGCAGCCGATAAGCCGAACATACAGGCCGCGAATGCAAACGTTATTCCCAAGGAGAAGGCCGGGGAGGACAGGGCAGCTGAGGCCTCCTGGGCGTGGTAGAAAGCCCGGTGGAGTCCCGAAACGCTGTAAGTGAGAGGATTCATTTCCATGACCGCCCTTAACCATGGAGGCGCGCCGCTGATGGGAAAGAGCGCTCCCGATAGGAACCAAAGCGGCATCAAAAAGAGATTCATAATCGCATGAAACCCCTGAGTTGAGTCGAGTCGCCACGCCAGAACAAAACCAAGTCCTGTCAGCGCAAAAGACAACAGGAGAACCAAGGAGACCACGTAGCCGGCGTCGGCGAAGCTCATTCGCACGCCCACGAGCGGCGCCAAAATGAGAAAGAGAAAAGCCTGGGACGCCGCAAGAACCGTCCCCCCGAGAATTTTTCCCATGACGATGGCCGATCGAGGAATCGGGGCCACGAGCACGCCCTGGAGGAAACCTTCGCGCCGGTCCTCGATGATAGATATTGTTGAAAAGATGGCCGTGAAAAGGAGGATCAGGACCACGGTGCCCGGGAAAAAATACTGCAGGTAGTCGAGGTGGGCCTCGCCGCTTCGTGCCAGCGGCGACTGGAACGAACGTCCGAGTCCCGATCCAATCAGGAACCAAAAGACCAACGGCGTTCCCAACGCCCCAACGATTCGATGTCGCTGGCGCAGGAAGCGGACCACTTCGCGCTGAAGCAGAGTCCAGGAAGCGAGTGTGTAGGCGCGCACCAGTTTAGTTCTCCGAACCCGGCCGCCAGAATTCATGGCCGGTTTCATGGATGAAAACGTCTTCCAGCGTAGGCTTCCCGACGGTAACGGCTTCTATGAGGCCCGGAAAGCTCTCCACGAGCTGCGGGATAAACTTGTGGCCTTCCTGGCGCTCGATCCGCACCGTCCCATCAAGCGCTACGGGGGTGCCGCCAAATTTCTGGCGCAGTTGCTCGCAAAGAAGCGTGGATTGTGGCGTTTGAATGCTGATTACGTCCCCACCTATTTTTGACTTTAAGGCGGCTGGAGTTCCGATCGCGACCAAATGGCCCAGATTGAGAATCGCGAGGCGGTCGCATTTCTCTCCTTCCTCCATGAGATGAGTGGTGAGAAGCACCGTAATCCCGCCTTTTTTCAGTTCGAAGAGATAGTCCCACATGTCGCGGCGGGCTCCCGGGTCGAGGCCGGTGGAAGGTTCATCCATGATAAGGAGCTGCGGGTGGTGGAGAAGCCCCTTGGCAATCTCAACGCGCCGCTGCAGGCCTCCGGAGAGATGTTCCACAAAATCGTCGGCGCGATCGGTGAGAGACAGATGGCGCAGCTGTTCTTCGATGCGCTCTTGCAGTGGCGAGCCTTTCAAGCCGTAAAGGTGGCCGTGGTGCAGCAGGTTCTCTCGGACCGTAAGCTTTTTGTCGAGGCTGGGATTCTGGAACACCACGCCGATCCGCCGCCGGACGGCGGCGGGGTCGGCCACGACATCAGAGCCGAATAGACGCGCCTTTCCCGAAGTGGGGACGAGGCCCGTCGAGAGAATTCGAAAGAGCGTTGTCTTTCCGCCGCCGTTTGGGCCTAGGAGCCCGAATATTTCACCGGCGTGAACCGAGAACCGTATTCCGGAAAGGACGGGCCGATTCGGAGCGGCCTTCCGGCCCGCCGGATAGACATGGCTCAAATCTTCGATCTCGACGGCATTCATGGGCGGACTGGAGGGACTCATCATGAACCCGCGGCCTTATTGACCACCATCAAGATGACGAGAAGCGGCATGTAAACGAGAGTGCCGAAAAAGATTTTCCGGGCGCTTGACGGGGAATGGTCAATCATGAACCGAATGCTCCAAGCCGTTAGAAGCCCTCCCAGCGCGAGGGCCGTACCCAGATACAGTCGGCCGGTGAGTCCCAAAACCGTGGGCAGGCAGCTCACGGCAAGTAACGCCACGCTGTTTGCGAGCATGGTGCGCGCCGCGACCGTGCCGTTGGGCTCGGGCGTGGGAAGCATATGCAGACCGGCTCGCGCGTAGTCGTCTTTATAGAGCCACGCCAATGAAAGGAAGTGCGGGAACTGCCAAAAGAAGAGAATTCCGAAAAGAACCGCGGACTCAACCCCCAAACGGCCGGTGGCGGCCGCCCATCCCATGACCGGAGGAAGCGCCCCAGCCACCGCGCCCACGGATACGCAGATCCCGGAAACTTTTTTCAGCGGGGTATAGAGATAAAGATAGACGGCCAGCGTGACAGCCGCCAAGCCGCCCGTCAGCATATTCACGCCGTGGAAGAGGTAAAGGATACCGGCCGCGGACAGAAGCGTTCCAATAAAAAGCGCTTCTCCGGGCTTCATGCGTCCGGAGGGAAGCGGGCGCCTTTGCGTGCGCCGCATGCGGGAATCTACATCAGTTTCAATGAGCATGTTGAGAGTTCCAGCTCCGGCCGCGACCATCAGCGTTCCCAGGCACGTGTGAAGAAGCCTGAGCAGATCGATGTGTCCTTTTGAGCCCAGCACGAATCCGGCCAGAGCCGTCGCGCCGGCCATGAAGCTGATCCCGGGCTTGGTGAGCTCGAGATAATCGGATACTTTGGTTTGGATTGTGACCGGATGAGGCGACCGGTCTCGGTAGGACAGAAGGGCCAAAACAATTGACGCTCCCAACACAAGAGCGCCGGTTGCCACGTGAAGAGTCACCACAACGATGGCGGGAAAGGGCGTGGGAATCGTGTCAAAACGATGAACGAGGATGAAATAGGTGGCCACGCCAAGCGCGATTTGAGTCAAAAGTAGGGCGACTAAAAAGCCTGACCAAGTTGTCAGGCGGGCGTCGGAGCGATGGAATGTCCAAATCCGGCGAGTGACCCAGAAAGCAAGAGCCGCGACCATAACGGCTCCGGTGATATGGAAAGGCAGCACGCGTCCCGTGTGGCGGAGGATCGCTCCTAGGATGAGTTGGAGATAGGCTGTCACGAGAAGGGCAAGCGTTCCTTGATGAAGCGGGAGAGCTCCCTCGGGATCCCGCCGCGTCTTTGGGTGGCGCCGCCAAGTCCCCGAGGACCACACCGCCAAAGCCACAGTCAGGCAGAAAAACGTTTGAGCCAGGCAGGCGTGAGCAATCGAAATGGGTTTTGGCAGCCGGAAAAGCACGGTCAGCCCGCCCAATAGACCCTGGAGGACGACCAGCCCGACCGCGGCCCAAGCAGCTCCTTTTACCCAGCGCCGCTCTTCCTTCCACGAGAACACGACCGCGACGAGCACACTAACAAGCCCGACAGTGGCAGCCGCCATCCGATGCCCGTGCTCGAAGAAGACGCCGCCAACCATCGGGGGCATCAGCCGTCCATAAGACAAGGGCCAGTCCGGGACAGAGAGGCCCGAACCGGTGCTGGTGACGAGACCGCCAATGAAAATCAGCACGGCGGTGGCGCACGCCAACGCCAATGCAAATCGGTAAAGGCCTTTTTGTGTGGGGGTCATGAGGGTCGATTTTTCTTGGTGGCTCGCACGATAGCCGACACCAAAACTCCAATGAGCATGAACGGCAAAAGCAAAAGGATAATAACGCCCCAGAAAAAACCACGGCTCATGTCTTTTCCCAGCGCTCCAAAACAAAGGGCGCAAGCCTGGGCATTAACTGCGCTGCAGGCGACCATGAGGCTGGCCAGCGTTGAGCTGAGGATCAGATGACGTCTTTGCGGGATCATTCGAAAGTCAGGAGGAGACGAGGACCGGTGAACGACAGCTGTGGCGGCGGCCGCGAGATGCGTTGAAGCGGGCTCAGCGCTCCTTCAAGGTCTTACAATACCTTTTTTTCGGCTTCCCTGGGACGAGCTGCAGGACATGGGCGCGCCGCTTTCGCGGCCTCCCCAAAGGTTGTCTAATAGGAAAGACACAAGCTCAGCAGGGGAGGTTTTTATGAATGGCGCAGCCTGGCATTTAGTCGTCAATCACGTTCCGGTCATCGGTTATCCGTTTACTTTTGTCCTTTTGGTCCTGTCTTTGCTGAGGAAAAGCGATGAGCTTTCCATTGTTAGTTACGGAGCGCTTCTGGTGCTGGCCGGTGCCACGTTTGCGTCTCTTCGCACGGGGGGCCCGGCGGCCCATGTGGTGCGTCGTTTTGCCGAAATCGTTCCCGAGACGATTCATCAGCATGCCCATGCCGCCGATCAAGGATGGTATGGCGCTATCGCGCTCGCTGTTGTGGGATTGGCGGGACTCGCCTTCTTTCGGTCGGCACGGAGCTGGACGGTCTTGGCGGCTTTGGGGACGCTTGCCTTGTCGGTTCAATTTGGATGGGTCGCCCATTTGGGCGGTCTCATCCGGCATCCGGAGATTGGCGGAGGGCCACTTCCCGCCGCTGTTTCGCAAGCCCCGGGAACCCCCTCATCTCCTTCGAAGCACGACCGCCTTTGACGAAACGCGGGGGCCCTTTAGGGGTTTGCCCCTTGGCAGTTCCACAGCTCGGTTAACCCGTCTCCAAATGCTCCTGCTAAGACCTGCCCGTCCGGCGAAAATGCGACTGCCGTCACGCCTTGCGGCACTGCGGCTGTTCTTGGGATGGCATCCGTCAAAGTCGCTAAGATTCGGCCGGATCGGAGATCCCACAGATGAAGAACCTTATCGCCGCCACCCGAAGCCAGTGTTTTTGAGTCGGGGGAGAAAGCAAGGCACTGGACCGGTTCCGAATGGCCGACCAATGTTTGTTTGGGATTGCCTCCATTGACCTCGAATAGATGGATCGCCTTGTCAGTGCTGCCGGTGGCCACCAGAGTTCCGTCTTCAGAAAAAGCGACTGCAGAGCTGGCTGGAAGCGTATAGCTGACGCGACCAAGGCCCGTATCCCAAACTGTAATGTCGTTGTATTCATCGGTCGTGCCAGCCCTGGTACAGACCACCGCTAGAAGGTTCCCATCAGGGGAGAAGGCCACGTCCGCCACTGGCCCGGCTTGAGCCAGGGTTTGGCTCAGTTCGCCTGAGCCGCCGTCCAAGATCAGCACGTTGGTGCCGTCACCGGCCGCCACCCAGCGGCCATCGTTCGAGACGGCAACTGTGGTCAAAGGCGAGCTGGCTTCGTGCAAGTGCAGTCGGTTGACGCTTAGATACTTGCCCGTCGTAATGGCTTCGGTGCTGCCGTCGCGGCTAAAGGCCACGGCTGAAGTTGAACCAGATTCGATGATTGTGCAATGCCCATCCCGGCCCCAACCGAAGCAGCCCTTATTCGTGATCGTATAGAAATAGCCATCTTTACTGTCATAAATGATTTTCTTGACGGAATTCGTGATATTAAGCTTGGCCGCGAGTTCCAGGCCGGAAGAAATCGATGGATGGTGGTGCGCTGAACGGGCGATTAAGAGCCCCGCCACGATCACCAGGAAGGCCACATAGAAAACAGCTCGGGTTCGCATTGCCAGATCACCTCGGATGAAAATTCGGTAAGACCTTGCCCGACGGACAATTCCTGTATATATAGGAAATCATGGCTGAACAGGGAAAGAAAGAAAACGAACCATTTATGGACTGTCCGGCATGCCGGAAGCCCGTTCCCGACGTGCGCCCCGACTGCCCGAACTGCGGAATTATCTTCGCCAAGTGGATTGTTCGTCAGTCCGCAGCGGCGAGCCCCGAATCCGCACTTCCGGTTTCTTTCGGCCCGCCCAAGAAGTCCTCATCTAATTCCAAGGCCTTGATGTTGTTGGGGATCGTGGCGGCGGCCGGTTATCTAGGCTGGCAGCACTTCTCTCGCCCCGTTGGGACATCCGCCTCTGGCGGCTCGTCCGATGTTCTTTTTCCGATCCCGGTCATGGGAAAGATGGGCTTCATAAACGGGGCTGGCCAGGAAGTCATTAAGCCGCAGTTCGACAATGTCGGTCACTTTTCGGAAGGGCTTGCCTGGGTGAAAGTGGATACCAAGTGCGGCTACATCAATCCGCAGGGGGCCTTCGTGATTCAACCCCAATACGATGAAGCCGGAAATTTTCGGGAGGGGAACGCGTTCGTGCGGCCTGCCGGATCGGATCGATGGGAAATTATTGATAAGAACGGCACTGCGATGACCGAGGCAAAATTCCGGAGCTGCCTAGGTCCTCTGGAGTTTTCAGAAGGGCGCGCCTGCGTACAGCTCAGCGAGGGCTATGCCTTTGTGGACAACACCGGGCAGCAGGTCGCGGGCCCCTATAAACTGGCGTCGTCGTTTGAGCACGGCCTGGCTTCGGTCGAGGTGAGCAATAACGGAGGCTTCGGCGCCATCACGCCGGACGGCCAACTTATAATTCCGGCAAACACCTCCGACAAAGTCATCCGGTTCTCCGACGATCTAGCAGCCATCGAAGCCGCCGGAAAGTGGGGCTACGTGAACAAGATTGGAACGATAGAAATTGCACCCAGTTACGATTGGGCGGGAGATTTCCACGAAGGCGTGGCTCCGGTCAAAAAGGCCGGCTACTACAGCTACATCGACAAGACCGGCAAAGTATTGTTGAACCTGCCTCCCAACATTGATGGAGCTGAATCTTTTAATGAAGGGCGCGCCATCGTGCATGAAGGCATCAAAGCCGGCTACATTGACCATAGTGGGCACGCTCTGACACCTCTGCTATTCGACGAAGCCGAACCCTATAAAGATGGACTGGCCTGGGTGATGAGCGACCGGCCTCGGCTCGGCGGTTACTTGAACAAAAACGGCCAGTTCGTCTGGCAGGTCAATTTCGTGGCGGAATTTTTCAACGCCATTCGAAAGAATTAGGTTGGCCTAAACAACCAAGCCAAATAAGAAAACCGCCAGAGGAATGCACGCCTTTAGGTAAGCGAAAAACGGAATTAGATTGAGCACCACTCCAACGGCCGCCCATCCCCTGCGACCCTCGTCATTCTCCAATGCAGACACCGCAATAAGCACACCGGCCGTTGGAAGCGGCAAAAGAACTGCCGGAATGAATATGTAGCCTTGGGGATTCTGGTAAAAGAAAAGCCAATAGCCGATCAGAAAGCCCATATTGATCATCCCGAGGATCGTCGCAAACACGCTTGTGGGCTTCCGCACAGAATCCTCCTCGTGGAAACGGCCGATGTGTCGACGGAAAAGATTTTAGAAAATGCGCGGCGCCGGATTCCTTAAAATTTATTCGCCCGCCAAAGCACCTCCCGCCAAAATGTAACCGATTGGTAAAAAGCTTGCCTTACGTTTGATAATAGTCTAGAAATCCCAGCGTAAATATTCTGTAACCGATTACAAAATTTACAAGAGAGTTACAGTTTTTTAAAGAAATCTTAAGACCCCTATTCGTACCCTTAGAGAGTGGGAGGAGAAAATGCGGGACGGATGCTCGGTGACGTGCGTGAAAAAAATTTGGGAAGCGCTTCGGGTCGGTGCCTCGAAAAGGCCCGCCCGGCGCTCTCCCGGCGGATTTGGATCCGGCTCTAAAGAAGGCCGGCCATGAAAAGGTCCATCGCCTCTTTCCTCACTGTCCTCTACCTTCTGACCAATGTGGTCTTCTTGAACGCCCAGGAGATTAATTTCTGGGCGGAGCGCCGGAAAAAAGCCGATCCAGGGACGTCAACTCCCGCGTCCGTGAAACTCGCCTTCGGGCAAACCCTTCCCGATGTTCTTCCCGCAACTCCCAA
>Ga0207121_1090_pt1 | contig 15999 bp, 19 predicted proteins | sample Alteio_BWMinHeat_41_FD_153513 | JGI IMG/M metagenome (GOLD analysis project Ga0207121, IMG submission 153513) | Enriched cells from forest soil in Barre Woods Harvard Forest LTER site, Petersham, Massachusetts, United States -... | ecosystem: Environmental > Terrestrial > Soil > Temperate forest >... | reverse complement strand
ACTGGAGCGGCTCCGACGATAGAGGTACTTCCATGAGACGCTATTGGCTGATGAAAACAGAGCCCGATGAGTTTTCAATTGATGATCTTGCCCGCAAGAAGACGGCCCCGTGGGATGGTGTTCGAAATTTCCAGGCCCGGAATTTTATGAAAGACCAGATGAAGAAAGGAGACCTGATTCTCTTCTACCATTCGAGTACCGAGCCGAAGGGCGTAGCGGGCATCGCGCGCGTTTTTCGTGAGGCCCACCCGGATCCTTCTTCTTGGGACAAGAAGAGCCCGTATTTTGATCCCCGATCCAAGCCGGATAAGCCCCTATGGATGATGGTTGACGTGGAATTTGTCGAGAAGTTTGCTCGGTTCGTTTCCCTCGAAGAATTGAAATCGAGGCCCGACTTTGGCGGAATGCTCGTCACCCGGCGCGGCATAAGGCTTTCCGTTCAGCCTGTGAGCGAGGATCACTTTAATCGCGTGATTGAGCTCGGTAGAAAACGAGACTAACCCGCGAGAGTCTTCGCCCATTGCCGGTAGTCGATTGATTGCCCGCACACGTCACGAGAGTCATCGCTCGCCAGCCAGAGAAAAAGTCGTGAAACCTCTTCGGGGGTGGGAAGCTCGGCTGGATTTTCGTCGGGATAGGCGGCGGCTCTCATGCGCGTTCGCATACCGCCGGGATTGACAGAGTTCACTCGAATTCCGAGCGGGCAAACCTCGGCCGCTGTCACTTGCGTGATCCCTTCCAGAGCGTATTTCGAAACTGCATAAGCCCCCCATTGGGGCGAGCCTCGTTTGCCGGCGCCTGAGGACACGTTGATGATGGAGCCACTCTTTTGGCGCAGCATGGCGGGAAGGAATTCCTTGATCATGAGGAAGGGCCCCCGGACGTTAATTCTCATCGCCTCGTCCCAATCCGGGATGGAAATCTCGTGGATTCTTCCGCGCGGTGCGAGAACGCCGGCGTTGTTGACAAGGCAATCCACGCGCTTAAATAGGCGTCGCACTTCCTGTCCAAAGCGCGCCGAGTCTTCCGGTGAAGCGACGTCGCCCGCCATCGATAGAAATCTCCCCTTTTCGGGCTGTAGCTCGCTTTCTAAGGAGGCGAGATCCGCAGGGTTTCGCGACAAGGCAGCGACGAAACCGCCATTCTGAAAAAAGGCCTTGGCGACGGCGCGGCCGAGACCTTTGCCGGCACCCGTCACGACCGCAATTTTCCCTGATAATTTTTTCAAATGATCCCTATTGTTGAGCCTCGGTGACAATTTTAAAAGCTTCCTCGGCTGTTATGATCTTGTTTGAAACAAGGGACTGGATCAAAGAACCAAGCCCCTCAGCCAATTTGACGACCGTTTTCTGAAGCCCCTCGAGTTCCCCCGCTTCGTCGTGGCCATAAAACAGGAACGCGATGTCTTCTCCCGATCCAATGGCTTTCTTAATGTCATCTTCATTCATGTTTCCTCCTGGTTGCTGGCGTAAAGACGCTGTTCACCCTAAATTATACGTGTCCTTGGCCGCGTCTATAGATATGAAAGAGTGGAAGCAAGCAGGATCGCTTTTTTGAGAAAAGGGCGCTATTTTGTTTTATCATGAGTGCATTCAGATCAATCTCATCGGGGGGCCACGAAAGAATGGAATCCATATTGGTCTTTGGAGCCGGCGGACACGTTAAAGTCGTTATTGACATTATTGAGAAGCTGGGCACCTTCAAGATCGAGGGTATCGTCGATAAGAAGAAATCCACGGAGCCTTTCCTCACTTATCCAGTTATCGGTGAAGACGAAATAGTCGCGCTTAACGTAAAAAAAGGCCTCGTCGCCATCCTCGACAATTGGTCTCGCGCCAAGACAGTGAACCACATTAAGGAACTGATTCCTGATTTTGCGTTCATAAAGGCTATCCACCCGTCCGCTGAAATTGCAGCACATATTGAAATTGGTGACGGGACCGTCGTGATGCCCGGAGTCGTGATCAATTCCGGCGTTCATATTGGCCAACATTGTATCGTTAACACAAGAGCGGCAATCGATCACGATTGCACGCTCAAGGATTTCTCGAGTGTTTCTGCTGGAGCCATTCTGGGAGGCCAGGTCACCGTGGGCACCAATGCATCCGTTTCCATGGGGGCCATCTTAATGCCGGGAACAGGAGTTGGCGACCATTCGGAAATTGGAGCTGGATCGGTAGTCGTCAAAACCATTCCAGACAACGTTCTTGCTTTTGGCACGCCCTGCAAAGTTGTTCGGATGCGGGAACCGGGGCGATCTTACGCCTGAGGATCCAAGACGGTTCTAGAGTGCTGAAAGCTGTTGGCTACAACGGGATCGTCGCGGATTTGGGGTAGGCCCGTGGTAAAATGGAGACTGTTAGGCCTGGTCGTGCTTCTAAGCCAGCCCGTTTGGGCCGAGACCCGTGAGCCTCTCGGCACTTTTTCTGATGTTCAATACACTCCCGAAGAAGGTGATTGCACGGGTATCGAAGTAACGCTTTGGCGAAACGACAAAGGAACGACGGGCCAATTTCGCGACTACGAAGGCGCCTGCGAGGCCCCGTCCTTAAGGCTTGAAGGCATTCAATATTTTCCTGATACCGGCCGAATCTCCTTCAAAGTCCATGATGGTTTGTTCGTTCACAGCTTTGATGGAACCTTAAGAAGTGACCGCCTCAAGGGCGATTACTCAGTCAGTCAGGACGGGCTCATAGCGCCCGACAAATACGAGATCACGCTCCTGAAAAAGCCCGACAAAGGTTGATCGCGGAAAAGAGCGATGTTTGAGCTATCTCCAGCTCCGCTTAGCCTTCGCTTCAACAGCCCCCCTCTCCCGCTGCCTTTTTCTCGCTTAAAAGCACCTGCTTTTCACCCGGCGCCCCGGTTCACGGGAAAGTCATATAGATTTTATCTTCCCGTTACAGACCTCCGAGCGAGCCGTACCTATAATTCATACAAAGGAATATCCGCGGCGAGGTGAACCATGTCTCTGCTTACCCGAGAAGAATACATCGTGGCAGGAGTCCGCCACTTGATCGAATTGCTGGAGATCTTGAGTCAAGAAATGGAAACCGGCAGCATAGACCCCGAGGCTCTCAATTGGCGGCTCAGAGCCGTGGAGATCCAATCGAGGCGGCTGCGCGAGGCGGCCTAGGAGAAAGGATACGGACACGAAAACTGAGATAGGAATGAAAATGCTGGTGGGACTCGCCGCTACCAATGCGCTCTTGCCCAGACCTTTGCTGAAAGATGGAGCGCTTTCCCGATACGTTAGCGGCCGCGCCCTTAAAATCGGGCCGCCCCCGGTGGTCCTCAGACACGGGAAAAACATACTCGTTCAATTTCTGAAAGCGATCCGTCTTGTCCTGCATATCATCGATTAGTGGGAGGATTTGAGTCGGGGTTAGGAGAGGAAACGACGCGAGCTCGTTACAGCCACACCATTAGGCTTCCGACGATCCCCAACACCCAGTAGTCAAGCGGAAAGCCCAGGACCCAGTTCTTGTGCCACCAGATGTTTTCCTTCCGATATTTGCGCCATCCGAAGTGGGGATTGAAGACAAACCAGAGAAAATCTTCGAGGACCCAGAAAATCATAATGGCGCCCAGCGCCTGAGATTCCCCCCGCATAGACCATTTCCCGGCCCAGAAGAACGGCATGTGGAAGACGAACCCCACAAATGCAAACGCCCAGGTGTGGTAGCCAGTGAGCGGACGGCCGCCGAAAAACCAGTCTAAGAGGCGATGTTTTTCGATGCGCCAGGTGGGAAGTTGCTCAGCCCATCCATTCGGGCCTTCGATTTGTATTTCCAGTTTCGCCCAGATGTAAGCGGCGATGGGAACAAACACCAGGAAGATATGTCTCATGCCGCTGCTAAATATAGCAAAGTCTTTTCGGCGATGGTCACTCCCGCTCGGGGCGTAGCGCAGGCAAAGGCGTTCGAGCGAAGCTCGGCACGCATCCGGGGTGAGACAAGAAGCTGGTGGATGAGTGACTTCAAATCCAGAAGATTGAGAGCCTTCAGCCCCGCGCGTTGGGAAGTAATGTATTCGGCGTTTCCCTCTTCCTGCCCTGGGATCGAACCGAAAAACACCATCACATTTCCTTTGGTTAGGGCTTCGGAAACGGTTAGTCCGCCAGCTTTGGTGATCACGATCTCCGAGACACTCATAAGCTCATGGATATTATTCACGAAACCGAGCGGCGATAATCCCGCATGTTCGGGGACATTCAATTCGGTTAATCTTCGTTGAAGTTTTTTATTTCTCCCCGCCACGGCGATAATCTGAACGGGCAGTTTGATCTTAAAGATCTGAGTGATGGCTTTCTCTATAGCGTGAAGGCCCGCGCCTCCCGTCATTATGAGAATGGTTGGGATACCGGGGCGCAATCCCAGGCGCTTGATCACTTCGATTCTTGAAACAGTCTCTCCAAAGAGTGGATCGATGGGAATTCCCGTCACGGAAATCTTATGAGCCGGGATCCCCCAATCTTCGAGCTCTTCGGCCGCTCTCTGGCAGGCCACATAATATTGGTCGACCGCTTCGTGGGCCCAGACGCGGTGAACCCGGAAATCGGTTACGACGCATTCAATACGAGGCGAATACGAACTGCCGAGAAACTGATGATGAAGAATTTGAGGGATGAGAAAATGCGTGGCGATGATCGTATCTGGTCTGGTTCTATTGATGTGATCGAAGAAGCCCTCGAATTGCCGGCGCTGAATCCGACCGAACATGCCCTTAACCCAAGATGGATCTCGTCGCCGTTCCAAGTACCGAAAGGCTCTCCCCCACATGGAGGGCATATGCTGAACCGTAAATTCGTATCCGTCAGTATAGAGGCGACGGTAGGAGCCCGTCGCGTATTTCATGACATCTACGTGCTCAACGGGATTCCAAGGTGTCACCCGTTCAAAAGCCGCTTGCAGGGCCTGGGCAGCTCTCATGTGTCCTGACCCTGCAGAAACTGACGCAATAAGAACTTTCATAGCGTCACCTGTTGCCGATCAGAGTCGGACAAGTTCGTATTCGCTGTTATTTTCGGTCGCGGCTGTTTGTTGGTTGAGCTCCTCAGCCCAATTAATGAGTTCAAGCCGGCCGTCGAAATGCTCAACGAGCGCCGTGCAGCTTTCAACCCAATCGCCGTCATTACAGTAAAGAATTCCCTCAATCGTTCTCATTTCCGCCTTATGAATATGTCCACAAACCACTCCATCCACTTTGTGCGCCTTCGCGGCCATTACGAGGGCCTCTTCGTAAGAGGAAATGTAGCTCACAGCGTTCTTGACACGCTGTTTCAGATAGGAGGATAGCGACCAATAATCGAAACCAAACAGTTTCCGAATCCAGTTGAACCATCGGTTCACGGTGAGCATAAATTCGTAAGCGGCATCGCCTAGATGCGCCAGCCATTTGGCGTGCTGAAGGACCGAATCAAACTGGTCCCCATGCATAATTAGAAACGAGCGGCCGTCAGCCAGTTTGTGGACTACTTTATTTTGGAGCGAGATTGCCCCAAATCGGAGATTCACAAATTGCCTTAAGAACTCATCATGATTGCCGGCAATCAGACAGACTTTGGTACCCTTCCGGGCCTTTCGGAGAATTTTCTGGATAACGTCGTTGTGGCTTTGCGTCCAATACCAGCTTTTTTTCAGCTGCCAACCATCAATAATGTCGCCAACTAGAAACAAATACTTAGAGTCGTTGTCGCGCAAGAAACTCAACAATTTATCCGCCTGGCTGTTCTTTGTGCCGAGGTGGGTATCAGAGATCCAGATGGTGCGATACTCTTTTGGAGTTTCGTTTTTTGTCGCTCAATGGGCGGTTTCTCCTCACGTGAGACCTTTTTGGCGGCCTGCTCTTCAACGGTAGTCTAGAGGGATTAAAGCCTGAAAGCTATTGCGGCCATGTAAAACTCGTTTGACAGTGGATTGACAGAGGATTGAAGCGGTTTCTTAGGCCTTTCCTGCAAATGGGCCGGCAATATTATGGATGTGAGTGAGTTTCGATGGGACTTTCGGCGCGGGAGTGAGACTCCAGCCTCGGCTTAGTCGAAGTCTTCTGCCGCCAACTCGGCCTGTACTGCTTGGCGAACGGCCGGGTCAGGGTCACGGGCCAGTCTTTTGAGGAGGGCGTCGATTTGGGGGATGGAGTCTTTGAGGCGGCCTAAACATTCAACCGCGGCAATTCGGACCGCCCTGGGGTGTCCCGCAGATGCGGCGTCGGCCAGCTGCGGGAACGCGTCTGATCCCATGGAGACGAGTTGATCAGCCGGGAAGATTTCGCCTCCTTCAGTTGATTCCGAGTTTTCTAAGAATTTCACGAGACTGGGTACTGCTGATGTCCCGATTGCGACCAGAAAGTTGCCCAGAATATATTTGCGATCGAAATCTACTTCTCGTTTGCACTGAGAGATGTTTTCCACGACCAGCGGGATTGCCCCATCCCCGCCTTTGATTCGGCTGTAAATGGGCTGGCGTATCCTTTCTTCGTCGTCGGTCAGCGGTTCGTGTACCGGGGCGAGAAAGGCCGGCCCTAAATTCGTAAGTGTCAGAAGGGCCTGCTTGCGGACTTCGGCGCGCTCGCCTTGATCAAGGACGCGCTCAACAAGAGCAGGCAAGGCTTCAGTAATGGCGGTTGGCCAGTTGACGCCCGGCGTATTTGTTCGGGCGACGATGTCGCCCAGCGCTTCCGCCGCGCGGACGCGTACTTCGGGGTCAAGATCGCTGAGTTTGGTTACCAGGGCGGGTACGAGGGCCTTGCGCGAGCGGAATCCAAGGACACTCAATTGACGGACCGACTCGGAACGTACGCCTTCATCCTTCGAGACCAACTTTTCAGTTAATCCATGGAATCGGCAACCCGATCCCAAAAGAAGAATCCCCAGGCCGATGACAGCCAAACGAGCCGTCATTTCCGCCTGATATCCCTTGAGGGATCTTTTCTTTGATTGACTAATGTTGGCTAACGTGAGCATTCTTGCAGGGCGACTCTAGGATTTTAGTTGCGTACTGACAACAAGGGCGCGGGACAAACGCGAATGGCAGGAAACCCTGTCCCATGTTCTGCTGAAAAAGCTATTCGTATCGGAGGGCTTCAATAGGGGACAACAAAGATGCTTTGTAAGCAGGCCAAAACCCGAAGACCACGCCAACGCCGGCTGAAAAAAGAAAGGCGAGAACGACTGAGCCGGGTGTCACGCTAGCCGCCCATCCCGCCGCCATGGAAAGTCCAAAAGAGACCGAAGTCCCCAGAATGACTCCTAGAATCCCCCCCAACATAGAGAGGAGAAAGGCCTCCAAAAGGAATTGGGCCAAGATCGCTCGCCGGGCGGCTCCCACGGCTTTTCTGAGTCCGATTTCTCGTGTTCGCTCGTTGACTGACACAAGCATGATATTCATGATGCCCACTCCTCCAACGAAAAGAGAGATGGTTGCCACGATAGCGAGCAGGGAAGAAAAGGTCTTTGTGGTGCCGGAAATAACCGCCTGCATCTCGGCATTGTTCCGCAACGTGAAGTCATCCTCCTTATAGGACGGAAGCCGGTGGCGTTTCCGCATCAGTGTCTTAATATCGGCCATCGCCAACGGGATATTCTCTCCGGTATCGCACTGGATGGCCATTTCATGGAGATAGGGGCTTCCCAAGAGCCGGTGGATGGACGTGTGAAGCGGTGCGATAACCATCGCATCGGCGTCGTCACCCCCGCCGGAAAACCCTTTCATGGGAAGGATCCCAATGACCTTGAAATTGACCTGATTAATTTTTACGGTCTGCCCTATCGGGTCCTGCTCTCCGAAAAGTGTCCTCACAACTGTCTGGCCAATCAAAGCTACGCACGCCATTGAGAGATCTTCTTTCTGCGTGAAGAAGCGACCAAAGTAAGGTTTTGCGTTTCGAATTGTTTCGTAACTGGGCGTAACGCCTTGCAACTCCACTTTTTGGTTTCGGTCCTGGTACACGACCTGGAAGTTTCCCTCAACTTCCGGATAAATATCCACGATGAAGGGGCTGGCCCGCCGCACCGCTTTGGCATCATCGATCGTCAGGCGGCTCGCGGATCCGATTGGCGCATGGACACCCCTTAGACTAGGCGCTCCCGGAAACATCATGACCACGTTTGAGCCCAAGCTGGCCAGTCGGGAACGGATTGATTCTTGGGCGCCCGTTCCGATCGCAAGCATGGCGATGACGGCTCCAACTCCGATCAGGATTCCCAAAACAGATAATGCGCTTCGAAGTTTGTTCGCCCCCATAGCCCGGAGGGCCGCAGCCGCATGTTCCTTGAACTCGGAGATACTGAAAGTCGGAACCCTGGATTTGGCGTTTGGCGGTACGGATGCCGGCGCGATTGCGGCGCCGGTCGCCTGCTCACGGCTGCCAGAGACCGATCTGGACCTATTTCGTTCATCGGAAACGATTTGACCGTCCTTGAGGTGGATAATCCGCTTGGCGTAAGCAGCGATTTCGGGTTCGTGAGTAACCATAATCGTCGTGATGCCCTGATCGTTCAAGTCGACGAGGCGCTGAAGGATTTCCTCGGCCTGATCTGAAGCCAAGTTTCCGGTGGGCTCATCCGCAAAGAGGATTCGCGGTCTGTTCACAAGGGCTCGGGCGATCGCAACCCGTTGTTGTTGGCCGCCGGAAAGCTGGTTTGGCTTATGGTCCTGCCGGTCTTCGAGACCCACCTCACGCAGAAGTTCGTGGGCGCGTTCTTGACGGCCATTCGTCCCAGCGTAAATCATGGGAAGAACGATGTTGTCGAGCGCGCTCGTTCGAGGGAGAAGGTTGAACATTTGGAACACAAATCCGATGGTTTGGGAACGAAATGCGGCTCCCTCGTCGTCGGCCAGCCGGGAGACGTCCTGGCCCAGCAGCCGGTAGGTGCCGTTCGTGGGGCGATCGAGAAGCCCCATGATTTGCATGAGGGTCGACTTTCCGGAACCGGAAGGGCCCATAATTGCGACGAATTCTCCCGCCTCGATATTGAGGCTTAGGCCCCGAAGCACTTGGAGTGAGGTTTCCCCCAGTTGGTAGACGCGGGTGATGTTTTGAAGTTCGATTATGGCCATAAGAGATGCCAGGTGCGTTAAGATGTGGTGACGTCAAGACTCTAAGATCTGCGCCTATTTTTCAGCGCGATTGTATAAATGTAGCTCTCAAGAGGCCCCATTTACAAGGGAGAATCCGACCGAGTGGGGCGATGCAAGGGTTGTGCAGCTTAGGGGTTTTGCTTGGGGGGCGGCGAAGGCTACGACGATGCGTAGGACTGGATGACATCTCTGGCGATTTCGGCCAAAGGACAGTGGCTCGCCATGCTCGTATTTCTCAGAAAGCGGTAGGCCTCATCTTCGTTGAGACCCTTTTTCTCCATGAGGAGTGTCTTCGCATGGGCGACGACCTCGGTCTGTTTTAGCTTGTTTTTGAGGACCACCATTTCCCTTCGCAATAGTTCACATTCAATGACGATCCCCGCCTGATTGGTCATGACCTCAAAGATTGTGCAGTCATCGGAATTAAATTGCCGCGGTTGGGATGAGTAGCCATTTAAGACGCCCAATGCGCGCCCGTTGACTTTAATGGGAGACGTAACCAAAGAAACCAATCCTTCTTTTCGGGCGACTTCGGGATATCGGAAATCGGGGGCCTTCGATACGTCCGCTACCTGAATTGTTCTCTGCTCCTGCAGGGCTCGGCCGGAAATCCCCTCCCAGATCTTTATCGGGGGCTTTTTGGAGTAATAAGAATTGGCGGGATGCGTCGAGCAGACCCAAAGCTCTTCGCGCTCTTCATCCACAAGCAACAAGGAACAAAGTTTCAGATCCACCGTTCGAGCGGTGATGCGAACGACAGGTTGAAACAATTCTGCGAAGGACTGTCTCAGCAGATCGTTGTCACTGATTCCAAAGAAGAGTTCAGAGACTTGCGTTTTCCACAGCAAGGCGGGAGGCGAACCATTTTTTCCAAAAGCCATAGCATCACCGCACTTTGAAGGCTGTTGCATCTAGAATGGCACCCCGGCGAACCCCCTCCGCGCGTCAAGCGCGGAGGGGGCGCTGAAATGAATGCCGGAGTTAGAGAGCCTTCGCTCCTCTTTCTCCGGTTCGAATACGAATCACGTCTTTAATCTCCGACAGGAAGATTTTTCCGTCGCCGGGCTCTCCTGTTTTGGCTGCCATAGCGATCGCTTGGACGAGCGGTTCAACATCTTTCTCGGCCACGACGACCTCAAGTCTCAGCTTGGGGAGCATCTCAATCCGGTAGTTTCCATTTTCCGCTGATCGAGTTAGCCCTTTCTGATTTCCATGCCCTTCGGCTTGCGAGATCGTCATTCCGGTATAGCCGGCGGTGGTCATAGCCTTCTTGACCGCGTCAAGCTTCCCGGGCTTAATGATGATTTCCAATTTCAGCAAGGTTGCAACTTTCGTTAACGTCTCGGACATCACACCATCCTCCTATCTATTTTTATAGCGCGTAAACGCCTTTCTCGCCGGTTCTGACGCGCATAGCGCTTGAAGCGTCGTACACGATAATTTTCCCATCGCCGATGTTGCCGGTACGCAGGGAGTCCGCAATTACATTCATCGTTCGATTTACGTCCCAATCCTTGACCAGGATTTCGACCTTGAGCTTGGGCAGGAATCGGATCAATTGCTCCTCATCGGTAGACTCAGCGTCGGCGTCGCCTTTCTGTCGCCCAAAGCCCCGGACGTCCATGACGGTCATGCCCACGATGAGATTCTCCCTCTTGAGAGCCGAAGCGATATCGGCAAGCTGTTCGGGGCGGATCACGCAGGTGACCATCCGGATCTTGTAAGACCGGTGCACACTCGTGATGCCGACGTAAAGCAGGCTCACGGCGGCCCAGCCCCCAGCGATCCAGAAGCAGATTTTTGCCTCGTTCACGGAATCGGCGTTTCCAATGATGTAGAGGTAGAGGATTGCGACTACCATGATGACGTTGGTGATGACGCCAAGGACAGGGATGATGCCGTGCTTCAAGATTTTGAAGTCCTTCCTGTTCTTGAAGGCCACGATCGTCCAGATGCAGGTAAGGCCATAGAGCACGAAAGTCCCCAAGTTCGAAGCCAGCGTGATTCCCGTCAAGCCGACAACCGACCGAACTCCGATGGCTGCGATGATGGTTGAGACCGCCACAAGGACCCAAATGGCCATGTGGGGCGTGCTGAACTTTCCATGCATGAAGCCCAACATATCCGGGAGTTCCCGGTCTTCAGCCATGCCGCACGTCACCCGCACGGCGGTGTTCATGCAACTGAGTGTCGTTCCTACAATGGCGATCGCTACGGTTACGGCCATCGTGATCATGAGGCCAAACCCGATGCCGTGCAGAAGGTTATCACCGATCAGTTTCGTAAGGTCACCGATCGGAGCACTGGATCCCGCGGCGGCAGCCATTCCGGTTACAGTGGTTGTGACCGCAGCGGCTGTGGCAGTGGCGGGAGTAGTCGAGGCGAAGGTCAGCTTGTCGCTGATCATCAAACCCGTGGCAAAGTACTCGAGCAGATAGGCAATCGCTCCTTGGATTATTAACGAGAGGATAATGGCCTTGGGGATTGTCGTTGCCGGATCTTTGGTTTCAGCGGCCAAAGCCGTGCAGCTTTCGAAACCCACCAGAATTAGGATCGCCAAAGTAGACTGAACGAGAACTCCTTGAAACGAATGGGGCTTGATGACATCCCATGCTCCGCTGAACGCCCATTGTGTGGCGTGTTGGGGGTTAGAGATCCGGTAATAGATCGCCAGCACGCTGAAGACGGCCAGAGTCACAAGCTGGATCGCGTTGACCCAGATTGATGTCTTGGTAGACCCCGTTACGCCGCGGTAGGCAATGAAACCCGTGACAATGGCGAACGCTGCTCCAATCGCCGTTAGGGCCGTGTTCGATAAGGTGTTTCCAGTGAAGGCCGTGTAGATGTAACCGATCATGGTGGCCATAAAAGCCACCATGACGCCAGGATAGACCCAATAGAACAGGTGGGCGCCCCAGCCAGTCAGCAGTTTCGCGAACCGAGCCAGTGACGTAGGCGCACTGTGTTTCGCTCCCTTCTGATCCAGAAACGCTTTCTCGGCGAAGTAGACGCAGCTGGCGAACCCGGCTTCCGGATAGATCTTCGCTAGTTCCGCGTAAGAGAAGGCCGTCAAGAAGCAGACGCCCAAAGCCACCACAATGCCGAACCAGATGTCGCTTGCCACAGAAGCTCCACTGGGAGCCGTGGCGGCAGCCTGCAACTGGTACGTGATCCACAGGAACGCGCCCGGGGCGATGAGAGCCATAGCGTTAACCGTGGCACCCATCAATCCGAGCGTCGGTTTGACAACCGGTTTAAGTATCGGCTCAATTTTTGCTTTTTGCGACTGAGACATAGACGATCCCCCTTTGACCGATGAATTCACCGGTTCACGTGTCATAATCTGAGACATAACGGCCTCCTCGAGTAAAATTTCGCGACCTTGATCTTCGGCAGCCGCGAGATCGATTCTTCTAAACGTTCGCTGGCACAAAAAAAAAGACGTCCTTATGCCCAGCTTGGGCCTAAGAACGCCTTCGTTCGAAATTGCGCTTCGCTACGCCGTCAATGACTTTTAGTCTGTCGGCCGATCCCTATGTTTTCCGACGGGTCGGCCCAAACACATCTTTGTGTTGGAAAAGTAAAGTACCGAAAAAGGGCAATTACTGACAATCATCCAAGAGACGTTTTTTTTATAAGGCTTTGGATGATCTAATGAATGCCGTTTTCTAAATGGATCCAATGAATGGCGCGCTGCACGAGCTCGAACGTGTTTTTCATCCGAAGTTTTCGCTTAATATGCTGCCGGTGGGTTTCCACCGTCTTCATCGCCATCATGAGCTCATCGGCAATCTGCCTTGTCCCATACCCCTTTCCAATCAGCTGGAACACTTCCAGCTCGCGATCGCTAAGGTGAATGATATCGGCGGGTGTACCGTTGGCCTGATGTGCAGACATCTGATGCAGCAATTGTTCGTTCAGTTGCGGGCTGACGTAGGTTTTTCCTTCCAACACCTGTCGAATGGCGGACACCAGCGTCTTCCTGTCTTCTTGCTTCATAAGATAGCCGTTGGCGCCAGAGCGAAGGGCCCGCTCGGCGTGCAAAGATTCATGACAGGTCGAAAAAACCAAAACGCTCAGCTTTGGGAATTGCTTCCGAAGAGACTTAATAAATTCAAATCCGTTTCGCCCGTCCAGAACTATGTCCGTGACCACCAACCTTGGCTCGAGCTCCTTAATTAATTTAACCGCCTCGGTGGTATCTGTCGCATCCCCACAGACTGCGAGATCGTTTTCCGCGTTGATGATCCGAGAAAGTCCCTCACACACAACGGGATAACCGTCAACGATGAAGATGTTGTGCTTTCGCGATGCCCTATTGGTTGATTCCATGGTGTTCCTGATGGGAGAGTTCAAGACGAGATAATATAGGTAAGCACCGTTAAAGGGCCATTATTGCGCCGTTAATAAATCGTTAATAGGAGGGGTGCGAGAATGATGGGGCGGGAATGGGATAGCGAGTACTAAGGGAAACTATCCGTTATCGTTCTAAAAAGCTTGGACTTCAGAGGTTATAGTCTAGTTAGTTTCGATGCGGCATAAGGCTGTTATCCTTCTTCAGGACCGCAAGTGATTACACCCCTCCCTGAGCCGCGAGTCCTTTCTAGACTGAATCCGGTGTTACGCGCATAGCGAGCATGGAACGGTAGACGCTCCGGTGGGTCCAGGCTAAGTAGACTTCCAGGACGAGTACAAAAATGGCCACGCTTAATCCAGACGGCGACAAAAAAACGTGAAATGCCATGATATTGACCACGACCGGCGCGATAAGGGCGAGAGCCAGCGGCACGAAACGATTCAACAAGAGCAAAGCTCCGACAATTACCTCCGTTCCCGAAATCAGTTTCAACATATATTTCGTTTTCATCAGAGCCCCAATGAAGGCTTCCGCCCCCTCCGGCATGGGCGTCGAGGGATGCGGTATAAAGTCCAGGAATCCGTTTAGACCGAAGACGAAAAAGATCAATCCCATCAATATTCGACTGACAGTCGGAAGATAGCGAGCAACCTTACTCATAATATTCTCCTTAGTGCCTGGGCATAGGCGTTTTGTCTGTGGCCCCCGAATCTGTCTCCTCTTAATCCATCTTTCCAGCTGCACCTTCAGGCGATCAAGATTTTGCTCATTGGCATCCGCGGCATAGGTGTTAATTTTGTCGCGCAAGGTAGCGGACTCGAAACAGTATACTCCGGGAGCTGCGTCTTAGAGGGTAGGGATTAGTATCTCGGTGATCAACTGGTTTTCCGGAGTTATCCTCGGGTCATTAACATAGTTTTCAATATTGAAATCATCCCCTCGCTTTATCTTTTTCTCCGAAACGATCTCAAATATGCGACCGCATGCCATAGGCAGTTCCGTATAGGGTCCCGTTAGAACAAAACGCGAATACTTGCCGCCCCTAAAATTCATGTATTCGACGCCTTTGGGTAATTTCTTGGGAGCCGAGGCCGTCACCACGCCTGCCCGATAAATCATTTTCGGCTTAATCTTATAGAGACTCATGTATCCCGTGATCTTGTTGTTTTCCAAAATCGATGGAACTGAGGCATGCAGGTTTTTCCAGGCTTCGGGAGCAGTCTCTTGGAATGGTCCCGTTTTTTCAATATAGACGTAGTGCGTTTCGGGCCAATTCACAATTTCGGGATTTTCGGTTAGGTTCAAGATTCCCCTTTGTGCGCATTTTAACAACTCATCTTAGGCGTTCCCAAGAGCTTCGTAGCAAAGAAGAACAACCCCGCTCTTAAAGGCTCTCGTCATCGTAAGTTTGAGATCCAGCTTGCGCTTGATATTTTTGAAAATGGCTGTGCCATCGCCCAGAGCGACCGGATCAACCATGATTTGATATTTATCAATCAGGCCTGCGTCTGCAAACTGGCTTGCGATACTTCCACTGCCGAGAAGAGTCATATCTTTGCCGGGGAGTGCCTTCATTTTCCTCACTTCCTCGACAATGTTATCCTTCACAAGCCGCGTATTATTCCATTCAGCCTTCTCAAGCTTTCTTGAAAAGACAATTTTTTCAGCATTATTCATTCCTTTGGCCACTTTTGGGTCATTCTTTATTGCCATCGGAGTCGGCCAGTAACCGGCCATCATCTCGTACGTAATACGCCCAAAAAGAAGCACACTTTCGAATTTGAGATTTTCGGCAGCAAATTGATTCTCTTCTTCGCCATGGCGATGCCAGCTGATATCATGCTTTGGACCCTCGAAGTAACCGTTAAGTGTTACGAAATTGAAGACGGATAATTTCCTCGTCATATTCTCTCCCGTTTACCATTTTACAGAGGTCATAGAAGTTTTGGCCCGCTACCGTGGACGCTGTTCTTTCAATGGAGCTCTGAACTTTTCTCAAATTGTTTCAGTCGATAGACAAAACAAACCCCTCATAGTTTCCTATGAGGGGTTTTAGATTTATTGCCTGGAGTTAGATTTACTCATCTTCGTCCTCTTTTTCTCCCTTTTCTTTTCCTTTCTCGGCTTCTTCCATCTTCTTATGATGTTTCATTCGCGACACAAGCATCTTCGCTTGCTGTGTCGGCGTCAGTATGGAAGACCGACTTTCTTTGGATTTGTCTTCAATCTGCTCCATGGAATTGTGGTTGGCTGCAAGTTCGTCCAGCGTCGCTTTTATGTCGGCATCGCTTGCTTTGCTCTTGATCTGGCCTTCCAGCTTTTCGACAAGGGCGTGTCCCTTGTCTCGGAGCGGTTTCATCTCTGCTTTCTCAGACGCTCTCAAATCTTCTAGTTTTTTCACCTGGTCATCCGAAAGACCGAGCTTTTCCTTCCATTCGTGCTTCTTGCCTTGTTCGTGCTCTTCTGCCCGAAGCGTTTGCATCGCTGGGGCCAATGCTAACGCCAATATTGCTACCGCAATAACTCTTCTATTCATGTGGTCTCCCTATTTTTAAAAGAACG
>Ga0207121_1078_pt2 | contig 16157 bp, 15 predicted proteins | sample Alteio_BWMinHeat_41_FD_153513 | JGI IMG/M metagenome (GOLD analysis project Ga0207121, IMG submission 153513) | Enriched cells from forest soil in Barre Woods Harvard Forest LTER site, Petersham, Massachusetts, United States -... | ecosystem: Environmental > Terrestrial > Soil > Temperate forest >... | reverse complement strand
TAAATCTTGCATATGTAATTTGTGGATGAAATTGAAGGATTTCTTGCCAGGAAGAAAGCTGATCATTTACAAGAGCATTCATAGGGTAAATTATTATTGCTCTCAGGCCGGGGCCCGGGTTTCTTACTAAGTCATCTAAAATTGGAATTTGATAACACAAAGTTTTTCCACTACTTGTTCCAGTAGAAATAACTGCATTTTTATTGTTTAAAAGAAGATTTAATGCCTCTGTTTGATGTTTCCATAGCGAGTGAACTCTTGTTTTTATTGTTTTTGTCGTTTTTGGATGTAGGGATAAACTTTCTAATGAGTCCCCCGCTGCGTAAAGTTGAGCTTTTTCTAAGTAAGGTCCATTTATGAGTTCCTTATCAGACAATTTGTTTTCCCATATTTTTTTTGCTTGATCAAAATCATTATGAAAACGATACTGAGCTTTTAAAAAGCCAATGTATTGATCAAAGACCTCTTTCTTAAAACGAGAATTTATAGTTTCCATGTTTCCTCAATTTTTATATCTGAAGATTTGAAATAATTAAGAAGATTGTCTTTTATATTTAAATTCCAACGCATCTGCAAATAAGGTAATCCATTCTTTTCTGTTCTTTTAACTTTTATTGGGACGAGATTATTTACACCTATCTCATGGTATAATCTTCTAAAAAGTCCCCAAATTTTTGATGGGTCTCCACAATAATTCAGAACGCATTCATTATCAAAATTTATTATTTGAGCAACCGATTGAAGAATCTTCCATGATTTTCCTTTTGGAGCAATCAAGTCAAGATCCGAATATCCTCGCAACATCGCGTACATTTCTTTATTACTTATCGTAGAAGTCGGACAAATGATATCTTTTGCAAACATTATTTCGTCCCATTTAAAACTACCGGAAGGCTGACAAATAATATACCAAAGTAGATAATCCCCAGGGAGTTCCGAGAAACAATATTGCACCCCCTTTTTTGTATGTTCTAAATAGACATTAAAACTATCATAGAAGCCAGGGAAAGCTCTTATCGATAAAATGTGTTCGCCTCTTAAATCTGGCGAGTTAAAGAATTTATTGATATTTTGAAGACCCTTATAACTCCCCTTCTCATTAGCTTTGAATTCTAAGAATGGTTTATAGCCCCAATCCCATTTATAAAATTCTTTTTCTTCATCTTGATTGATATCATACTTAGACCAAGTGCCATTGGCCAATCGTTCACCCAAGAATACTTTGAATCTATTTTTAAGCTCCTCTTTATTGTCTTTAAAGTATTCTTTAGGTAAAGAAATACATATAATGGGCAATCCCTCTATTTTAAATTTATTATTCTCTAATTTGATAAAATTAGCTGCCTCACTTCCCTCGCCAATAAAGAATTTAGATTCAATCTTTGCTTTTCGTCTTAAAATAAGCTTTCTACTATCAGTTTTATAGCGAATTGAGATCTCTGCGTATTTTTTATTTGGCCAGAATTTACTTAAATAGCAAACAGTTCCATCTTTTAAGGTAATTCTCTCATTATAAATATTCTCATTTTCATCAAAGCCAGAACATTTAATTTCGTCAATTTTTTCTTTAGAGATTAGTAAATAATTTCCCAAAGGTAGATTTTCTCTATTTGTGTTAACCCAAATGCCACCTCTTGAAATATCAAACAATCCCCAGGACCGTATACCATTAACGAAATGGATTTCTTCATTGGCTTGAGAAATCAATTTTATTTTCAGTCTCGGCTTAAAAATTTCAGAACTTATATTAATTTCATGGGGCGTGCTCCTTGCAGTTTGTTTAAGTTCTTCAATTTGCCAATAAGCTGGCAAAACAGATTTATCAATAGATGGTAAATAAAGGGTCGGTTGACCAGTTCTATCATTCCAGAATAATTTAGCACAACCTTCAAATGTAACATTTGAATTAGGACGTAGAAATTCTAGTGTTTCAGGTATTTGTTCAAGATACTCTGTCCGTAATAAACAAATATTCGCTAAATCTTGAATAGTTAGATTCTTATCTTTACAAATTTCTCTGGCATCCAGCATTTCTTTTATAAAAACTTTAGCAGTTTCCCTATTATCAATAAGAAATGAGCGGAGACGCGATATTCCAAAAAACAGTTTCTTAATTAGTTTGTCCCATTCTTCATCTGTAATGGATTTCCAGTTTTCATTCCATACTGCCCATTCACAAAGTTCCAAAAAATCGTTCCATAAAGATAAAGGAATGCCAGCGTGGAAAACAGCCGACCCAACATAAGAAATCCTATTATTTTTTTCTAACACTCTGAGGCCTACTGATCGCAAATTATCCGAATAGATTTTTGTTATTCTTACTTGTTGCGGATTAGAGATGTCACTGCCAAGCACTTCGAAGAAGCGTGGCCAGAAAGTTTTTTCTGAATACTCAAAGAAGGCAAGGCCGGCAAATAAAATGATCAGAGAATAAGGATATTCATCTAAACTTTTACTCCATATTGGCCAGATATCTTTAACATCATTAGTAAAGTTATCCCACTCTTCATGAATAGGAATAATAGAAATTAAGCATCCTGGTTTGCTTAAATCTTTCTGTTTTTTACTAATTTCAACAGAAAATCTTGTTTCCCATTGTTCTAAAATCATATAAGCCCTTTATTTGTTATGTAAGGGGAGGATGCCAAATACAATGCCTGTGCTACTATAATGAATGTCTCCTTCTAAGAAGAATTTAAAATACCCGCTATTTTCTTTTACCTCTTTTTTAATTGATGAAGGTAACGTCAGGCGCTCGAATCGTTGTTTACTAAAAACGCATTCCACTCTTTTATGAACAGTGTCGACCTCAGCCTTAAAGGAGTTAATTTCATCGAAATTTTGATCAGCTACGATTTGTAGTAACTCTTCACGAATCCCTAATAAAAATAAAAAATTATCAGATAGTTGAATGGTTACACCGCCCGCGGGACCATTAACTACACGAGATTTATTTGTTGTGAAAGTGGTGTGGCCAAAGAAATCAATTTCTTTAAAAGTAAATGGTTCACTATTGCTTTTAAGCAACGGCATGTTATTTAATTCAAATGGATTTATAAGAATTTTCAAATCTCTGAGGCGAGTTGCTAATACTGGAGTAAGTTGAGAATGTGGGCTAATTAATAAAATCCAATTTAATAGAGAATTTAAACGATTTATGAGTTTAAAATATTTTGGATTCGTGCGTATATCTTCTGGGGGCGGGTCAACAAGCCAGCATCTCACATTTCCTTGTTTAAGAGGATCTACTGAAGTAATAGTGCCGTAACGAATATTGGCTGGGTATGGATCCAGACCCTTTTTAACTAACTCATTAAGTGTAGTTTTTTTATCGGATATATCTTTTTTATGTTTCTTTATTGAAGCAGTAAGAATGGTATTATTTTCAACTGAACTTCCTTTTGTTTCGGTCTGAATTAGCTGCGTTCCGTCACTTGCAATTTGAAAATCAAACGTGGGTGGTGCTCCCCGTCCCCGTTTTGGTTCTATTAATGCCCAGTCAGTTTGTATAAGACCATGAATCTTGCTTATTACAGAAAGACCAATGGACTCTCCGATATGTTCTGAAACTTCATTTAATTGATGTGCGGCCCCTTCAACGGTATGAATTGAAGGTCCGGAGAAAGTGATACATCCATCTAAATGAGCTAATGCTTGGTAAATGTTTTTCTCTATTGCATAATAATCTTGATACTGCGGAGTATGTAAATATTTTCTATGAAATAAATAATAAGTCAGAAATTCTGCTATTGGAATATCAATTTCTTTCGAAACAATTTTTTTAATAGCATTTGCGGTTGGGTATTTAAGAAGTTTTTGTTCTTCAATTTCATCATAAAAGGCAACGTCAACTTTAATGCTTGATTGAGGCAAGTTATAAGATAGCATTTAAAATAAACCTTTTAAAATACTGTAGAGTTAGACATTCTTTAATGGTGAATCCATTAAGTAAAAATTAATTAGTTTTTCGTGCAAATGTATCAATAATTCTTATGAGATCAAGCATTTCGGGATCGATCTCGTCAGGCTTAAAAGCATCAATGATGAAGCTTGGAGTCAAAGCGGTTTTATAATGTTGTTGTAAGTATGTATTTAAAGCACTGAGGGTCTCTTTTCCGGGGACTATCAATAAGCGGCGATTAATATCGTTCCAATCGCGATCGTATTCAATCATTAATTTTTCAGTAATTGTTTCTTCTGCCAATCCTGTGGCAAGTGAGTGTTCGAACGGTCTCCTCTTTTCAATATATTTAGCGAGTATATTATGGCGCCAGGGAGATGTAATTTGATCTAAAAGTTGAGTAGTATTCTCTCTATAGGTAAATACTTCACCAGTCCTCTTTGTATTTTCAATAATACGCATTTGGATTGCTCTGGTCAAAACTGTAGGATGGAGAAGAAAGTTTTCGATTTCTTTTCGACTATGAATACGAGCAAAATCGCAATATTGTTCTAATTTTTCTTTAATTTGCGTAGATTCTATACTTGAACGGTAGTCTCTATCAAATACCGCTCCTGATAATATTTCCATGCCAATGGCGGCTTCTATACCTTGTGTGAAATCATGTACTTTTACAGGATTAAATCCTTGAGAAGATATTATTGTGAAATCACTTCTATTAGCTACTCTTTCGTACCCTAGTTTACTAGCAAATTTTGAAACTATATGGATATCTTTACCTTCAAAAAATAACACACGTCTTGTTTTTACTAATTGGGTTAGGATAGGATTAAGATTGGACCCGAGAATTCGGAAAGTTGTTTGCAGTTCTTTTGAATGACGAATTCTTTTAGCAGATCTATTTACTTTGTTGATTATAAGCAAATCGTCAGGCTCTGCTTCAGACATTATTTCTGTTGAATGGGTTGCAATTAAAATGTCAGCGTTGAGAGTTCGTAAAAAATTAATTAATCGTCTTTGTAGATCAGAATGGAGATAAATATCTGGTTCATCAATTAAAAGGATTGAAGCATTACGCCCCTGAATAATATAGGTGATTATCTGACACCAGACTTGAAAACCAAAACCCATCCAATATATTTCGCGTGGTATGCGATCTTCTATGCAAAACATGTGTAATTTCGGTTTTTTATCGCCATAATTGACTTGTGGTGGTTCAATATCTAGTCCGCTCCACGTTGACATAATAACTTTTCGAAATTCCTTAAATTCTTCCGGATAGTGATACCAAATATTACGAAAGTTACGAGAAGCTCGATGGGTTAAAAGTGCAAGACGTGCGGCTTCTTTTAAGTAAACATCTTCGTCATGCTCTACAGGGCCAAGTATAGGTACGGAGCTAATAGTTATATTATATTCCCGTTTGAAATCTGACGTTGAACGAATGGGGAATCCCCTTGGTTGACAAACCAAGGCACAAGTTCCTACCTCTTTTGAGAAAATAATTAGTTCATTTCCATTTGATAATCTAAATGTGACTGTTGCTGGCACGGAATCATCATAATTATTAAAAATATTCTCTGTAGCTACAGGCACATCAGTGAGATCTATTATGTACCCAAAAGTTTCACCTTTGGGCCCGTCAATCAGAACTGGATTCTTTGCCCTGGCCTTTCGAATTCCTTCCGTAAGAATACGAAATGCCCCCATTATGGTCGATTTTCCACAATTGTTTGGTCCAACCATAATATTAAATTTTTCTAAAGACAGATAAAATTCAGCAAAACCTTTGAATTTATAAAAACGTACAGAAGTGATGCGTTCTTGTTCGGCCATAGATTTTTTTCCTAAAGGAATTCTTGTGACACTCCTTAACTTTAATTGATTAGGGTTACGCTGGGTGGTGCGAGATGTTTATTTAAGATTGCTCTTTATTTTTTTCTCTGTCTTCTGAACAATATGTATCAACTGTAAGATGTCGGTAACCAGATGCTAAGTGGTCTACATTTTTACTAATAGATTCTATGTTCTGAGCAATTTTATTTAAAGGATCTTCTCCTAAGCCTTGAATTCCTTTAAATTGAGACATATTCAAATCAATTATTTCTGTAATCTGCTCACGATTAGAATTCTTATATTTAATTTCTATTTTTATATTCTTTGTAATATTTTCATAATTCTTTTCACCTAGAAAACTTAGCAAATAGGTTCTCACTGCATAGTCTGGTGGCATGTAGCTAATTCCTTCTTTGATGAAATCTATTTCAGATAATTTTTTATTATCCCTTATTGGAAATTCTTCTAAGATTTTAAAAGTTACTTCATATGCTGGTCCCAAACCAATATTTTTAATAACTAAATCGAAAAAGTGAAAAGCGACCCGGCACCGTTCAAGAAAAAATGCTATTTTAGGTTCTGTCTGAGCTTTTTTCATCGCTATTGTTTCACGGGTAAGTCGCCAAGTCAAAAATGCGTAAATGACAGTTGAAATAGCAACTATGAAAGAAAATCCTAATGAAAAAAGGCCTTGATTATTATTAACCATTCTTATCATGTCATTCATCAAAACGTCCCCATATTTTAAATTCTTTCTTCTAAATTATATTATCATGCTTATTTAAATTGTGCCTTGCACACATTAACTGTATATTTTCAGCTTTTAAGGACGTTCCTCCCTTAGAAAACGGAATATCATGATCAAAATGTAGGTTATTGGTAGAGCCACAGGTAACACATTTGCCTTTATCACGCTTCCAAACAGCTAATTTAACATCCGTTGGAATAAGACGTGTATGTTCGAGCTCTGATGGCTTCATGTCTTTTGAGTCACTATCGTCAGTTATTTTAAGTTTAAATTTAAAGACCTTCCGTTTAGTCTCAACCTGCTCCCAAGCATCAATAAGTTTAAATATTCCGGAATACGTCCAAATACCATCTCTGATCTTCTCATAAACCTTAACGAGCTCTGCCCCTGCCTTTTTGGCTTTATATTCTTCAGCAGCTTTATAAAACTTACCGTTTTCAGTTAAGCTGCCAAAAGGCGTTAATTTAGGCTGATCGAGTCTTTTGGGATCTTGTTTTAGGCCTTTATATTTCGGAACGTCGTGTCCTTCATAAATTAGAACTTTGCCGTCTTCTTCTACCCTATCGGCATAAGGAGCGTTCTTTCTTAAACTCATTAAGATGACGCTTAAACCACCTTTGAGACGAAAATTCATGCCACGCTGAAGATTTACTCCTTCATGCTGGCACATTGTTGTATATGAAATAATATCTCCAGGTTTCACTAATTAATAACCTTTATGAATTCCGCAATAACTATAAACTCACCCTGCTCAGAATCAGGAATATTAATGGGCTTATAGGCTGAATTTAACGGATGAAGAGTGATCTCTTCATGAACGAATGAATCATCTTCGCCCTGACGTTTTTTGCTGGTGTATTTTTTAACGGTATATTTACCGCCCGTGTCCGGATCGGTAATGCTGTTATGCTGGACCAAGACGATCTTATTATTGCGGCTTCCTACGACTGGTGTACGGAAAAGGCAATAGCTTCCTTCTGAAATTAAAGGCTCCATTGATTTGCCGGTGACTTTTGTGACGAACATGTTACGGCTTAAGCGGCCTACTCCATCGGCTTTGATCCATCCTTCTATTTCGGCGGATGCTCCTTCACCAAAGTTACCGCAGGCAGCTGCTAAGGTATAAACCGGTAAATATTCTGTAAATTTCTTTTCTTCTTCTATTTGCTTTAAAATTACATCATCATCTTTGATAAGATCCGAGAACATCAGGTTTTCTTCCTTATAGACAGGTGAACCTTCGATTCTGGACTTAAAGAATCTTTCTGTTTCTTTATTCATGAAATAAACGTAACAGCCTTTCATGCCGCGGCTTAACAGAACCCTGTAGGTGTTTCTAACCATGTCTACAAACTTATCTTTTGAGCGTTTTACAACTGAATCGGAAGATTTTGAAGGATTGCCTATCCATTCTTGTTTATCAAGATCATATATTAGGTCTTCGCCAATGATAACGCCGACATAATCAAACTCAAAGCCTTGGGCTGTATAAACACAGCCTATTTGGTTGATGCCATTAGGATCATAGGCCCATAATGAAGCTTTAGGTATGCCTGGAGCCAATCTCTTCGCTTCTGGCTTGGCGTCCCAGGGGCGTTTATAGTCTCCGATAATAACATCGTCTTTTAATGTGCCGTCTTCATTAGGCAAGGACCAATCCCAGCAAAAGCCGGCTGTCACGCGCCCTGTATTTCCTCTTTTGACCTTGGCTCTAATGGCATTTTCAAGTTCAAGAGGGCTTGAAAGGATTTGGAAATCGAATTCTTCATGCAGATCCCAGATTACGTTGGCTGTTCTTTTAATCCCAAGAGTGTTGTTGATCCAATTGACAAAGGCTTCTGAACCATTACAGCGAAATTGAGCTTCTAATTCGTATTCAGAGATTTTTGCGCCTGCTGCAGCGGCTGTCTTTTTTATATAATCGACTGAGCCGATTTCATTAGGACGTACCACCTGATTGTCATCAATAAAGAACACTGCTACTTTTGAAACATTGAGAAGTTCATCTATTTGAGCCAGCTCAGACCTTTTAGCCTTGGCTGTAAAACGACTATTGCTGGTTACTCTTATACGGTGGGCTTCATCAGCTATTAATACATCAATGACATTGTCATCTGCATTGGAATAGCTATTGAAATATTTAAATTGGGCTGAACCGCGGGTGCCGATGATTTTACGTAGGGTTTCGGTAAATGCCTTTGAACCGGTAGCGTAATGGGCGTTATAGCCTTTTAAGAGCAGATCAGCCATTAGATTTAGGGCTATCACTGATTTGCCGGTGCCGGGACCACCTTTGATGATGAGTACGGTTTTTTGTTTGTTATGAAAGCCTTTTTTGGCACTGGCTAGGACGGAATCGTAAACAATGAGCTGTTCATCTAAAAGGATGTATTCAGATTTATTCTTAATGATATTGCCCACATGATCCATCAATTTTCTGCTGGGGCGATATTTGCTCTCCTCTACTCTCTTTAAGACATCAATGCCTTCGCCATTTGAAAGCTTGCCTTTTAGATAAGCGGACAGGATTTCTACATCATCTGCGGTAAATAAGGGAAAACGTTTAAGTGGGTCGGCAAATTTATTGGAAAGAATGACATCTTCTGAATAATAATTGTAGTTGTGTAGATAGGTGCAGGCGTTTAGGGCGACCGGATTGGTGTCGGCATTAAAGGCGGTATGAGTGTCTTCTAAATACATTTTATATTGGCCTACCTGAACGGATGGGTGCAAAATCTCTCTTTTGGCGCCTCCTACCCATGTCAGTACCTCGTTTTCGCCAAAGGCTTCCTCGCACTTTTCCCATTGTTTTAGTTCTACTATTACGGCGTTATCTGTTTTTTGTTGGTCCTTGCCGCAGATCATGCAGTCGAGGCGTTTTGACGTAAGAGGCAATTGGTATTCAAGCAGGACGCCGTGGTCTAAGAGATTTGCATACTGAAAGACTTGGCTCATGGATCTGAGCGAATTGCGCCAAGAGTTTATTTCGCCTGGTGAAGGATTGAAACGGTAGTAGTTAAAAAATGCGGTTTTGAGTTTGTCGGCAATCTGATTGTGGATTGTGTCGGTAATGAACTGCTGTGAGGTGCCCGAATAAAGCCTCATAATTTATTGTATTTGGTATGCCTACCTTTGGCTTTATGTATGGGGTATTTTAGGGCGTTTTTTTTCATTTTATTGAGCATGGCCTTGGGGAGGTCAATTTTTAAATTATCGGCTAATTCAAAAAGATACATGGCTACGTCGGCTAGTTCATCGGCGAGTTCTTCCTTGTTGTCTTTGCCGTGCTCTTCGACTTCTTTCGGGGATTTCCATTGGAAGTGTTCCAGGACTTCGGAGGCTTCCAGGACTAGCGAAAGGGCTACGTCTTTGTGGTTATGGAATTGTTTCCAGTCGCGGGCGTCGCGGAAGGCTTTGATCTTAGCGGTGAGCTGCTTTATTTCGGACATAATTTAGGCATTATGTCAGAAAAAGGGGTAAAGATCAATAATAAGTGGGTAAAGGACAGGGAAAAGTAGGTAATATTATGGGATATTACCCTATTTATATTGAGTGTACTGGATTCCCGCTTTCGCGGGAATGACAAGTGAAGTTCTCGTCTCGCACCAGAGAAAAACCACCGTTGGATTCATCTAAAAGGGCTGGTGTAGAAAAATACCACGTAGTAGGATGGCCAGGAGTTCGGAGTTGCTTAGGTGTTTTTCGCCTTTTTGGAGGAGTTTTTCTCGGGGGCGGTCGTCTTTGGGCCAGCGGGTTATGGAGTTAGTGGGCATGGCTAAATTGCCTCCAGGAGTCTTTTTACCTGATTAGGCGCAGGTAGTTCTTTCTTTAAGGCCTCAGGCAGCTTTGTTGTCATCTTATAAGTCGCTATTCCAATAGGCTTCTTAGCATCAGCCAGGGCATATTCAACCACAGTTTTATTCTTGGTTTTACATACAATGATCCCTATAGGAGGATTTTCTCCAGGGCCTTTGGCATGACGGTCCAACGCGGTTAAATAGAACTGCATTTTGCCTACATATTCAGGCAGGAATGCCCCCACCTTCAGTTCTAAAGCAATTAAGCAATGGAGATGACGGTGGTATAGCAGTATATCTATGAAATATTCCTGGCCGCCGACTTCAAGCCGGTGTTGGCTACCTGCAAAAGTTACGGCTCCTCCCATTTCGCGTAAGAAACGCTCCATCTTTGTCATGATGGCTTTGCTTAATTCATGCTCGCTATGCTCTTTGCCTAATTCCAGAAAATCGAAAGTATATTCGTCTTTTACAGCCAGTTTTGCTTGATCGAGGATCTTTTTAGGAAGGGTTTTATTGAAATTAGTTTGATTGAGCATGGTTTTTTCATAGGCTTTGGCTTCTACTTGATGGATAAGGACATTCTTTGTCCATCCGAATTTGCGGGTCATGCGGATGTAGAATTCGCGTTGTAAGCTGTCTTTACATTTGGCCATAATGATCAAATGTTTCGTCCAACTGATTTCTCCAACCAATGGTTGGAGTTCTGCATTTCTCTGGTATTCCATAAAAAACTGGCGCATATACCATAAATTCTGGACCGAAAATCCCTGCATTCCAGGAAACTCTTTTTGTAAATCGAAAGCCAAATTCTCTACGATCGATTTGCCCCATCCGTGCTTCTTTTGACGTTCTATGATCATGCGGCCGATATCCCAATAAAGTGAAATTAGCTCCTTATTGACGGCCTTAAGGGCTTCGTATTGGGATTTGCGTATACGTTCTTTAATGGATGAAAGGAATTGTAAGTAATAATTAGGCATGGTTCCCCCTCGGATATGGTTTAATTTCAATTTGGGGGAATTTATTTGAAAATCCTGGGGGAAGGATTATTAAAAGAATTATACTTTGCTTTAGTTAGTATGACAATAAATAACTGGATTCCCGCTTTCGCGGGAATGACATGTGGGGCGGTTGTCTTTGGGCCAGTGGGTTATGGGGTTGGGGCTCATTTGGCCTCAGCTATCTGATCGTAAGCGAGAAGCCTAAAGCGCTCATTACTCGCCTAACTGTTGAAAGTTTAGGATCAGAACGTTTGGAAAGTGCGCGATAGAGGTTTTCTCGATTAAGACCGGTTTCTAATGACCATTGCCTGTGCCGAAATTAGCAAAGCTCATCTTAAAACTTCCACCAACCTTGGCCTCCAATAGATAAACCTTACATGTAAAGCCATTTGGCGGCATCCATTTGACAATGGCATCCGGATCAAGAAATGCTTTATATAGTTTTTCAGGTGTTGTGCGCAGGACGCGATGAAGATGGATTGAGTTTGCAGGCATGATCGTATCTCCTTAACGACTCCCCCCAAACAAGGGCTTGTAGGCCTTCCAATAACCGGACATGGCCACAATCTGTGATAAAACCATTACCGAGGGAAGGGGTAAATTTTGTAATCCGGGTGTTAGAAAGGCATGGAAACAAATGATGTTAATGGTGACCGGCGCAATGATCACCAGTGCGAGCGGTGCTGCTATTCCGGTCAAAAGAAGAAATCCGCAGGTCGTCTCAGTGATCTTAAGTAAAAATAAGAAGTATCCCGATCCCATGATCCCTGTCATGAATGCTTGGGCGGCTGGGGGTAATGGCGGAAACGGCATGTGGAGAAGGCCCAAGGCCATGCCTAAGCCCATCCCTCCGAATACAAAATAGATCAGTCCTAAAATGATCCTTGCGGTGAATTGGATTTTGGTTACCATGAAGACCTCCTTTGTATGTAGAGTTATTATATCATTAATTCTGAGCTACGCCGATCACGAATAGGACGGCGTAGTCTTGTTTGTTGCAGCCTGCGATCGAGGGCATTGGGACGCCTGGAGCGACTGGAAATGCTGTTTTTTGCGCCATGGCGGGTGAACATGAATTATCTTTTGCAGACGGTGTGTAGCGTGCGGCATGGCACGGCAGGTGTGTGACATCATAAAGCTTGGCGCCTTGGCCCAGCTCCCAACGCTCTACGCCATTTTTGTCCATGGGATAAACGGTCAGTACAGCGGTTACCTCCCGGCCGCCTGTAACTACGTATTGGCCTGGGGCGAGCGGAAAGACCGGCTTTTCCATGATCGAGCCGTGCTCCTCCAGCCACCAGTCTTTGCTGTCGAATTTCCACTGTGCAGGGGTGACTCCGCCTGCGGCTTTTAGCTTCCCATAATTTTCCAGCAGGCATCCTCGCGGGCCTGGGTCTTGGTTCCAGAGGCCCCACGATTGAGCGCCGCTCCCGGAGTTTGCGGCTGGGTCACCTAACGCTACGATGTACTCTACGGGGACGTGCTTGAAGCTTTGGGCATGGGCTGACTGCGCGAAGGTGAATATTGATACGAGCAATACTATTATCTTCATGTGTCCTTCCTGTCTTCAGGCTTCAAATAGCAGTAGAGATTCTCGACTTTTTCTCTGGCCCAGGGCGTGCGGCGCAGGAATACCAGGCTGGATTTGATGCTGGGGTTCTTAGCAAAACAGTTGATCTTGATGCGAGCGTACAGGCCTTCCCAGCCGTGCTTGGCGTGCAGGAGGGTTAGGATCTGCTCCAGGGTGACGCCATGCAGGATGTCTTTTTGGCTGTTGTCGGGCATAGAGTTCCTTTTTAAAGAGATTGCTTCGTCGCTGAAAAACGCTCCTCGCAATGACACTACTTTACGATGTTGAAGCAATTGGGCCTTTTGACACGCTTGAGGTAGTTCTTTTTTGAAACGATCGGGCGGCCTAGTTTTTTCTCCAACTGCTTGCGGGCGCCGCCGGCTATGTCTCCCCCGGCTTGGGCATCATCTTTAAGTTTTTTTACACCTTGGGAGTCTTCGTTGCGGTGAATCTCGGTGGTGGAGCGTTCGCCTAACATGGTAAAGATGAGTTCAAAATCGTTCATGTGATCCCGTAGATTTTCACGTTTTAGGCCTTTTAATTGTTTGTATTCGCTTGGTGTGACGCCAAAGGTGGCTTTGGATATCTCAGCGGTCAGGACTTCGTAGTCTTTGTCTTCTTGAGCGCCTCTGCTTTTCCACTCATCTGTCAGTTCTTCGCGAATGACGATGCCGCGCATGCGCTTTTCAATCCAGTCAGCGCTATAGCCTTTGAGCTTATAGAGCGTGCGCATGCGTTGGGCGGCAAGTTCCGGATTTTCTATTTCTTGGACGCGTTCATAGCCTACCTTGGCCAGCCAGCGTTTGAAGGGTTCGGCTTTGGGGGATGGGATGGATTGGATGATACGAAAGATGCTTTCTGTATTGGCGCAATCGGTTTCTCTCTTTTTGCCATCTGGAGCTGTCAATTTCAACTGTCGACAATTTGTCGACAGTTCAATTTTTGCATCCTCCATCTCTCTTATTTTCATTTTATACCAGTAATCACGGGGATTTTCACTATCAGTAAGGACAGCAATAACATCAATTACAGAAAACCACCATTCGTTATTATGAATGACCTTTCTGATCTGCTTACCTTTGAAAACAGCTATTTTGGTTAAAGCACCTTGATGATGGGACATACTTTGTGGATTCATGACCGCCTCCTTTAAAGGGATTATTAGATAGAAGCGGCATGGATAATACGGTCGGTATGCTTCTTTATTTATTTTGCACCTTTACATTATAAAGTCAAATAATTTTTATACCATGCGGAATCTTGGCACGAGCTTTCCATTCACTGTTACATTTTCTTTGAACATCGCCAGCGGTCTGACCCAGAGAGTTCCTTCAGGGAAATCGCCCTTGTAGAGCGCTTTGTAGATCACCATGGGCTCGAGGGTTTCGGTGTGTATAGCTACATCTACGACCTCGTAGCGTTTGCCTTTATAGTGTTCGTATAGGCCTTTTTGGATCTCGTCCATTGAAGAAGTGATCATTTCTTAAATACAAAAGCAAGAAACATGCCAGCGTATAAAAAAAGAACCATGATACAACACAAAGAAATTTTCTTTTTCAAATTGACCAATGAATTTAAATCTGGATCTTTCAGTTCAAGATAACCTTCTTTATCCAGGAATTCTTTCATCAGCGCCTGATCTTGTCTTGATGGAGTTTTCGCCCAGGAAGGTTTATTCAGTTTTTCCCATACCGAAGTGTGTTTAATTCGCAAATAATTAGCAAATCTAAGGTTAAAATAAACAACTGAAAAAACCAATATGACAAGGATGACGAATATGATCTGCAATAAAATGCTCATATTATCTCTATTTTATTTAATTTTAGGCCAGAGCCCATACGCTTTTTGACGTGTCTTTTGCTTTCTTTAAGACCCCTTTAGCGCGTAATTGTGTTGCTGCCCAAAAGATATCCTCATGCCAAGTAAAGTGCAGGTTCCCACTGCTTATAAGCTCATCTTTATGGTTTTGCCATATATGTTCACGTATTTTGATGATCTGAGCTGATCCCTTAAGCTCTTTTAAAGCTTCAACGATCCAGTCGCATAAGTCTTTTCTAGTTTTCATGATTTTTTTCAAAAATCTAGAAATGATTCGTTTTATTGATAATTTGGGGGAAACCGATGGGTATATTTATATCATAAAATTCACTAAAATTAAATAAGAGATTGCTTCGGAGCAACTGCGAATGTCCGTTATGAGGACCTGCGCTCGCAATGACAGAATTTTATGATCTTATATTATTGAATCGAAAATGAAGCGTTGACCACGACCATTACCTTCTTTTCCAGAGAAGTTGTGTCATCTTCGCCATAATCAGAGACTTGGGTTGAGGTGACTGGAGTTATCTGAAACACTCCCATCTTAGCAGATTGCAGACCTCCGATCTTGTTTCCAACTGAGCCAACGATACTCTCTGCCCTTAATTTGGCATTCTCGGTAGCTTTGGCTAACATTTCGACTTTTAGGGCATCAATTTTATTATAAAAAAACTGAGGAGTTTGTGATTCAAAGTCTATACCCTGATCGATCAATTCTGTGGATTGGCGGGCTAAGGCATCTATTTTATCAATCTCATTGGATCGAATTTCGATAGTTTGGGTTAATTCATAGCTGTCGACTATATTAGTGTCCTTATCATCCTTATCTTTCTGATAGATCCTTTTGATATCAATTTGGTTGATGTGCATATCGTTATCGCTAACATTTTTGGAGGTCATATATGCCAGGGCCTTATCCATATCACCTTTAAGTTCCTTATAAGCTGTCTGTAGGTTTGAATCACGTTTTGTGACACTGCAATCCCAAACAATATAATCGCTCTTGATGATCTCTTGGGCTGAACCTTTGACAGTGATCGTGTGCTGCCAAAATTTCATAACTTTTAAAAACCCACCGGATAATATAAGACTCGCTATGATAGTTGCAACAGCAATACAAACACCTAAAATAATGATCTGTGAATCTTTAAAGCCTTTTGCGTTTTCCATAGCTTTCTCCTTTAATGTTCATATGTTTTAGACTATAAAATGAAAGAACCCCCGTCGGACAGAATGAGTCCAACGAAGGTTTGTATTATTTTTATGTGGCGGATTTACCCCTTCAAACTGCACCACGACTTTCGGATATACTTAAAGAATACTCTTAAAATTGAAATTGTCAATGGCTAAGTCAAGAGAAGAGCTCGCAATGACACTATCTAATCGTAAGCGAGAAGCCTAAAGCGCTCATTACTCGCCTAACTGTTGAAAGTTTAGGATCAGAACGTTTGGAAAGTGCGCGATAGAGGTTTTCTCGATTAAG
>Ga0207121_1062_pt1 | contig 16243 bp, 13 predicted proteins | sample Alteio_BWMinHeat_41_FD_153513 | JGI IMG/M metagenome (GOLD analysis project Ga0207121, IMG submission 153513) | Enriched cells from forest soil in Barre Woods Harvard Forest LTER site, Petersham, Massachusetts, United States -... | ecosystem: Environmental > Terrestrial > Soil > Temperate forest >... | reverse complement strand
TTCCATGTACCTGATACACCCTTAACATCCGCCTGACCGCCTAATTTCCCTTCCGTACCCACTTCCTTGGCCACACGGGTCACTTCCGCCGCGAATGAATTAAGTTGATCCACCATGATGTTGATGGTGTTTTTCAATTCCAGGATTTCACCTTTAGCATCGACCGTGATCTTCTGCGACAAGTCCCCTTTAGCAACCGAGGTGGTGACCTTGGCAATATTACGCACCTGGTTCGTTAAATTACCGGCCAGTTGATTGACGTTGTCCGTCAAGTCCTTCCATGTACCCGATACACCCTTAACATCCGCCTGACCGCCTAATTTCCCTTCCGTACCCACTTCCTTGGCCACACGGGTCACTTCCGCCGCGAAGGAGTTGAGCTGGTCCACCATGATGTTGATGGTGTTTTTCAACTCTGAAATTTCTCCCTTGGCATCAACCATGATCTTCTGCGACAAGTCTCCTTTAGCCACAGCTGTCGTGACCTTGGCAATGTTACGCACCTGGTTCGTTAAATTACCGGCCAATACGTTGACGTTATCCGTTAAATCTTTCCATGTACCTGATACACCCTTAACATCCGCCTGACCGCCTAATTTCCCTTCCGTACCCACTTCCTTGGCCACACGGGTCACTTCCGCCGCGAATGAATTAAGTTGATCCACCATGATGTTGATGGTGTTTTTCAATTCCAGGATTTCTCCCTTGGCATCGACCGTGATCTTCTGCGACAAGTCCCCTTTAGCCACAGCTGTCGTGACCTTGGCAATGTTACGCACCTGGTTCGTTAAATTACCGGCCAATACGTTGACGTTATCCGTTAAGTCCTTCCATGTACCTGATACACCCTTAACATCCGCCTGACCGCCTAATTTCCCTTCCGTACCTACTTCCTTGGCCACACGGGTCACTTCCGCCGCGAAGGAGTTGAGCTGGTCCACCATGATGTTGATGGTGTTTTTAAGTTCTGAAATTTCTCCCTTGGCATCGACGGTGATCTTCTGCGACAAGTCTCCTTTAGCCACAGCCGTGGTGACCTTGGCGATATTACGCACCTGGTTGGTCAAATTACCCGCCAATACGTTGACGTTATCCGTTAAATCTTTCCAAACCCCCAATACCCCCTTAACATCCGCCTGACCACCTAATTTTCCTTCCAGACCGACTTCCTTGGCCACACGCGAAACTTCCGAAGAGAAAAAGCTCAACTGATCAAGCATCGCGTTAACAACCGTCCCGATCCTTAAGTATTCCCCTTTTAAAACCCGTCCTTCAATTTCCAAAGGCATTTTTTGTGACAGATCGCCTTTGGCAACCGATGTAATGACCCGGGCAAACTCATTGGTAGGTTGGACCAAGTTAGAAATGAGGGAATTGATGGAATCCATGCCTGTGGCCCATGCCCCTTTGACCGGTCCTATGGAAGCCCTTTCGGTCAATTTACCTTCCTCACCGACAATGGCACTGACACGGGAAAATTCATTGATCATATTTTCATTTAAATCCAGAATATCATTGAGGACCTCGCCTATTTCACTGGGTATCCCGTCTTCTTCAACAGGAAAACGCACGGAAAGGTTCCCCTGCCGCACTGATTTAGCTATATGAAGCATACTCCTTAACTGGTCATTTTTATGGTCCTTACCATTCCCGTTGTCAGGAGCAGGGACAACAGGCGCCGCTTCATTGGTTCTTTCCTTATTTTCATTCCCTATAAAATTGACTGGTCTCATGCGTCTTCTCCTGATTTGGCTAATGATGGAATTATTTGGAATATCCGGAACTCTTTCCGTGAGAAAATAGGAAAGAAAATTGGGAAGGAATAAAAAGTCTTAAACATAAAGTAATTTACTTTACCTATATGATATAAGTTGTACATGGCTTGTTTCCACTTTTAACTGACCTTTCTCTACTTTAATAAAGATCCACCCCTCAATTCACAGGGCTTGATCACCCTTATTTTTAGCTCCTTCCAAGACAGAAGCTATTTTGAGCAATAAAGTTCTTGGGTCAATGGGTTTAAAAAGCATGCTTTTAATTCCGTGCATTTTCATCGTCAACATATGTTCCCTTTGCGTGAAAAAACCCGTGATGGCAATTAAAGGAATGGACTTGGTCTCAAAAGAATGCTGTAATTCATCGGCCAGTTGGAATCCATCTTTGATTTTCATTTTCAAATCCAGAATAACCACATCCGGTTTTAATTCACAGGCTTTTTCAAAAGCCAAAAGACTGTCAGATATGACTTCCACCTCATAGTTATTAAAAGACAAGATCACATTCAATTCTTCAAGCAACTCAACATCATCATCCACAATCATGACCTTGGCCATAAACCTTTTATTCACCTGCTTTGGCTCTAATTGGCCTTCTGTCTGTCTTTGTTGCGTCAGCAGCATAAGAACCTTCTTTTTTATAGACTTCACTCGCACCCTATCTTAATAATACCCTAATAAAATGTTTCAGACCATTGGCGCCTTCCCCTTTTAGTTGACCTATTTCTACCCGGCCGTAAAATAAAAAACCCGGCCTCGTTGCGAGACCGGGTCCTTTTTTCGACGAGGACTGGTTTTTCACAATTGCTATTTATGTCCCGTCGGTATCATATTCTTCCAGACGGTTCCCCAAGGCGAACTCGATTTTGGTGAAAAGATTAAGCGGCCTAAAGGGCTTAAGGATGGATGTCCTAATACCACATAATTTCATCATCAAAAAATGCTGTTTCTCCGTAAAAAAACCTGTCATCGCAACAACAGGAACATCTTTCAGGATCGAAGAATTCCTCGCTTCATCAGCGATCTGAAATCCGCTTTTTGGACTCATTTTCAAATCCAATAAAAGAAGATCAGGCTTGTTTTTTAAAGCGGCATCCAAGACCTTGGTGCCATCGCTGATGGCGATAACATCGTAGCTTGCCAATTTTAACAAATTCTCCAACTCCTCCAAGAGTTCAACATTATCATCTACGACCATGATAAGGGGTTTACTCCTTGCCGTTGTCGCTTGCTGGTCCTGTTGGGATTCAAGTATTGTGCTTGTCATATCTACCACCCCCTTCTTAAATGGTCCGCTCCTACTTCAAGCATATCTTGCACACACAAAAATCACAATGGCATGGTTCTTCTTTTCACTGACTTTCTTCTACTAATGAAGCCAGTTCTTTGACTTTCTGAATAAAATTTTCTACCATAAAAGGCTTGTTGACCACAAGATCCGCCATGCTCAAGACTTTTTCTTCTTCATCTTGAGAAACGCCGTCTTCCTTAAGCAATGGCTCGCCTAAAGGCCGTCCTGAAAGCACCAGGACTTTAAGAGATTTGACTGTTTTTCTGATACCTTTAAGGACCCCGTATCCATTAAGTCCCGGCAATTTCAAATCTAAAATTATAATTTGGTATTGCCTCTCTTGCAGATAACGCAGGCCCTGCAGGCCGTCAAAAGTCACATCAACCTCAAAACCTTCCGCAGAAAGAACCTGTGTCAGTTCTGCGCACAATTCTTCGTCGTCATCAATGAGGAGCAGCTTCATCTTCATGATTTCTCCTGAGCAGCAGTTTCAGCATGGTTTCTCGGGTATAATGGTAAAAAAACAGAAACAATGGTCCCTTCTCCCAACCGGCTATTAATTTCGATTTTGCCTTGATGCAAATTGACCAATTCATTGCAAATAGTCAGTCCCAGACCCGTACCTTTAGATTTACGGGTGAAAAAAGGTTCAAAGACCTTATCCAAATCCTCCTGGGCAATGCCTACACCCGTGTCCTCAATACTGACACGGACCTGCTCCCCCTCACGCTGGGCCATTAACTTGACCTTGCCGTTGGGCGTTGCAAAAGACTGGCAGGCATTATTTAAAATATTCAAAAAAATCTCCCGAATTTGATTGGGATCAGCTTCAATAAAATCCAGGCCGTCACCGTATTTTTTTTCAATGACGATACCTTTCTCCGCAAAACGTCCCTGGGCAGATGCCGCGCATTCATCAAGAATGTTAAGGATGCGCACATTATCATAATTAGGGATTTTGATGCGCGCGTAACTAAGGAGATTGTCGATGATCTGATTGCCTTCCCAAACCTTCTTTTCAATATTCGCCAAATGCTTGTTGTCCCCCAACTCATCTTTTTCTTTCTTTAAATTATACGCTGCCAAATGAATGACCCCCAATGGATTGCGCAGCTCGTGGGCCACGGTCGCGGCCAAGGTCCCTATGTCCGCCAAACGGCTGAATTGCTTGAGCTCTTTCTGCGTTTTTATCAATTCTTTGGACCTCTCATCCACCAATTGTTCCAAACTTTCCTTGTCCCGCCGTAAAATTTCTTCGGCTAATTTCCGGTCGGTGATATCAATACAGGAGCCGATAAAACCTCCAAAATAACCATCCGAACTAAAACGCGGCACTCCGGTATCCAGCACCCAGCGGTACACCCCGTCCGCGCGTTTAAACCTGAAGTCCAAAGTAAATTTTCCCCGGGCCTCAAAAGCCTTTAAATAAATTTGCGTGCAGCGTGGAATATCTTCCGGATGGATCCCTTTTCTCCAGCCATTTCCCAATTCAGCATCCATCGCTTGTCCTGTAAAAGTCATCCAGGCTTTATTAAAAAAGCTGTAAAGACCGTCGGCCCCTGACATCCAGATCATGACCGGCGCGGTATCCGCCATGGTCCTGAAACGCCGCTCGCTTTCTTCGATGGCCAGCTGCGCTTTTTTACGCTCCGTAATATCCCGCTCGATCGATGAAACACCGATAAGCATACCCGCACTATTGCGTAAAGGAGAAATCGTCAGCAATACGTCAATAAGACCTCCGTCTTTACGCCGCCGTATGGTTTCCACAAGTTCGATTTTCTTGCCTTCTTCGAGGTCCTGGTACATGCTTGCCAGTTCCTCTTTTTTATCTTCCGGGACTAAAATTTCAATTGAGCGTCCGATGATTTCTTCGGAAGTATACCCATAAAGTTTTTCTGCCCCATTATTCCAGCTGGTAATTATCCCATCCAGTGACTTGGAAATAATGGCTTCGTCAGAACTTTCTACAATAGAAGCAAAATATACTTGTGCCTCCTCATATTTCTTTCTTTCCGTAATATCACGGTAATTGATCACCACTGCTGCAACAGCCGGTTGGTTTAAGAGATTGCATCCCGAACCCTCCATCCAGCGCCAGGAGCCGTCTTTACGCAGCATACGGCATGTGGCGCGGGCGATGGCTCCCGGAGTTTTTAACAATCCTTGGAATATTCCCAGGACAGCGGGAATATCCTCGGGGTGCATCCACTCAAACATTGAATGCCCTATAAGTTCTGAATTATCATAACCCAGGACATTTTTCGTCGGTGGACTGGTATAAATCACCTTGGCTTCGGTATCAACCATCGCGACGACTTCAAAGGAATTTTCCACCAGGCTTCTAAAGCGCGCTTCATTATACTTGATGTCTTCCTCTGCCTTCTGGCGTTCATATAAAGCCGCAGCCAGGGTCAGGACAGTCACCGAAATAACACCTATGAAGCATTCCACTATCACCAAATCTCCCGGTACGCGTTGACCGACAAAAGGCCCCAAATGAAAGACAGACCCGACGATCGAAATGATTGAAGTTATTAAAATGGACACTATTGCGCCCGGAAAACTGAAACGATAAGCGGCCCATATGGCAAAAGGCAATACCAAATAAGTCACATGAGAGTAAAATCCATATTCCGGGAATCTGCCCATGAACACCCCGGCATTAACCATAATCAAAATAAGGCCCACCAAAACAGCTTCCAGAGCGCTCTGCCATGACCTTATCCGCCATAATTTTCGCTGGTAGGTCAAAAATATGGAAGCGATGACCAAAATGCCCACAACATCCCCCAGCCACCAGGTAAACCAAACCATATCAAAAGAAACACCAACGGCAGGATGGATAAAATAAACAGCAGACGTTCCGATGGTGGCACTGGATAAACAAGCCACCAGGACGGCAAAAACAAATTTAAAAATATCCCTGATTTTAGATAACGAAACAGTCTCTTCAGTAAAACTGCGCAGAAGAAAAACTCCCAGCAAGGCCTCCATGCTGTTACCAACAGCGATCAGCATCGAAATCGGGGCCGCTGGAATGACTGTCCACCCGTTATGAAGAAAAACCAGTATATTAGCTATAAAAGCCCCCAACCATATGCTGGGCCAAACCCTGTATCCCAAAAACCAAACAACAGTGAATGCAATCCCGGATGGAGGCCAGACAGGCGAAGCATTGGTACCTTCAAAAGCTAATTGGAGGGAACCATACGCAACAAGGGCATAAAAAACAGCGATAACAACGCAGAGGCGGCTGGTGGAGAACGATCGAAGTTTTTGATATGGTGTCATAAGCCACCTTTTTCAAGGTACTTCTAATATTAGTATACTACTATCAATAGTTGTTAGGCAATATTATCCTGTTTGAGGGGCGTTAAGGGCTGCCTGTGTTCATGGTCAGCCAGCCAATTCTTGACGCCGGAGACGTCGCTCCAGTTATAATCGGTTTCCAAAAGCAAAACCGTCTGGATGAAGGCCAGGTGAGAATACCCTTGCGGAAAATTTCCTGTAAGCCGGTGGGTGGTGACTTCTATGTGTTCTGAAAAAAGGCCCGAAGGATTGGCACAGGTGAGCATATTTTCAAACATCTGGCGGGCTTTTTGCTCTTCACCGGTAAGATATAAGGCGTTGATCATCCAAAAAGTACAGACAATGAACGCGTTCTCCGGGATGCCGAAATCATCAGCTTCCACATACCGAAAAACGAAATCGTTTTTGACCAGATGTTTATAAATTTGTTTGACGGTACTGATCATCCGCGGGTCTTTGCGGTCAAGAAACCCGTAATGGAGCATCAGAAGTGCTGAGGCATCAAGCTCTTTGGCCCCATAATACATGACAAATGACTGCATATCCTGACTCCATCCATTGCTCAAAATGTCCTCTTTGATTTGTGCGGCAAATTTCTGGCAGCGTTGGGAATATTCCTTTTTCCCCACAAACTGGGCAATTTTAGCCGCCCTGTCCAACGCCACCCAGCTCATCATCTTGGAATGCACATAATGTTTAGGCTCACCGCGGCGTTCCCATATCCCGCAATCGGGCTCTTTCCACACATCCTCTATATATTTGACCAAAGAAGAAACCACCGTCCACATCTCTTCTTCCAAATACAACTGTGTGCGATGATTGATAAAAAAATACGCGTAAATAGTTTCCATCAATTCCCCGTAAACATCATTTTGTTTCTGGCGCCAGGCGTCATTGCCGATCCGCACGGGCCGGGAAGATCCATAACCGCTTAAATGGTCCAATTCTTTTTCCATCAGCTCTTTTTCTCCATTGATGCCGTAGAGGACGGCGATATTGTCACATTTGAGCAGCATGCGGTTGAGGATAAAATTAATATAGCGGGTCGCTAAATTTAAATGCCCCATGCGCACGTACAGGTCAATGATCATGGACGCATCACGTATCCAGCAAAAGCGGTAATCCCAGTTGCGGTCTTTGCCGATGATCTCCGGTAAGGACGTCGTGGGGGCCGCGATCACGGCCCCGGTGCGCTCATAGGTCAGCAACTTAAGCGTCAGCATGGAACGGATCACCATTTCCAGATGTTTTTCCGGAAATTCCGTGCGCAAAACCCAGTCTAACCAATAACTTTTGGTCTTTTCATATTCCACATAAATTTTGTGCAGATTGAAATCCTGTAATTTATCATGGTAAGAAAGCAGAAAAAAGGACGATTCCTTGAGCTCAATGGCCTCGCCCGCGATCACACGACGGGTATCTAAATTGGTATAAAGGAAAAAATTATCATAATCACCTTTCTGGGCGATGATCTCTACGCAAGATTGACCCACGACGTAGCGGGGTTCTCCAAGGGCATAATTAGGCATGGGCTTAAATTCGACAATGATCCGGGGGTTACCGTCGATCACCCGGATATTGCGATGGATTTCCGGAGGGTAATACACCTGGCCCTGGGAGGTATGGAAACGGGGCATATAATCCCTGATCTCAAAGGTGCCGTGTTTGGTTTCAAAAACAGTTTTCAGGATGGTGGTGCGGTAAATATAACTCTGGTAAGTCTTAAGCGTGTCCACTCCGGAGATCTTAAAATACCCCCCTTTTTCTTCATCCAGGATACGCGCAAATAAAGACGGCGAGTCAAAAAAAGGCAGGCACAGCCACTCAATGCTGCAATCAGAGGAAACCAGGGCCGCTGTCGTGCAATTGCCTATGATGGCATAACAGTCATAATTTTTCATATGCACCATCGACGATATGTCTTAAAAACTCTGTCACCTCTTGTGGCCCTGCCAAACAATACTGGGCCGCTGAAAACCTTGGGGCCCCCACAAAAACAGTGATCCCCTTATTCTTAAGCGCCGCGAAAGCATCTTCATCAGTGTTGTCATCCCCGATATAAATCGGCAATACATTTCCTTTGCCCTTAAGGATTTCCTGCTTTCTTAAAAGCCAAAGAGCGGCCTTACCTTTGTCCCATTCCACGGGGGGCCTTAGTTCGAGCACTTTCTTGCCCGCGTGGACCTTGACCATATTTTGCCTGCGGTAAGGCATGCAAATATAATCAAAAATCCTTCTTACCAGGGGTTCCTTGTCCCGGGCCACTGAACGGTAATGCACGCTCACTGTCACGCCCTTATCTTCCACAAAAGCGCCCTGGATATCGGAAAGTTGCGTTATCAATTCATATTTGATCCTGTTCATCATCGATGAGACCTGGACAGGAATGAGGCTTTCGAAATGCATGGACGATCCTTCTATTTCCCATCCATGATTACCGATATAAATTGGCCCCTTGATCCCCACCATCTGTTTGAGGTCCCCCAATGAACGGCCGCTGATGATCACCACCTGAAATAGAAGGGTTTTTACCAAACGCTCGATCAGCTCTTTATTTTCGTGGGACAAAATCGCCTGCGCCGGGCTTTGCGCGATGGGTGCCAGGGTGCCGTCATAGTCTAAAAATAAAATGATGCTTTTATCACCCCATGTCCCTGCTATGCTGTCCCAGGATTTAAGTAGATTTTTCAAACCCTTGCCTCCTCGTGTTCTTTAAATTCAATTTTCAACAAGCCGGAAATAAATTTTCCGGCCCAATGATATATATTATTTTCAATGATGGTCTGCCGCATTTTGACCATACGTTTACGGCGTTCTTCCTCAGGCATAGTCAACGCTTGGTAAATGCTGTCACAGAATTGTTCACCGTAATAAGGATTGATTAACATCGCCTCTGTCAATTCCCGGGCGGAGCCGGCAAACTGGCTTAAAACAAGCACCCCGTCTTCATCGCAATGGGCAGAGACGTATTCTTTGGCCACCAGGTTCATCCCGTCATGCAGAGCACTGACGATGCAGACCTGGGCCATGCGGTAAAGCGCCTGCAGTTTGACCGATGACATGTTCCCGCGGATAAAAATCACCGGACTCCAGTCATCAGTGGAATGCTTCCAATTAATTTTTTCAACCAAATGGTTGATGTCATCATTCAAAGTCTTGTATTTAGCAATATGAATACGGCTTAAAACCCCCAGCTGCAGCAATACGATCTTTTCTTTTAATTCCGGATGTTTTTCCAGCAAACGGTCAATGGCGCATAATTTCTCCGGGATACCTTTGGTATAGTCAATACGGTCAACCCCCAGCAAAAGCCTGCAATTGTCCAGATGGAATTCTTCGATCAGATCACTTTCAATCTTTTTGAAATCATCTGTCTGCACATTCCGGTTAATTTCCTCAAAATCCACACTGATGGGATGTGGCCTGATCAGGGTTTCATGCTCTTTTCGGATAACAGAAAAACGTTCCCTGTCGATTTTACTTTCCAATTGCCGGTCCACCACCTCAAGAAAATTATTGCAATGATAGTGGGTATGAAAACCGATCATGTCATTGGCCAACATCCCTTCTAAAATTTCATTTTTCTGAGGGCATATGCGGAAAGCTTCATAACTGGGCCAGGGGATATGCCAAAAATGAGCTATGATCAATTGATTGGGCGCGGCCATTTCTTTCAACAATTTAGGCAGCAGGCAAAAATGGTAATCCTGGATCCAGATAAAGGCCTTCGCCTCCCCGATTTCTTCCATCACAGCCTTGGCAAATTTCTGATTAACATTGATGTAATGCTGCCAGTCTTCCTGATTAAAAATAGGACGCTGAAAAGCCATGTGGCAAAGCGGCCAAAGGGCGTCATTGGAATATCCGTAGTAATACCCTTCTTCTTCCGGCTTTGTCAGCCAGACCCGTTTAAGGGTATAGGCAGGATTATCCACCGGGACTTCAATCTTGTTGAAACGGTCCGTGACCCGATGGTCTGCCTCACCGCTGCTGGCAGCTATCCATAAGCCGCGGCAGGCCTGCATGACAGGATCAAGCGCGGTGATGACCCCGCCTGATGGCCGCTGGCATTCGATTTTACCTTTTTTATAGACATGCTCATATGGCTGGCGATTGGAAACCACGACAAAACGATAGTCACCCAGCTTTTCCTGGACAAATCCTTGCAAGTCTTCTTTAATCAACATAATGTACCCCTCAATGAGCGCCCTTGATCGGCGCGTCCCTTAACGTCAAATATTGCACGACCATGCCTATCACCGCACTGCCGACGAACAGAAGCCCGCGAAGGTCTGCTGTCCCATGAAAAGCATTGGCAATTAATGTCGCCCCTAACAGCGAAGAAATGATGATCAGAGTCCAATCAAAAATAATGACCATCAAGCACGTGCCCACTATGCCACCGACCACAAAAATCAGCCATGAATACGTCTCTTGCCCGGCCGCAGGGGGAAAAAGATTCATCAATAAATATCCTCCTCCCAAAAACCCTACGCCGACTACGACCATAAGCCATTCAAAACTGATGGCCAGCAAAGCCCCCAGGCAACCTAAAGCAACAGCTATAAGCAATGCCACCCACCCGTTTGAATATCCCAACGACGCGGCACATTGCCCACCGACTAAAAAACCGGAAATCCCCACACACAACCAAAAAAGATTCCTGCCCGCAAACACCAATAAAACACCACATATCAAATCAAAAATCATCGAAATTCCTTATTCTTTCGGATCCCACCAAAGCCTAAAGTGGGCCCTATAAATAACTCTGTATTTTCCTAAGTATAATACTGGCAGCCTCTTTGTCTGAACTGACCCCACCTACCCGGACTTCCACCTTGGTGGACATTTCCGTTATATGATGGATATCAATCCACATTTCCCTGCCATCGCTGTAAGAACCTTTGATCTGGGTCACTCTCTCATCATGAGTTTCTTTGACCACCGGCAAATTAAGCGACTGTACTGCTAACTTGGTTGCGTCGATGGTCGCCTGATACGAAGCATGAAATTCCTGGGTCAATTTTCCCGAAAGCCAAATCGCGGTCCCAGCCCCTCCCGCCACCCCGGCTACGAAAAGAAAACAGCCGGATAAATTCAACATCAGCATTCCCGACAAAACCAGAAGCATCAATTTTTTTAGCAAGATACCCTGCCTTTCTGGATCCCGTTGCTTGTCACTACGACTAAGCTGGAGACCCTTCTAAGTCGATATAAGTATAAAATGAGGAAGATTAAAAAGAGATGAATTGAAAATTAATTCTGAAAAGGCAGGATGACCCGGAAGGTGGTGCCTCGGCCCAACTGGCTCTCGACCTGGATCTCTCCCTGATGGAGCCTGGCGATCGTATGGGCAATATACAACCCCAAACCGTTGCCTGGGGTATTTTTGTCCGCGCGGTAAAATTCTTCAAAAATTTTCCCCAAACTTTCAGGCGCAATGCCAGGTCCGGTATCACTGATGGAACTTATGATCCTGCCGTGGCCGCGTTCAACGCGCATATCAACACAGCCGCCTTCAGGCGTGAACTTTATAGCATTGTCAATTATATTGAAAAATAACCGGCGCAAATGCAGCTTTTCGCCTTTAACCATCAAAGGCGTATTTTGTAAATTCATCCTGATCCCGATCCCTTTATTGGCCGCCAACAAACGGTTTTGCTCAACGATCTCACTAAAAAATTCAATAAAATCAAATTTTTCAAATTTAAACACCTCCTGCTGATAACCCAATTTGGTCAATAACAATAGATCATCCACTGTCTTAAGCACTCGCTGGGATTCTTCCCTGACAATCCGCAGGGCCTGTTGATACTCCTGCTTGGTACGCTCTTTGCGCAGCAGAAGATCCGCTTCCCCTTGAATGATCGTCAAGGGGGTCTTTAATTCATGGGCCACGTGGTAGCTGAATTGTTCAATGTGTTTAAATGATTTCTCCAGACGTGCGATCATCTCATTGAAAGATCCGATCAGGGACTCCATTTCCTTATCGAAATGTTTGGACGTGATCCTGGCGCTCAAATCCTCTTGCGTTATCCGGTTGGCCATGGCTGTAATTTCGTACACCGGCCCTAAAATCCTGTTGGCCAGTATTCTTCCCACAAAACTCGTCAGGAGCAATATCAAAGGAACACTGATGGCGATGGAATATAACCAATTACGCAATTGCGCCATAATAGGATCCTGGGCAACGCCTACCTGAATCAGGTACTGGCTGAGCTTCCCATCCGTAAACAAATAATTAATTACCCTGATATTTTTATGCCTCACATTCAAGGTCCGGAATGCAACCTGGCCCCGTGGCGGGAATTGAATGTCTTCCATGAAATAAAAACGTAATTTTTTGTCTAAATTAAGGGAACTGAACTCTTCTTTTCCGTCTCTGCTGACAAAATTGATGTAATCTTTATTTAAATTGAGGGATTGGGCTTGCCTAAACCACTTCTGGGAGATTTTCCATGTCTTGTACTGGAAGATGTTTTCATTCTTCATCCCGATGGTCTTAGCGACAGCCTCTGGCAAGGAATCAGGACCTCCTCCCAAAGCGCTAAGATAAGACCCGATGGTCAAACCCACCGCTTGGGCCTTAACTTTAAGCTGCTGGTCGGTTTGCTGCAAAAAAGTATTGGAAATTAGGTATAGAACACCGCTGAAGGCAATGAGGATCAGGCCCAGAATGGCCGTGTAAAGAATGCTGATTTCAAACTTAATGGAACTGGATTTCATTTGGAATTTTTCAGCATATACCCGGAACCACGCAAGGTATGGATCAATTTTTTCTTAAATCCATCGTCGATTTTATTGCGCAGATTGCGGATATGAACGTCAATGACGTTGGTCATGCTGTCAAATTGTTCATTCCATACGTGTTCAGAAATCATGGACCGGCTGATCACCTGGTCGACATTAAGCATGAGATATTCCAAGAGCGCGAATTCTTTGGCCGTTAAAATTACCGTTTTGCCCATCCGTTTGACTTCGTGATTGAGCTGGTTTAATTCCAGGTCCGCCACTTTTAAAACAGAGGTTTTGTTCTCGGTCGGCCGCCTTAATAAAACTTTGACACGGGCGAGAAGTTCTTCGAAAGAAAAAGGTTTGGTCAGATAATCATCCGCCCCGGCGTTAAGCCCCGCGACCTTGTCCTTGACAGCGGCACGGGCGGTAAGCATCAGGATGGGAGTATTGTTCTTTTTGGAGCGCAGCTGACGGCACATCTCCACCCCTTCGTATTTAGGGAGCATGATATCAAAAATCATCAGATCGTACGGATTGATTTCGGCCAGGTACAGGCCCTGTTCTCCGTCATAGGCGATATCCACGGCATAATGCTCTTCTTTTAGCCCCCGCGCTATGAAATCTGCGATACGCTTTTCATCTTCCACGACAAGGATCCGCATAATCCACCTCCCTTAAAGAAAATGAATTTAAAATTACTAAATATTGTAACGTGAAAAAACTACGAAGGCAACTTATCACTGGAGCAAGCACAAACCACATGGAGGGAAAAAATACTTTGAATATGGGAAATTTCACCACATCTACCAGGAATTGTACATGGTCTGTTTCCTCTTTTTATTGACTTTTTTCTACCTTCAAGATTCCAGGTCTTTTTTCTTGGATTCATCCCTCGGGGATTTCGAAAAAGTCTGAATCAAACTCATCTGCCATACATCATTTGCAATTGTGAAACATTGGGGAATTGAGAATAAAATTCTCCCTGAGGCCCCACAAACCCATTGCCAGATCTTCTCAGGGTAACGGCCACATACCCACCCCTATTACTAGGGACATTGACCGTAACCGATGCGGCTATTGGCGGTGAAACCACCTGGTAACCATGGGAAGTATAGACATAATAAACGCCGTTGTCGGAATAATAGGTCACTCCATTAATGACCACCGATTGGAAATCGGAAGGGATTGTACCTACGACAGCACCTACGGGAGGGTTCACCACCACATAATCCCCACCCGCATAATTATAATATACCCCATCATCATAATAATATCTGGCCCCTCCGGCCCAGACCGGATAATACTCATCAGGATAAAAAGCAGATACATGAAAACCAAAATGAGGACGATCATGATAATGGTAATAGTGGTGTTCCCCATGGTGTCCCTCATGATGCCCTTGATCCCAATCGGCATAAGAGAATTGAGGGCAAACCAATAAAGTCAACGCTGTGAAAAAAATAAATAAAGTATATAAATTTTTCATTTTCGCCTCCTACCTTATAATTCCATATTAGATAAACGGCCTTGTCTTTTGATTAAAGTGTACCAAGACCAAGATGAAGAAAGAATGAAAACAAAATTAAACCAATGTCAGGAATTAATAAAATCAAGCTCTGCAATCAGGGGTAAATGGTCCGAAGCGATTTTCTCCAAGTCCGTACGGGGAACAGTGATGGAATGTACTTTGAAGTTGTGGTCTATAAAAATGTAATCGATGCGGCCTACGGGATACTGCCCAAACCACGTGCCGCGGGGGTGATGGCCAGGCAAGGCCGTCTGGCTATCATACAGTTTGTGGCAAATTTTACGGTACACCGTTGATCTGGGCAGGACGTTAAAATCCCCGCACAAAATAACAGGGCCGTGGCAATCAGGATGCTGCAGCCATTGCTCACTTAATAAAGCATCCGCCTGGAGAGACCGTTCACGGGGCCATACACTTAAATGAGTATTAAAAACCTGGATTTTTCTTCCTGCAAATTCCACCGATACCCACAACACTCCCCGAGGCTCATGTTGATGCCCCCTATATGACACATTCGGCAAAGGACCTGATTTGATCAAGGCCATGGGATACTTGCTTAAAATGGCATTGCCGTACTGTTCATCCTTCCAGCGAAAGGCCGGGTGAAAATGGTATTTCATTTCCAATTTTCTGGCAATCATCTCAGCTTGGTCGATTCTTCCCGAACGGACGCGCCCAACATCCAACTCCTGCAAAGCAATGATATCGGGATTAAACCGCGCGATCACCCGGGCGATGCGCTCAGTGGAAATAGAACCATCCATGCCGGCGCACCCGTGAACATTGTAACTCATCAAGGTCAGACTTTCTGAAAGAACACCTTGGCCAGTTAAAATCAAGGGACCCAACGTTTCTTTATTTAAAAAATGCTGCACCGTGTGCCGCAAATCCATGGGACGCAAATAATTTTTGTTGTCCCTGATTTCTACCGGAGCATCCATGGGAAGAAGGGCGAACGCGTGCGTCTCTTCAGTCCCCATGGAAGCATGGGCACCGTATTCCAACGGGAAGCTGATCGCGTCATCGCCTTCACACCACCCGGCTATCACAAATTCTCCGGCATCAGGATGGAAACAGACCCGCAAAAGGTCCTCTTTGATCTCCTCTAAAAATGGATGTTCCGGGCCGAATATTTTCTGTGCCTCATCCGGCAAAATAAAACATCCCTGTTGGGTCCAGGCAAGGACCCTTGGCCCTTCCCTGGTCAAGACCAACGGAATTTTAATTTGTGAAACCAATTTTTTAGCGTAAGAATGGATGTCATCGGCAGTTAAAGATCTATTTACGTATATGTGTCCCAAGGGCCCCATGGCCGTCACGACGACCAAAGGCCGGGCAACGGTGTCCGTTGAGGATGTTTCGTCCCTGAAAGAGGAAGATCTGGTCTTTTGCAGATGTAAAAGAGAAACCCTGCTTCTGGTGACTTCACGGCGGGCCTGCAAAGAAGCATTTGCTTGCATGGTCCCGTCACCGAATAATTCCTGCACTGCTTCTTCGACGGTACGGCCATATTTCACAAAATAAGGCGTAGTTTTGGCCTGACCATGGTCGGAATAGACCCATAAATCATAATGACGGTTGGGGGACTGCCTGATAACGTTA
>Ga0207121_1087_pt1 | contig 16292 bp, 15 predicted proteins | sample Alteio_BWMinHeat_41_FD_153513 | JGI IMG/M metagenome (GOLD analysis project Ga0207121, IMG submission 153513) | Enriched cells from forest soil in Barre Woods Harvard Forest LTER site, Petersham, Massachusetts, United States -... | ecosystem: Environmental > Terrestrial > Soil > Temperate forest >... | reverse complement strand
CCGCAGTTCTTCGGTTACTTTGGGAATCGTAAATAGAAACGCGGTTCCCTTGCCGTTGGAGGCAGGGCTCTTGATCCAGATTTTTCCGCCGTGCGCCTCGATGATGCCCTTTGCAATCGTCAGCCCGAGCCCGGTGCCCTTGTGTTTGCGGGACAGCCCTTGGCTCGACTTCACCTGCTCAAATTTGCTGAAAAGCTTGCCCACCATGTCGGGAGGGATGCCGACCCCTGAGTCTGCCACGCTCATCTCAATGTAATTGGGCCCCTCGGTCGCCGTGATCCGGATTTCTCCTTTTTCAGGCGTAAATTTTATGGCATTTGAGGTCAAATTAATCAAGACCTCGGCCATCTTGTCTTTGTCGACAAAACCCTTGGGACCCTGCGCTGGAACCTCGTTAATAAAGGAAAGATGCTTCTCATCCAGCTGCGGCTTGAAAAGGACCTCCATCTCGTGGGCGAGAACGTGAATGTCTTGGATTTCTGGGGTGAGTTTTAGCTTATGGGCCTCGATCTTTGCCACGTCCAACAGGGTGTCGATGAACCGGCCGAGGCGGACCGCGCTGTTCTTAATAATCGAAAGATAGTCCTGCTGGGTTTCTGACACTCCTCCGGCCGCGCCCTGGAGGAGGAGATCGACGTATCCGCGGATCGACGTCATGGGAGAGCGCAGCTCGTGGGTGACGTTCGAGACAAAATCCTGCTTCATCTCATCAAGTTCGCCCAGCTTCTGGGCCATCAGGTTAAACTCATCGGCGAGGTCTCGAACCTCATCATTGGTGGAGACTTGGATCCGGTGCCCCAGTTTGCCTTCGCCGATCTGCTGGGCGCCGCGGCGAACCGTCTCCAGGGGTTTGGTGATAAGCGTCGCCAGTATGAGGGCGCCGATGATCCCCAGGGCCAGCGCCAGCCCAAACGCCTGCCAAATGCGGTGGTCGACTTCGCGCAAGGATCGCGTGATGTTTTCGTCAATGACCTGCTTGTCGAATCCGATGCGCGCCACGCCCTTAAAAGCCGCCGGCGTTCCCAACATGATGGCCAAAGACAAATCAATCACGTCCCGCCCTTCGGGCGTCCGCAAAACTTGTTGGAAAGGAACGGTGAGCGCTTTCTGGGCCAAAACCTCTTGCGTGGGGCGATCGCTCAAGGTCTTTCCTATTAAGAGGGGATCGGTGTGGACGCGAACTTTGCCGTCTTCGTTCAAGACCATGGCGTAGGCCGTGGTCGGCGAGTGCGCCAGAAGGTTCGCGTAGTTGACCATGTTGGTGTCGTCATCCACGAGGATCGCTTCTTGAGCCACTTGGCGGAGCGCTTTGATCATCTCGGCGCGATCAACTTCCTGGCTCTGGATAATGGTCTTCTTTTGGCCGTTGCGGATAAAATAGCTCATGCCCGAGGCCACGCAAATGACCAAGAGCGTGGCGAAGAAGGCGAGCTTAAACCGGAGCGAGGTTCTTTTCTGGGCGCTCATGGTCGTCATGTTACAAGAATTCGTTTACAAAAGCCTTGGAGAGCCATTTCGGAATAAGCTTGGAGTGCAAACAGGTGATTATCAATACTTTTCTTTTTTACTTTTTTGCGCGGAGGCCTCGACAATCCGTTCAATTGACTTAAACTCAGGGGAGAAGCTTTCGAGCCCAAAAATGAGATCAAAATTTTGAAGTGCAACAGCAAATTTGGTAGCAAGCCGTAAAAGGAGCGCTCATGGAGAAGCTTTCAAAGATTTTAATCATTGAAGACGACTCGGCCATTTCTAACATGCTCTCCGACATCCTTAAGGAAGAGCACTATGATGTCACGGTGGCCAGCGACGGCCGCGCGGCGCTGGACATCATCACGCGCACGTCTCATGACTTGATCATCCTGGACCTCAACCTTCCTCATCGTGACGGGTTCGCGCTTCTGGCGGACATTAAGAAAAAGGATCGAGAAACCGGCAACTTTGTGCCCGTCATCATCATGACCGCCGTGTACACGAGCCCCAATGACAAGGTGACCTGTCTCAATGCGGGCGCCGATGACTTTCTGCGGAAGCCCTTTGATTTGGTGGAACTTCTGGCCCGCGTGCGTTCATTGTTGCGGGTGCAGGAACTTTACAAGCAGTCCCAGTTTTTGGCCACGCACGACTCTTTGACCCGTTGTTACAATCGGCGCTACTTAAATGACTTTTTGGATCGAGAATTCGAGCGTTATAAGAGGTATAAAGAAGGTTTCACGCTGTTCGTCTTCGACCTCGACAATTTTAAGCTGGTCAATGACAAGTTATCGCACGATGCCGGCGACCGTGTATTGTTGCATATGGGGCAAAGCCTCCAGAACTTTTTCCGGGCCGTGGACTGTGTGGCCCGTCTGGGCGGCGACGAGTTCGCCGCGGTTCTTCCCGACTGCAATGCCCAAGAGGCCCTCAAGGTGGGAGAACGTTTCGCCCAATACATGGCGTCTCCGGAGCGGAAAAAGGAGCTGGGGGAGGTCTCAGGCAACCTGACCTTCAGCATCGGCGGGGCCAGCGCGCCTGAACACGCGAAAACTAAAGAGGAATTGATGCGTCTTGCCGACGAAGCCCTGGCCGCAGCGAAAAAAAGGCGGGCGAAACCAGCTCCGAATGACCTCGGTGCAAAACGTTTAGGCAGTCGAAACAGACAGTTCAAAACTTGCTGAAAATCCGATTGCATTCCTGCGGTTGGACATTATACTGGACGGTAAGATCCTATGGCCAATAACCCGGTCGTCAGCCGTAAAACCATCAGGGACATCTTCATCGAGTACAAGCTTCTCAGCGCTGAACAACTGGATAAGGCGATGGGCGAGGCCAAGAACTCGCAGAAGCCGCTTCAGCAGGTCGTAGTCGACCTCAAGCTGGCCGACCGCGTGGATGTTCTCCAAGTGCTCTCCAAGGAATGGCGCGTGAGGGCCGTCGACCTGGCCGAGATGGATGTGGACCCCGAAGTCGTTAAGATGGTCACTGAACCGAACGCCCGCCGCCATTTTGCCCTTCCCTTTGCCAAAGAAGACCGGGTTCTTCTGGTGGCCATGGCTGACCCCCGGGACTTTTTCATTTCCGAAGACATTCATCTCCGGACTGGCTTTGACGTCCAAAGCTACTTGGCTCTGCCCGAGGACATCTTAAGAGAACTGAACAAGGTCTACGGTGTGGGCGCCGGTGGAAACGTCAGCGCCGAGGACATGGTCAAGGGCATCACCGAACAGGTGCCGGACGAATCGGGGAGCATCTCGCTTGAGAAAGTCGAAGAAGCGGTCGATGTCACCGAAGTCGACGCCTCCGCTCCCGAAGTCGAGCGCATTGTGAACGCCGTCATCGTAGGCGCCCTTCAAATCAAGGCCTCGGATATCCACATTGAGCCGTTCGAAAATAAATTTATAGTGCGCTATCGCGTGGACGGCATCCTTCGCGAGGCTCCCTTCCAGATACCCATGTCCTATAGAAACGCCGTGATCGCGAAGATCAAGATCATGACCAACCAGATGGACATCACCGAGCGTCGCAAGCCTCAGGACGGACGCATTCAGGTGAATGCCAAAGGAAGCCCCATCGAATTCCGCGTGAACATGGTCCCCACGGTTTTCGGGGAATCCTGCGTGATGCGCGTGTTGGATCGCGCCAGCGTCCGCGTCGATTTGAACAAGCTGGGATTTCATCCGGACCTTCTCGCCAAATTCAAGCAGGTCTTAGCCAAGCCCTATGGGCTCCTCCTTGTGTGCGGCCCGACAGGCTCGGGTAAATCAACCACGCTTTACGCGGCGTTAAACGCCATCAATACGCCCGATACCAAAATCCTCACGGCCGAAAACCCCGTGGAGTACAACCTCGCCGGCATCATTCAGACAAACATCAACACGGATATCGGTTTTACCTTTGCCGAAGCCCTGCGGGCCTTCCTGCGCCAAGACCCCGACATCATCATGGTCGGAGAAATTCGTGATAAAGAAACGGCGCAGATCGCCATGGAAGCCGCGATGACCGGCCACTTCGTGTTCTCGACGATTCATACCAACGATGCGCCTTCGGCGGTGGCCCGGTTGCATGAAATGGGCGTTCCTTCGTTTTTGATCGGTGGTACGGTGGAAGCCGTGCTCGCGCAGCGTTTGGTGCGGCGCGTATGCCCCAATTGTTCGAAGCAGGTCCAGCCGTCGGACGTTGTCAAAGAAGTTTTTGGGAAATTTTCCATCGATATCACCAAGGGTAAGTTCATGCAGGGCAAAGGATGCGATGTCTGCACGAAAACCGGGTTTAAGGGCCGCGCCGGCATCCATGAGTTGCTCATTATGGACGAGGACGTTCGCCGGGTCTTATTGACCGAAGTGTCATCGGTTCCCATCCGGGACGTGGCGGTCCGAAACGGCATGCGGCTCATGATGCTTGATGGGCTCATCAAGGTCGCCCAGGGTGTGACAACCGTCGAGGAAGTACTGGCCGCCACTCAGTGAGTATTTTTAACGGTCGGATGGTTCTGGCGGTCAAATCGTTCTATAATCAGGAATGCCTTCGTGAGCCCCGGAGGACAGCCGAGTTCTCCGTGGGTATTGTTTTCTCAAAGAAGGCCGCGTCGAATGGCTGTGGAACGCCCCAGAAAGGAGACGTCCGGTGAAATCCATTAAAGAAAGGCGCAAGAGGAAACGGTGGAAGGTGGCGGTGTTGGTCCGGTGTTCGATTCCTAAGTTCTCCGACGACGTTTTTGAGATGGAGATGTGGGCCAAGGACGTGAACGAAAAGGGCATGAAGCTCGAGTTGACCAAGGGCCTGAACGTCACACATGTCCAAAAAGACAGCGAGAAAGGCGGCGTGCAGGTTCGGTTCGAGGATATTAACTTCTCGGTCGGATCTCCCGTGAAAGTGCAGGACCTGTTTTATGATGACGAGGGCTCGCCCTTCATTGAGGGGCGCATCAGCTGGGCCCGACAATCGTCGATTAACGGCAGCTGGACCCTTGGCATTGAGTTCGAATCCGCGGCCAAGCAGCCCGAAGTCATGGCTGGGGCCTTCAAAGATTTCCTGAGCATCGTCAAAAATCCAACGGCGGCCATCGCTAAAGCCTCCCGAAAAAAGTAGGCCTTGTTGCATCCTGAAAAAGAAGTTTCTCAGGTCAATCGTCCTGATCTAGAAGAATTTCTGTCGGCGCTCGACGGTTTTTTGGGCGTCGCTCCCGCCACCACAGCCAAAGAGGCTCCCGCCGACCTTCGATTTCTCGAGATCTTCTGCCGTTCGGTCGGCGCCGGCATGGGTCACATGCTGATTCAGAACGCCTCGGGCCTCAAGTCGGTCATGAGTTTCGGCTTCCGCAGCAAATTCGACGACGAGTTTAACGCGGTTCACTCGGTATCCGCCGCGGCTTCGCCCTGCCCGCTCGATCAGGCCTTTCTTCAGAAAAAAGTCATCGCCATCATTGATCTCGAACGGGCGAAGCAAAAGCTTCCCGATTGGTTTACCGAGATCATGAACCGGCACAAATTCCAGTCCCTGGTCGCGGTGCCGCTTTTGGGGCCCACGAGCGCCATGGGCATCCTTTGCGCCTACTATCAGGACGTCTGTCTCTTCGACCAGGGAACGCTTGACCGGCTGACGGTCATGGGTCGCATGGTGGGGGCTGCCATGGAAAAAGCCTCCCAGCCGGCCCCTCCGCCGGATGTCCGGGAGAAAGCGACCGACGCCTTCCTGACTTTTTTGAACGCACAGCCCTTCACGAAAATTCAGATTTTTGGATTCCTAACGAAAGTCCTCCTCCAATGCCTTCGGGCCGACGGCCTTATCTCCGGGCCAGTCAAAAAGGCGGACGGCGAGTTCGTCATCACGATCGTATCGGGAGCGGGAATTCCCGGCTCCGAGATCTCTGGGCGGTTCGTCCTGCCTCCTTTTTTGATGCCGGCCCTGGTTCCTGACCCGTGGCCCAACAACGCCCGGGAAATAAAGGCCTCGGATTTGGGAGATTTTCGCCGTCTCATCAGCGGCGATTCGGCGATGTCGATTTGTTACCCGCTTTTCAGCTCCAACAAGCTGCAAGGGGCTGTCATCGCCTGGCGCGAAAAGGGGCCGGCTTTTAGTGAAGCCGAGTCGGCTCTTCTTTCCCGTATGGGGGCCGTGGCCAGTCTTGGCCTGGCAACCAACTAGTCTTTTGTAATACATCAAGGAGGTAGTTAACATGAAGCTATTCATGCGGTTAGGTGCGATGTTGTTGGGTCTCGCCCTCGTAGTCCCGGCGTTTGCCGCCGAAGGGGATTCATCGAATCCAGCGCCAGCGCAAAACTCGAATGCGAACCCCGCAAAGCCGGATAATCCCGCTGGAGCGACAGCTCCCGAGTCGATGCAGGCCCCTGCTGAGCCAAAGGCCGCGGCCGACACGACGGACAAGAAAGAAGCCGCGAACCTCAAGGCCGATATCAAGATCGGAACCGGCCTCGAGAACCGCGAAGCGACTGGCGTGAGCGAGTCCTTTAACGGCGTCTCTCAGGTCGTCGGATGGACGCGCATTCAGGGCGCGGCGGAGCCGACCGAAGTAAAGCACGTCTGGCTGCTCGACGGAAAAGAGCAAACAGAAGTGTCTCTTCCGGTCAAATCCTCGTCCTATCGGACCTGGAGCCGCAAGACGATCACCGGGCCCGGAAAGTGGACCCTTCAGGTGAAGGATTCAGCCGGAAACGTTGTCGCCTCGAAGGATTTTGACGTGGCCTCAGTTGCCGCGGCCCCAGCAGCCCCAGCCGCCAACGAGAAGCCCGCCCAGCCTGAGATGCAGAACAACGCTCCTCAGCAGCCTCAGGCGCAGCCGGCCCAGCCCGCGCAGCCGGAGGCCGCCCCGCAAAAGCCTCAATAGGAAAGAATCCGCCGAGTGATCATTCCGGTCCTTCTGGGTGTCATAGCGTTACTGGCGATTATGAACCTGGCGTTGTGGAAGTCGGGCGCCGTGGGAACGGCCGAGGCGCCGACCACGCTGATCGACAAGCCGGTCATGGATCTCACCGAGCGCAAGGCCTTCCTCAAGCGCCTTAAGCGCTGGAAACAAGAAGGAAAGGTCAACCGGGCCGAGTACGAGCATTTTTACCAGCTCTGTCACGAGGAATGGGATCCGGCGGGCGGCGAGTTTGATGCTTAGACCCCCGGGCGCGGTTTGAATTCCCGCGTCCGGGGGCTGTTTTTCTCCAGCCTCTTTTCCACCGAATAGACGTACTCCTTCGCTATTTCCGTTCAGTTCAAAAAAGTGGTATTCTCAGACTCGTTTTTTCGAGAGAAAAAGCGGCCACGCTGCCTGATTACCAGGGGAGAGAGAATGACTGAACAGCTCAATGTGGACAAGCGCGTCATGCAATTGCGCGATGTCCTCAAGGAAGTGGAAGCCGCTGTTGGGCAGATGAGAGCCAACAACGGAAACGTCCCTCAAAACCTCAAAGATCTGAGATGGACGTTCGACCAGATTTCGGCGAAAATGAACCAGGCCATTTACAACGACCAGACCGCGCTGATTCACGATAGTTGCCTGCAGACCATAGCCGTTCTTATCGAAATGCTGGCGCGCAGCTAGCTGAACCGCACTTCCCATCGTCATGAACAATAACCATCGCCGCCCTAAAAAGATCGTCCTCGCCTATTCGGGGGGACTGGACACTTCCGTGATCCTCGCTTGGCTGAAAGAGGAGTATCAGGCGGAAGTCGTGGCCTGCTATATCAACTTGGGCCAGAAAGAAGACGGCGATTTCATCCGGAAAAAAAGCGTTCCGCACCGGCGCTTCCGCCTATTTTGCCCCCGAAGTCCAGAAAGAGTACGTGGTCGACTATCTTTGGCCGGCCCTCAAGGCCCACGCCGTCTATGAGCATAAGTATCTGCTGGGAACAGCGCTCGCGCGTCCTTTGATTGCCGAAAAAGTCGTCGAGGTCGCCCGGCGCGTTAAAGCGGATGCGGTTGCCCATGGCGCGACTGGCAAAGGCAATGACCAAGTCCGATTCGAGCTCACCTTCGCGGCGCTGGCACCCGAGCTCCAAGTGATCGCTCCATGGCGCACGTGGAATTTCCGGGGCCGCGAGGATCTTCTCGCCTTCGCGGACCAGCATGGAATCCCGGTGCCCGTGTCGAAAAAGAGGCCCTACTCCAGCGATGAAAATCTTTGGCACATCTCCCACGAAGGCGGAATCCTCGAAGATCTTGGAAAACCGGTTCCTGAAGATGTTTACGAGTGGACGCTGTCTCCTCAGAAGGCTTCCCAGACGCCCGCTCATGTGGAAATCGGATTCGAGAAGGGGACGCCCGTGTCCTTGGATGGAAAGAAGATCTCGCCGGTCGGGATCGTAACCCAGCTGAATGCGCTGGGCGGCCGGCATGCGGTGGGCCGGGTGGACATGGTGGAAAATCGCCTGGTGGGCCTTAAGTCCCGCGGCATCTACGAGTGCCCGGCGGCAACGATTCTCTATGCGGCCCATCGGGAGCTGGAGTCACTCGCGCTCGATCGGGAAACTCTGCATTACAAGGATCAGGTCGGCCCCAAGCTGGGCGAGCTGATTTACAACGGGCAGTGGTTTACGCCGCTCCGCGAGAGTCTGCAGACTTTTGTCGAGAAGACACAGAAGTACGTCACGGGTCGCGTGAAGCTGGAATTGTACAAGGGCAATATCAGCGTTCTCTCCCGTCAGTGCGACAAGTCGCTTTATTCGAAGGACTGGGTGACGTTCGAGGCCGACGGTTTCTACAATCAGGCCGATGCGACCGGATTCATCCGGTTGTTTGGACTGCCCTTAAAGATGGAATCTCTACTCCGACGCTCATGAACAAAAGAAATCCCGCAGCTCATCGCTTCATCGAATCATTTTCTTACGACATTCGGCTTGCGCCCTACGACATCCAGGGGTCGATCGCCCATGCCGTGATGCTGGGCCGTCAGCGGATCATCCCCGCAACGGCGTCACGGAAGATCGTAGCGGGCCTTAAACGCATCTTGGACGACCTTCAGCGCGGGTGGAAAGTCCCCATGGAAGAGGACATCCATTTTGCCATCGAGCGGGAGCTGATTCGCCGGACTGGAGACGCCGGGCGGATGCTGCACACGGGCCGCAGCCGCAACGACCAAGTCGTCACCGACCTCTACCTCTACCTCAAAGATCACATCGATCTCATCGTGGCCGAAATCGCCCGCGTCCAGGAATCCCTGGTATCGGTTTCCGAGCGCCACCAAGATAGCGTGATGCCTGGATTTACTCATTTGCAGCATGCGCAGCCGATACTTCTCGCTCACCACCTCCTGGCTTACGCCTGGATGCTCGAGCGGGACAAGGCTCGCTTTTTGGGAGCGCGCCTTCGGGCCGATGTTTTGCCTTTGGGCTCGGCTGCTTTGGGAGGAACCTCTTTTCCCATCGATCGCCGGTTCGTCGCCAAGGCGCTCGGCTTCAAGTCGATCAGCGAAAACTCCATCGATGCCACGGCAAGCCGCGACGTTCTCGCTGAATTCTTGTCGGCTTGCTCGATTCTCATGTCCAATCTTTCGCGAATTTCAGAAGAGATCGTGATCTGGTCGAGCGCTGAATTCTCCTTTATCGAGCTCACCGAGGAGTTCACCTCAGGCTCCAGCATCATGCCGCAGAAGCGCAACCCGGATGTGGCCGAAATCGTCCGCGGCGAAACCGGCCGGGTGTACGGATCTTTGGTGGCCGTCCTCACGATCCTTAAGGGCCTGCCGCTCGGTTATAACCGGGACTTGCAGGAGGATAAGCCGCCTCTTTTTGACGCCGTCGACACGGTGATGGGATGCCTGGCCGTGATGGCGCCCATGCTCAACTCAATTCGTGTGAACACCGACAGCATGCGGCAGTGGTGCAAGAAGGGATTTCTTGCCGCCACCGAGCTTGCTGACTTCCTGGCCGAAAAAGGCGTGCCATTCCGGGCCGCGCATGGAATTGTGGCGACCATCGTGGCCTACTGTCAGAAGCGCGGCCTGTCGCTTGAGCAGATATCGCTCGAAGATTTGAAAGTTTTTCATCCCAAGTTCAGCCGCGAGGCCATCGGCCTCCTGACTCCCGAAAAAGTCGTTCGCGCCAAGACCTCTTACGGTGGAACCTCGCCGGCCAGTGTCCGGCGCCAAATCGCCAAGCTTCGCCGGTTAATCAAGGCGACCACTCGCGCGGATTGATTCGATGGGGCGTCCTGGGGCGAGCCACATCGGCAATCTCTTGGATCGGAGATGGCTCGCCGCCATTGTGTTGGCGACTCTGGCGCCAGCCGCAGCGCGGGCTCAAAGCCCGCAAGCGGCCAATGTCGAAGAAACCCTCACGCTCAAAGATAGCCTGGACCGCGCCTACGCCAACAACCCCAAGCTTTTAAGCGCCTCCAAAGAGCTGGAAATCGCCAAAACCCACTTAAGCCAAGCGCGCTCGCTTTTCTATCCGAAAGTCGACCTTAACTTAGACTATGTGAAATTCCGCAACGAGCGGCTGGGCCTTCCCCCCCGCGGTTTGGGCGATCTGATTTTGTCGCCTTCCGGCGACGGGCTCCGGACGCAAAGCCTTTACTACGGTCGCCTGGGTTTTCAGCAGACGCTCTACGCCGGGGGAAAGCTGAACTACACCTATAAGCTCTCCCAGGCGAATGTTAAGCGTTCGGAAAGCGGCTTCGAGCGGCTGCGCCGCGAGGTGGAATTTGAGACGGCCAAGGGGTTCTACGGGCTTGTGGCGCTCCAGGAAAAAGAGCGGGCCGTCGAGGCCTCTTTGAAAGAGGTCTCTCGCCTGTCGGCAGGATCCGCTTCCCTGGAAGTGGCGGCGGTCAAGGCCGATTTAAGAAAGCGGTTTTCTGAATTGGTCGAGGCCGAAAACCAGACCCGGTTCGACTACCTGCAAACCATGGGGGTCGAACTCTTCCGCAAAGTGGCCCTCAAAGGTTCCCTCGAGCCGCCTTCGGTGTCTTTGGACTTGGAAACCGACTTGTCTTGGGCCAAAGAAAACCGCAATGAGATCAAGGAAACGGAGATCCAGGAGGAAGTCGATCAGCTCTATATCAGTCTTTCGCAGTCGGAGAATCATCCGGTGTTTCTGCTCGGCGGAGGCGTCGAAGTGCAGAACAACAAGTTTCCTCTCGATGAAACAAACTGGGATACGGTTCTCAGTATGAATATTCCGGTATTTAACGGATTCTCGACGTTTTCCCGGATTCGAGAAAGGCAATTCCAAGCCGAACAAACCCGGTTGAAGCGCGTGGAGTTGGAGGATCAGGTTGAGCGCGACGTTCGTTCCGGCATCCGGGAGTACCAGCATTGGCAGGACGAAGTGAAAACCCGTCAGCAAGAGATCGATTTCTTAGAAAAAACGTGGCGGCAGAACGGTTCCTCGGCCTTGAAGGAGCGGCTCAATTTTATGCAGTGGGATCTCAACGAACGCTTGAGCCTAATAGAGGCCAAGTACGAGATGTGCCTCGCGAGCGCAGGCTTGTCCAAGGCTCTAGGACGGTCCCTGGAGGACCAACCGTGACAAAGACACGGAAGACTCTGGTAACTTTGTTGTGCCTGGTCGCGGTTTCGACGGGCGCCGCCCGGGGCGGGGATTCGGACGTCATCTATCCCCAAGGGGTCTCCGCCGAGCGGCTGGGAACCGAGGCCATCTGGCCGGCTGTCAGCCGCCTAAAAGTTGGAGATCGTCCTCGCGTGATTCTCGTTTTGGGAGGAGGAGGCGCCCGCGGCCTTTCCGCGATCGGCGTCTTGCGCGTGTTCGAGCAGGAGCGGATTCCCGTCGATCAGGTGATCGGCGTTTCGGTGGGAGCCTTGATCGGGGCGCTGTTTGCCTCCGGAGTGTCCGTCGACCGCATTGAGGAGATGGCGAGCGAGGTGGGCTGGAACCAGCTTTCTGACTTCTCCAAGGTGGGCATGGTTCGCCTCATTTTGAACGACGATCTATTGACCACGGACAAGATGCAAAGTTTTATGGACGATCAGGTCAAAGGGCGCAATTTCTCAGACCTGAACGTGCCGTTTGCCTGCATAGCCACCGACCTTCGAACCGGAGAAAGGGTCATCTTTCGCGAAGGTCCGGTAGCCTTGGCGGCGCGGGCAAGCGCAACCATTCCGGGAATCTTCAGGCCCGTTGAGTACCGCCACCGGCTTCTTGTCGACGGCGGGCTCGTGGACAATTTTCCAACGGACGTGGCCATCACTGAGGGAAACGATCTCATTGTGGGGGTTCTTCCGCGCTCGACCCTGAAGGTGGCCGAGGTATCGACGGTCTTCCAGAGCCTGGTTCGCTCCATTGAAGTCCAGCGGGACGTGATTATGAAAGAGAAGAAGAAAACCGCCGATTTTCTTATTGAGCCGGACGTGGGTTCGGTCTCGTTTATTGATTTGGGCCGGTCGAAAGAATGCATTGAGGCGGGAGTCGTGGCCACGCGGAAAGCGGCGCTTGATCTAAAGAAACTGATTATTATTCGCACGGTTCAAAGGAGAAATCATGCCACGGCGCAGCGCTAGGCTCGCGGCGGCCTTCATGGCGATTCTCGGACTGGCCGTTTTGGCGCAGGGCTCCATCTTTTCCATGCACGATTCCATAGACGACGTCCGTCAGAAGATTGCCCGTCAGCCTGAAAAAGGGCATAGCCGCATGAAAGCCGAGCTCCATGATGAATTGGGGACGCTCCTTTACAACCAAGGCAGTATGGAAGAGGCGGCGCGAGAATTTGAAGTAGCTCTCACATATCGCATAACGCAGCCGGTCAAACGGCATGCCTATGTATATCTCGGAAAGAGCTACGAATCCTCAGGCCGCATCGACAAGGCCATCTCGGCTTATGAACAAGCGGCCCGTGAGGATCCCAGGAACTGGCGCCGTTACCGCGATCTTGCGGGTCTGTACGAACAGGTGAAGCTTTACCGGCGAGCTGTGGAGGCGTATCAAACGGCGCTCGCTTATGACTCTGACGAAGCGAGCGTTTACTATTCACTGGGTCGGACATGGCGGAAGATGGGCCTCTATGAGGCCGCCGAGCAGTGCCTTTTGAAGGCGGGGCGGCTCGGGCTGGCCAATGACGCCAAATACGAACTGTCCTTGGTTTATGAGGGCGAGGGCGAATTCATCCGGTCGGCCGAAGTCATGGAACAGGGACTCGACGACCATTCGAAACCCGAGGAATGGGCGCGGCTGGTTTATTTGGCGGCCGCGGGCGGAGACAAAGCTCGCGCCGGCAACGCGCTCCGGCGCCTCAAAACCCAGAAGGTAAATCGCGAAACAGTTCGATTTTACGAGGATTTTATTGAGCTCGCCACGGCGGCGCCGCAAAAGGCGTGGTCGATGAAGGTTGACCCCGGGCTGGAATCCTTGGTTAAATCGGTGGAGTCGCCGGACCCTTCCGGCGACGGCAAATAGCCCCAGGCCTCGCCCCTCGGAAAGGAACTGAGCGTGAAGTCACCCCACTACATTTATAAACACGGGCGATTGTGGATCGAAGGCGTTTCCGCCTCCGCGATCGCGGAGAAAGTCGGAACGCCTTTTTATGCCTATTCGCGGGCGACCATCGAAGAGGCATTTCTCGGCTATGACCGCGCCCTCGCGACCTATCCGCACCTTATCTGCTATTCGCTCAAGGCCAATTCAACCTTGGGCGTGGCGGGGGTCCTGGCCAAACTGGGCTGCGGAGCTGATATCGTTTCGGGCGGGGAGTTAAAGCGGGCGCTGGAAGCCGGATTTCCTCCGTCCAAAATCATTTTTTCGGGTGTCGGAAAGACCCGGGGAGAGCTCGCCTTCGCGATTCGGACCGGCATCCGCATGATTAATGTGGAGTCAGAAGAAGAGCTTAAGGCGCTTAATGGGGTGGCCAACACGCTGAGAATGGCGGCGCCTTTTTCTTTGCGGGTGAACCCGGATGTCCGAGCGGGCGGCCATCCCCACATCAGCACGGGAACACCCTCCAATAAGTTTGGCGTTCATCATCAGTCGATATTTCCCTTGTACCGCTGGGCTTGCCAGCAGCCTTATTTGAAGCCTGTTGGGATTCAATCGCACATTGGATCGCAGATCACGCATGTGGGCCCCCTACCGGAGAGCCTTGGCGGTCCTTTTGGACCTGTATCAGAAGCTCCGGGAAGCCGGCGTGCACCTGCAGATTATCGATTTGGGAGGGGGCCTAGGCGTGGACTATAATGGGGATCATCCAGACTCCCCCAAGCAGCTGGCCCGGGTGCTTGTGCCGGAACTTCAGGGAACGCAACTCACTCTGATTCTTGAGCCGGGCCGATCCATTGTGGCCCAAGCGGGGATCTTGGTGACAAGGGTCATCTACCGGAAGCCTGCTGGGCAGAAACATTTCGTCATCGTCGATGCGGCCATGAACGACTTGGCGCGGCCGGCTCTCTACGACGCTTATCACGAAATCATTCCGGTGCGCAAGCGCACCGGGAAACGAGTGGTGGCGGATGTGGTTGGCCCGGTCTGCGAGTCCGGCGACTACCTGGCCCGCAAGCGTTCGATGGTGCTGCCGGAGCAAGAAGACCTCCTGGCGGTGCTGACGGCGGGGGCTTATGGCTTTTCGATGAGCTCGCAATACAATTCGCGGCCGCGGCTGCCCGAAGTTCTGGTTTCGGGATCGAAGTTTCAGGTGATTCGACGCCGTGAGAATTACCAGGATTTGGTTCGGGGGGAATCTCTGCCCGCCGACATAAGGAAGTCATGAAGACAAGACGGATTCCATTCATCAAGATGCATGGAGCGGGCAACGACTTTGTGTTTCTGACCCGAGAGCAAACCGATATCCCGGTCACCAAGGAGCTCGCCCGTCGTATCCTGGATCGCCACTTTGGCGTGGGGGGAGATCAGCTTTTGGTGCTTAAACCGGGAACGTCGGCCACGAATCCATCGCTTAAGATTTACAATTCGGACGGATCATCCGCTGAGATGTGCGGAAACGGCGTCCGGGCTGTTGCGTACTATTTGTCCCAGTTCAAAGGGATCGACAAAAGCTTCATCATCGAAACCGACGCGGGACCGATCGGGATCGGCTTGGAGGGCGGGCGGATCGAGGTGGACATGGGCCGGCCCATCCTAGAGGGATCGAAAATTCCCGTCAGCGCCAAAGGCCCCATCGCCAACCGGCCGCTCAAGGTGGTTGGGAAGATTTTTCGAATTCACGGGGTGTCGATGGGGAATCCTCACAGCGTCATTTTCATGAAGGGCATCGATAAATTTCCCATCGAGAAGTGGGGCCCTTTGATCGAGCATCATCCTTTTTTCCCGCGGCGAGTGAATGTGGAATTCGTCGAGGTCCTGTCGAAGGATCACGTGAAAGCACGCGTGTGGGAGCGCGGTGCCGGAGTCACGCTGGCCTGTGGAACAGGGGCGTGCGCGATCGCGGTCGCCAGCGCCCGAGCGGGCCTGACGGGCCGGCAAGTACGGATTGATCTACCCGGGGGACGGCTTGAGGTCCGCTGGGACGGTGACGACCATGTGTATCTAAGCGGTCCCGCCGAGGTGGTTTTCGAGGGCATGTACCTCGTCGATTAATAGCGGAGGAGTCTCATGTTTAAGGGTTCATATGTCGCGCTGGTAACCCCGTTTAAGAACGGAAAGCTCGACGAGAAAAAACTTCAGTCGCTCGTCAATTGGCAAATTGAAGAGGGAACAGACGGTATTGTTCCCATGGGGACGACTGGCGAGTCGGCGACGGTATCCCGCCGTGAGCACGCTCGCATCATCGAGCTGACCTTGAAGGCCGCCAAAGGCCGCGTGCCTGTGATCGCCGGCTCGGGGACCAATTCCACGGCCGACACGATTTCGCTCGCCCGAGAAGCGAAATCCCAGGGAGCCAATGGGGTGCTGCTGATTAATCCCTACTACAACCGGCCGACTCAAGAGGGCCTCAAAGCGCATTTTTCGGCCGTGGCTGAGGCAGTGGATATCCCCATGATTCTTTACAATATCCCATCCCGAACCGGCGTCAACATGCTTCCGTCGACGGTGGCGGCGTTGGCCAAGGGCCATCGAAATATTGTTGGGATCAAAGAGGCGACCGCCAGCATGGACCAAGCGTCCGAAATCCTTGAGCTTCTGGGCACGCGCTTTTGCCTGCTCTCCGGTGAGGACACGCAGACCTTGCCGCTGATGGCCTTGGGCGCCCAGGGCGTGATCTCGGTCGCAGCCAACCTTGTTCCCCGTGACATCAAGAAGCTCTGCGAACTCGCGCTCGATCACCAGTTCCAGCGCGCGCGTGAGCTTCATTGGAAGCTCTATCCGCTCATCAGGTGCCTTTTCCTCGAGACAAATCCGGGGCCGGTTAAGACGGCGATGTACGAAGCGGGGCTTCTGGGCGATGAGAGTCTGCGCCTGCCCATGGTTAC
>Ga0207121_1089_pt1 | contig 16550 bp, 11 predicted proteins | sample Alteio_BWMinHeat_41_FD_153513 | JGI IMG/M metagenome (GOLD analysis project Ga0207121, IMG submission 153513) | Enriched cells from forest soil in Barre Woods Harvard Forest LTER site, Petersham, Massachusetts, United States -... | ecosystem: Environmental > Terrestrial > Soil > Temperate forest >... | reverse complement strand
TTCATCAATTCCTTGGGCACTTCTTCCATGTCGCGCCGGTTCTGCTGGGGCAGCACGATGGTGTGGACTCGGGCCCTGCGGGCCGCCAGCACTTTCTCCTTAATTCCGCCGACGGGCAGCAGATTGCCTCGCAAGGTGATCTCTCCTGTCATGGCCACCGAGCGTCTAATCGGTTTGCCCGACAAGGCCGAGACCATGGCCGCAGCAAGCGTTACGCCGGCCGAAGGACCGTCTTTAGGTATCGCGCCCTCAGGCACATGAATGTGCACGTCGTACTTGCTGAAGCGCTCCTCGTCGATATCAAGTTCCTTGGCCCGCGCCTTCGCCCATGAGAAAGCCGCCTGTGCCGACTCCTTCATGACGTCGCCTAGCTGGCCCGTCAGCAACAGCGTTCCCTTGCCCGCGGTCAGCAGGGCCTCGATGAACAGAACATCGCCGCCGGCAGGAGTCCACGCCAGCCCGGTGGCGACGCCGATCTGGTCCTTTTTGAGTATCTCGTCGGGTGGGACGTGGGGGATGCCCAGAAACTCATGCAGGTTCTTCACCGTCACGCGCACTATTCCGTCCGAGCCTTCCGCCACCCGGCGCGCTACCTTTCTGCAGATCGAGGCGATCTCCCGCTCAAACTGGCGCAGTCCCGATTCGTGCGTGTACTGAAGGATCATCGCCCTCAGCGCCGAACGCGAGATAGCAAGGTGGCGAATGCCGATACCGTGAGCGTCCATCTGTTTCGGTATTATGTGCCGCCGGGCGATCTCTATCTTCTCTTCCTCGGTGTAGCCTGCGAGCCTGATGACTTCCATCCGGTCGCGCAACGCCGCGTGAATGGTGTCCAGCACGTTGGCCGTCGTCATGAACATCACGTGCGACAGATCGAAGGGCACGCCCAGGTAGTTGTCCCGGAAAGAAAAGTTCTGCTCGGGGTCCAATACTTCAAGCAGGGCCGATGAAGGGTCCCCGCGAAAGTCGGCGCCCACCTTGTCGATCTCGTCCAGCATGATAAGCGGATTGTTGGTGCCCGCCTGTTGAATAGACTGAACGATGCGGCCGGGCATGGCCCCTATGTAGGTTCGGCGGTGACCTCGAATCTCCGCCTCGTCGTGCAGGCCCCCGAGGCTAAGCCGTTGAAACTTGCGATTCAATGCCCGGGCGATCGATCTGCCCAGGCTGGTCTTCCCAACGCCGGGCGGTCCCACAAGGCACAGTATCGGACCCTTCACCACCTCTTTCAGCTTGCGAACCGCCAGCGCCTCTATGATACGCTCCTTGACCTTCTCCAGACCGTAGTGGTCCTCTTCAAGTATCTGCTGGGCGCGTTTCAGGTCCAGGTTCTCTTCGCTGGCCTTCGACCAGGGCAGGCCAACCATGACATCCAGATAGTTTCGCAGAGTTGCCGCTTCAGCCGCGTCCGGGTGCATGCGCTCGAGTTTCTTTACCTGGCGTTCGACTTCTTCTTCCACCGTCTCGGGCATCTTGGCCTCTTGCATCTTCTCCCGATAGGCGGCAATTTCTTCTCCAAGCTCGTTGCCTTCGCCCAGCTCGACCTGTATGGCCTTCATCTGCTGGCGCAGGTAGAACTCTCGCTGAGTTCGATCGATCTCTCCCTTGGCCTGGGTATTGATCTCTTGTTGCACCAGCAACACGTTGATCTCTTTTGCAAGCAGCTCGTTGACCCTGCGAAGCCTGTCCGATGAGTCCAGCTTCTCCAACACGCTCTGCGCGTCGTCGACCTTGAGTTCCAGGTTCGAGGCTGCCACGTCCGCAAGCCTGCCCGAGTCTTCAAGGTTCGCGACGATGGCCATTACCTCCGACGAGATATTCTTCCCAAGGGTGATGGCCCTTTCCAGCGAGGAGCGCACGTTTCTGGTCAGGGCTTCCAGCTCCAGCTCATCTATATCGGGTTCGATATCCGCAAGGGATTGGATGTGCGCCTGAAGGTACGGCAGACCGGGATCATAGCGGCTGACGCGCGCGCGGCTCAGTCCCTGTACCAGGATCCTCAGGCGGCCGTCCGGCATCTTGAGCATTCGCATCACGGTGGCGGCCGTCCCAACGTTATACAGGTCCGCCCCGGTCGGTTCCTCTTTCTCCAGATCGCGCTGTGCGACAAGCAGGATCATCCTGTTTTCGGCCAGCGCATTTTCAACCGCCCTGATCGAGCGCTCCCGCTGAACGAAGAGCGGAACTATCATGAAAGGAAATATGACTATGTCCCTCAGCGGAAGCACGGGTATTACGTCGGGTATCTGAACCTTCTCATCCGACGATTCAACCTGGACGATGTCCGATTCCATTATTGATGCTGATGATGATGGCATATGAGGCCTGACTCCTTATTAAGCAACCACGCATTCTAGGTCGTCTCTCGTACAATTACAAGACGCAGCTTGTCCCGGCCGTCGGAAGCGCTTACTTCATGATATGCGCCGTACGAACACAAGTAAAGAGATTGATCCCTGATCCGTCGATAAAGACGGCGAGGAGGACGGTGATGGAGGACTGGGCGGTGATTTGAGGGTATAAAGACAGGTTGGCTGGGAAAAGAGAGAGAAAGATCGAAATAGACGAAAAAACACCCGGTGGGTGTCTAAGAATCATGCGAAAATGAGGCGTGAAAAAAGATAAGCGAAGATCACCAACCGAGTCGTCGCTGCTGTTCGAGATTGATCCGGAACCATCTAAAGAAACGATCACAGTCTTTGGAGGAATTCCACTGGTGGTGCATACGTGGAGAGCGCTTGGTCTTCCTGCAAGTGTAATGGAAAACATAAGAGTGAAAGAACGGGAGCGAGGGTTCGATGAAGCGACGCTAGTGGAAAGCTTCATCATCCTCAACGCGACAGGAGCGGATAAGCTCGACGATTTCGACCATTTGAGGGAAGACGAGGGATTGCAGGAGTTGATCGGGCACAAGCTGCCGTCGTCTTCGGTGGCGCGGCAATTTTTGTATGGGTTTCATCAGGACGAGAAAATCGAGGAGGCCAAACAGCAGAGGCTGCCGGATGAGATTGCCTATATTCCAGAGGAGAGCGAGAGGTTGATCGGGCTAGGGAAAGTAAATCGTGATTTGGTAATGGAATTCGGCAGACGAGTGTGCCAGGAGAAGATTGCGACGGTAGATCAAGACGCAACCATAATGGAGAGCCGGAAGAAAGAGGCGTTGCCCACCTACAAGGGAGGGAAAGGGTATCAGCCGATGCTTGCGATGTGGGCGGAGGCGGGGATGATTTTGGCGGACGAATTCAGAGACGGGAATGTTCCATCGATGATGGAGCCACTGACGGTAGCCAAACGAGCGTTCGCCTGTCTGCCGCCAACTGTGGAGGAGTTCTATTTCAGGGGAGACTCGGCCTGTCACGAAAGCGGATTGCTCGACTGGCTGAAGAATGACTACCGGGAGGAAGGGCCAAAGGGCAGAATAGGCTTTGCTATCAGCGCGAAAATGACCGAAGCACTGAGGGCCGCAGTCAAGCAGGTGAAAGAAAAAGATTGGCAATTATACGGAGACCGAAGTGAGGATGTCATCCGCGAATGCGCCGACGTGGTCTTCGTTTCAAATCACGAAGCGACGAATCGAGAGAGCCAGCCGCTGAGATATGTAGCAATACGAATTCAGAAGAGGCAAGGCGAACTATTTGGGGACGGCTCTAGCGTCAAATACTTCGCGATTGTTACCAATATTTGGGAATGGGAAGCAGAAAAGCTGATAGACTGGCATCGCGAAAAAGCCGGGACCATCGAGCACGTGAATGACATCATCAAAAATGAGCTGGCTGGGGGAGTGATGCCCTGCTCCCGGTTTGGCGCCAACGCAGCTTGGCTTCGCTTAGCTGTGATCAGCCACAACGTGATTACCGCGTTAAAGCGATTGGGCCTTCCCGAGGACCTCCGCGCCGCCCGACCGAAACGACTGCGATTCCTGATCTTCAATACTGCCGGGCGAGTCCTGCATCATGCACGCCAGATAGTCCTCAGGTTGTGTACAACCCAGAAGCGAATCACAGAGTATTGGCTCGGCGCGTTCACGACTATTGCGATGAAGGTCTAATCCGATTCGCGAATTACACGTTGCGATGGGATATCAGGTCTATGTCTAAACAATTCTGGATACCCTTCGCTTCATAACAAATTCCCAAGCACCTTGATCCAGTTTGGCGGCCCAGCCACCCGAATGTAGCACCGCTAGACCTAAAATTTCTGTTAGGCACTTCTCCTCAACACCAAAATCCACCCCGCTCTACCCCCAGTCATTTCTTACCAGCGGATTAGGGTTGATCGTGAGGTTACATTTCTCGAAACTGCTGCAAAGGGCGAGCAGAAGCGATGATTGACTGAGGGTGTTCTTAGTCGTGGCTTTGAGGCTGGATTCCGCCTCACTTCGAGCGGCCGGAGCGGACCAGGGTCTTGAGCTCACTCATAAACTCTGAGACGTCTTTGAAGTCAAGATAAACCGAGGCGAACCTGACATAGGCAACCTTATCCAGTTCCTTCAGCCGCCGCATGATCATCTCGCCGATCTTGTCGGTCGACCGCTCCCGCTCGCGTGATTCCTGGACGTACTTTTCGATGGCGTTTACCACCGCTTCGATCTTGGCTGTCGGGATGGGCCGTTTCTCGCATGCCTTGCGCACGCCCGCCATGACCTTCTCGCGGTTGAAGGGCTCGCGCCGCCCGTCCTTCTTCACGACCATGTACGGGATCTCGTCGATGCGCTCATAGCTGGTGAAGCGCCGTTCGCACTTCAGGCATTCCCGGCGGCGGCGGATGACGTCGCCTTCGCGGCTCTCTCGCGAGTCCACTACTCTATCTTCTATATGCCCGCAGAATGGACACTTCATGCCGTTCTCTTCTCCGCAACCGGCCCGGCGGCCAGGTCAGGCGAAAGGCCCACGCCGGGCAGCGGCTGATCGGCCTCAGGCTCTTGCCGCGGTTCGTCGTGCGTTGCGACCAGGCCGAGCGTTGTAGGATGATCGCCAAGGTGCATCAGCCGCGCCAGCGACAAGCCATCCTTGACCAGATAGAAAAGCCCAAACACCATCGCGGGCAGGAACACAACCAGGTGCAGCAGTATCGCCGCCGATGCCGCCTTATTTCGCTCGACCCCCAGAAAGACCAGCGAGGCCGCGGTGGCCGCGTGAAATGGACCGGTGGATGCGCCAGGCGTCGGCACGACCGACCCAAGCATTGAAAGCCCCATAACAAAGACTGCGCCGGTAACCGGAACCTCTTCGGGCGAGATAGCGAAAGCTCGAATAACCAGAACGTAGGCCGCCACCACCATCATCCACATCAGCACCGTGTAAGAGACGATAATGGCCAGCCCGCGGGCGTCGTGCAACACCCCCAACCCCTCGGAGATTTGTCTCAGCAGACCCATCAGCCCGCGGGATATGGTTTGCGGCAGACGCGCGAGCTTGCGTTCTATATAGCGCAGGACACCCGCCCGCCGGCTGCGGAAGACCGACAGTCCATAGATCCCCGCGGCTGAAACAACCAGCAGCGACAGCCCCGTTATCCTGATCACGCTATACAGGTGGGCCGATTCCGAATCCTCGCGTGTCAGCACAAAGAACGCCAGATTTCCCGCGAAGAACAGCACCACCATGACCATATCGAAGACTCGCTCGATCAGGACAGTGGCATAGCTGCTTGAGGGTGGTATGCGCTCTTTCACCGAAAGCGCCGCTGGCCGCACTATCATTTCGGCGGCGCGGCCCATCAGGAACATCGCGGTGAATCCTATGACGGTGGCGCGCATCAATGCCATGAACGACGGGCGCGCCATCGACCCCAGCAACGTGCGCCACCTGAGCGAGCGGACCGCATAGGTCCCGACGATCAACGCTCCCGCCAGGCTCAGATCGCCCCACTGGGCTTTGCGAACATCAACCCAGACCTCCAGCCAGTCCAGCCTCTTGGCGAACAGGTACACGAACAGCGCGCCGACCGCCAGACTAGCTAGGATTCTGAGTTTGCGTCTCACTATATAACGGTAAACTTGAGTGCTATACTTAATGCCAGAACGGCGGTATGCGGGCCGGATCAGAATGCCTGGACTGCCGGGGGCCTCGCTTCGTTGCCCGACTGGCTTTATTCCCGGTGGATCTTAGCACAGAATCCGGAGTTGCTGCACGCCGGATAGAGAGCGATCCGCGCGCAGGATCGGACCCCTACGGCTCCCCGCGCGGCAGCGGTTGGGGCGAGCGCTAACCCTATGGGATTTCGGGCGTCCTTAGCTGTGCGGCGCGGCTTCGAGCATAATTGGTTGTTGGAACATTTCAAGTCGGGGTCTCGTTTAGCCAATTGGAAGGCTTTTAAAGCCGGGACGATGGCGATGTTTAGATTGTGAAAGGCGGATCGGAAGCTTCGCGGGAGACAAGGTCCGATCTGTTCGGTTCAATAGAAGGCAACGAGTGGGAGCATTAGCGGCGTTGACATTGACTGATGCTGAGTTGGTTCAGCGTTGTCAGGGGGGCGACCAGCAGGCCTGGGCAGAGATCGTACGCCAGTTCTCGCGCCGTATCTATAACCTGGCCTACCGGTTCACGTCGAGCCATGGCACGGCGGAAGACCTTACTCAAGAGGTCTTCATCCGGGTCTACCGCTCGCTCGACCAGTACGACCCCAGCCTTGGCGACCTCTCCAACTGGCTTATGAGGCTGGCCCGCAACCTGGTGATTGACGACTATAGGAAGCGCCAGCGGACGCCGACCGATTCCGGCGACGATCTTGCCGACCACGAGTATCGCCTGCGGACCACCGGCGACAGCCCGCACCGCGCGCTCGAACGGCAGGAGCGCAGATTACAGGTGCTCGCCGCCATCAATAAGCTTTCCCCAGACTTGCGCGAATGCGTGATTCTGCGCGACATCGAAGAGTTGACGTATCAGGAAATTGTCGAGCTTCTGCAAATACCGGAGGGGACAGTGAAGAGCCGGATCAATCGCGGGCGCATCGAACTGGCTAAGGTGCTCCGCAGGATGAAGATGACAGCGGATTAAACCGAAAATCGCCCGGTATTTGTTCTCCCTGCTCGGCCTACACACGATAGTAGAGCTTAAAGAGCGTGGTTCCTCGGAACCCTGCACGCGAGAAGTGTTATGGTAGAGATGGTTTGTGAAGAATTCGAAGGGCTGGTCGGCGACTATCTGGCCAAAGATCTCGGCCGCGAGCAGACCGGGCGCTTCGGTGCTCACGCGATGAAGTGCCGCAATTGCAGATTTTTGCTGGATGATGTTAAGAAGAAACTTCAAGAGTCCGAGTTGGGCCAGCCGGGAGCCAGCATCGACCTGGAGCTTTCCCTCGAGAAGATACCCGGGGAACACGGCGGCATTGATTGCTCCCGTTTCGAGGATCTGGTAACCGAGTTTCTGGATGGCTTCGTTCCCGCCTCGACCTATCACCGGTTCGTCGAGCATTCCTCGCACTGCGATGCCTGTTCCGAGGTCCTGACCGGGGTCGTTTACGCCGTCGCCGCCTGCCACTCGGTCCACACCTACGAAGAAATCGAAGTGCCTGGGGATTTGGCCGCCCGGCTCCTGGGCATACTTCCTGCCGCGCCGTCATCAGCCCGACGACACGGATTCATGGCGGCTATTGGATCGGCCCTTTCCGGCTCCAGGCCGGTCAGGCGGCTGGGTGAACTGGCGGGCTCTTTGGCCATTCCGGCGTGGCCGCGAGTGGCGACCGCGTCGCTTCTTTCGCTGGCCACCCTGGGTGCTCTATCGGGTTTCTCGACGGACCTGACCCCTGGCGGGCTCTACAGGCGGGCTCACCTGAGGGCCGCAAGCGTTTACAACGAAAGCGTGGGGATTTACGCGCAAAAAGATGAGGTTGAAGCCCGGCTCCAGCAGGTTGGCTCTGACATAAACCTGGTGTGGCAGACGATCGGGGGCCGCGAAGACGGCAACGGCAAGAGCAATCAAAATCGTCAATCAGGAACGTCTGGTTCAGAGAAAGCGAAAACGGAGGCAGCTCGAAAGTGACTTCCTGGAAACCAAAATGGCGCGGATTAACGTATCAGTTTCAGCTCTTTGAGTACGTTCGATTGATTAAGGTTTAACTTTAGAATGATTGTACTAATTCATTGTAAAAAGATTAGTTAAGACAAAAATGTACTGTGCGTATCATCCTTCCAATGTAGCCAGAGTGGCATGCGCCAATTGCGAGCGGCCGCTGTGCACCTATTGCGATCACCGGATCAAGGGACACGCCTACTGCCAGGACTGCATAGTCCTGGGCATCGAGAACCTCTCGCGCTTCCGCTCCAACAGGCGGCAGTCTAAGCGCCAATCCGTACTGGCTGCTCTCTGTGCCTTGATCCCCGGAATGGGCGCCGTATACAACCGGCAGAACTTCAAGGCCTTAGTTCATTTCATTTCGATTGTGGGCCTCTTCAAGCTGTCGGGAATCCGGCCGCTCGAAGCGCTGTTCGCGTTGGCGGGCGGCGCTTTCTATCTTTACTCGATCGTGGACGCTTATCGAACCGCCAATCGTATCGCCGACGGCGAGAGTCCAAAGGCGGACGAGGATCGACTGAAGCGCTTCCTGAAACAGCGAGCTCCCGCCGTCGGACTGCTGTTGCTGGTCGCCGGGATCGGGTTGCTGGTCAATATGATAAGACCGTTCAGCCTGGAACTGATCCGGCTGCTGCCGGTAGCGCTCGTTCTTCTTGGCGGATACCTCATCGTTTCACATCTAAATCGGTCCCGCGAAGACGATTACCCCGCCGACCATCATGAGCAGCAACCCCAGCAGCAACCCCATTCGTTGTTTCCGCGCCATCGCGAGACGGCCCGGAGATTCCAGTCCCGGGGTTCCGGGATATTCGGCGGCCGCGACGATTTGAGCTGAACCCGGATAGGAGGGCAGGCATCTTGGCATCCGCAGCGAAAAGGAAGAGGGGCCTGTTGATTACCGGGGTTTTCCTGATCGCCGCGGGACTTGTCTTCCTGATCCCCTCACACTCAGTGGCCGCCCAGTGGATGTTGAGACTCTGGCCGGCGTTCCTGGTCTTGGCCGGGATTGCCTCGGTCATGGCCTATGCCGTCGAGCGCAGGCCGCGCTCGCCGCTGGGCGGAACAGTCCTGATAGTGATCGGAGTCCTCTTGCTGATCGGGAGGCTTCAGGCGGGATTGAATCCCCTCCAGATCTACGGACGCTACTGGCCGGTCTTGCTCGGAATATTCGCCGGCGTCGAACTCGTTCGCTACTATTCGCATAGACCCTATGAAGGTGTTCAAAAGCCCGCCTTCAGGTTCTCACGCGTCGTGATAGTTGGACTGATAATCGCCTCGGGACTCATTGCCAACCGCGTCGCCGCCACCAGACCCTCGCTTCTGTCGGCGCTCAAACTGCCTAAGTACCTTACGGATTTCCGGGACTCGGTCACCGGTCAGTCCTATAGCTTTTCCGATCCCGCGGTGGTGGTGCCGGATGTCGATGCCGCCTCCAGAATCTCCGTGGATAACAGCTACGGCGACGTGAAACTCGTGGCCGGGGGATCGATTCTGCGGGTGACTCTTACAAAAGGAGTCAGCGCCTGGAGCGAGGAAGAGGCGCGCGCCACCGCGGCGGATATCAAGCTGGTGATCAACCGCGGCGCCGACGGGATAAACATAACCACGAACCGGAACCAGGTGGACCGCCAGTTTACGACCGGAATGCTTATCGAGGCGCCGGCCGCTGCCTCGGTCTCAGTCAACGACGCGTTCGGGACGGTCGCGACAAGCGGGACCACGGGTCCGGTCGCCATCAATGCCGGCAACTGCCAGGTGTCGGTCGCCGACAGCTCGGGCACTGTCAGTATGTCGCTGAGTAATTCTAACGTTGAGGCATCCAGGCTCGGCGGCGACGTCACTATCAAGGGAGCAAAGAACGTCAACGTCTCCCATTTGAAAGGCGGACTGGATCTTGCATCGAGCAATGGCTCGGTGGATTTGCACGACATCGCGGGCGCCGTGCGCGTGGAAGCGCCGTTCAGCAGGATTAGGGCTGAGGGTCTGGCCCAGGTCGCGGAGATCAAGACCAGGCATGGCGGCGTCGAGGTGATTCGCGCGGCCGGGCTGTCCGTTGAAGCTCCAAACTCACCTGTTAGGGCTGAAAGCCTCAGCGGCGACCTCAGCGTGAAATCGTCTCGCGAACCGATTCGATTTCGATCGATTCAGGGCGAGGTAAGGGTCGTCGCTTCCGGAAGCTCGGTCACCGCTGAAGATATTCGAGGTCCGATCCACGTCGAGACCTCCAACTCTCCCGTCAACATAAAGAACTTCTATGGCGCGGTCGGCGTTCGCACTAACTACAACGATGTAGTGCTCGTGGCCGGCGCGAAGCCAGTCTCTGATATAGAGGTCGAGAATAACCACGGTGGAATAAGGCTTGAGCTTCCTGCGGCGAGCGACTTCAGACTGGATGCTTCGAGCGAGAACGGATTCATAAGGTCAATCGGATTTGGAAGCTTTCCTGGAGCGATCAGGAACACTTTGATGTTCCCCTCCGAGCTTGGCGGTCCCACGATCAGGCTGAAAACTTCTTACAGGGATATCACCCTGACCGTGAGCGGGACCTCGCAAGGTGAGGTTGGAGTCTTGAGAAGAAGGGAGTATTACCATGCAACTGCTTAAGCTAGTGATTGGAGTCCTGGGCGTGATCGCCCTGTTTGTCATCGCGGTCAAATTGCTGGGCCTGATACTTGGGTTGATAGGACTGGCCCTGCACCTGTTCTGGCTGGCCCTCATCCTGGGCTTCATCGTATTGGTCGCCTGGGTGATCTATAAGCTATTGGTTCCCTCTCGGGTTGAGACATACTGAACGTCCGCTTCCGGCTAGGCATTCGTTCTCGAAGCGAATCACCAAACTGGCCCGGGCCCTTATCTCCTTTGTCCGAGACAAGGGTCCGGGAACCCGAATATCAAGTCATCTTTGCTGTGAGATCCCCCGTATTCAGGCCCATTCTGGTTGATTTTCTCCGGAATGTTGCAAATTTGATAAAATAGGCGTCCGCGGTCCTATTGACTATTGCCAATGCCGCGTCCGGTGTGATAGTCTGCGGGACTGTTTGTTTGGGCTGTATCTTGTGCGCGCAACGCGTGCCGTTTGTTCTGCCCGTTTTCGGTAAGAGATTCTCGTATCTGGGTGTTGCTAAAAGGCTTACATTGCGGCATCCCTTAAACTCTGTGGGTTCAGAGCCAGGAGATGTTTAATGCCTAAAAACAGGCGCGTATTTACCTTCCTTATTATCCCAAGTACCACATCACGAGTAAGACGGCTGAATATCCCGGCAAAAGTTTTCTACATAGTAGGGGGCGTCCTTTCGGTCCTGGTCCTTTTCAGCATGATGGGGGCGGTCCGATGGGCTCGGGATGAAGCACAAAACCTGCGCTATCAGTCTCTCAAGACTGAAAACGACCGCCTCAGAAGTGAGAACGACGTATTCCAGAACAGGTATTCGAAGCTAAAGGGCCAGATATCATTTATTCAGGACGAGTCCAGGCAATTGGCACGGCAGGCAAAGATGGAGCCGGCAACCGACGTGGACAGCCTGGTTGGGGCCGGGGGTCCCGAAACCGTGGCGGCTATGGACCGGCAGGCAGACTTATTAGAGCACCAGGTGCGGCTGATCGGCGATCGCCTGAGGACGGACCAGTTGCGAATCGCTTCAATCCCGACCGGACTCCCCGTGCAGGGATATATGACGGACGGTTTCGGCGTCAGGCGTAACCCGTTCGGCGGCGAGGCTGGGCGCGAGTTTCATGAGGGGCTGGACATAGCGGTCTCATTCGGCACGCCTGTCAACACGACGGCGGATGGTCTGGTCGTCTGGGCCGCTCCCTACTCCGGCTACGGCAATCTTGTAGTTGTCTATCACAGCAATGGGATCACTTCCCGATACGGACACCTCTCCAAGGTAGCGGTTGAGCCCGGGCAACGGGTGAAACGCGGAGACCAAATAGGGTACGCGGGCAGTACTGGCCGCTCGACCGGCGTGCACGTCCACTACGAGATACGTGAGAACGATCAGCCCGTGGACCCGATGCACTATGTGCAGCAGAATCACTCTTAAGACCGAGGCCCGCGGGCTCAAGCCTTAGTTAAGAGCGAGCGCCTGGCTTTCGACTCAACTTCGATAGGAACCCGGCTACAAGATCGCTGCCTCACTTGCTACGAAGAGTGAGATGCCCGCCATCGACCCCTGAATTGACGGTTTTCCCCGGTTTGCTACACTGAAATAGGACAAAAGAAATCCGCTAGTTGATTCGGGTTGTCATCGACACCAATGTTGTGGTGTCTGCCAACATCAAAACCAAAGGTGCCGAAGCCCGCGTCATGGACCTGGTAGCGGCCGGCCGCATACAACTCTACATCTCCGAACCGATTCCTGCCGAATACCAGGGAGTGCTTACTGGAACGCATTACTCCACAACTGCAACGCCAACGGTTTGGCCACGAGGCGCAACCTTAAGGCTCTCTATGTGCCTCCGCCTTTTGAGACGGCCGCAAGCGATGGTATTGTCTACAATCCCAAGTGGTTCTTAGAATTCACACTGATATCTCAGATCTCGCGAATGAGGGTGGCTTAAATGCGATACGCGATTCTTAGTCTGGCCTGTTGCGTTGCAGCCGGCGCCAATTTGCAGAGCAGGCCGGCCCCGGTTGAAAAGCCTGACACCATATACCTCCTGAAGCCCGCCCGCGTCTTCGACGGCCAGTCCAGCCAACTGCACGATGGATGGGTCGTGCTCGTGCGCGGTGACCGAATCGAAAAGGCGGTTCAAGCCCCGCCAGGCTCGAAGACTATTGAGCTGCCGGGCATGACTTTGATGCCCGGCCTTATCGAAGCCCATTCGCATGTGCTGTTGCATCCGTACAGCGAGACTCCGTGGAATGATCAGGTGGCCCACGAGTCTCTGAGCCTGCGCGTGGCCCGCGCGACCAACCACCTGCGCAACACTTTGCTGGCCGGGTTCACCACAATTCGCGACCTGGGCACCGAGGGAGCCGGATATGCCGATGTCGGGTTGAAGCAGGCTGTCGAACAGTCGATAATCCCCGGACCAAGGATGCTGGTGGTCACCCGCGCAATCGTGGCGACCGGCAGCTACGGTCCCAAGGGCTATGCGAGCGAATGGCGCGTGCCCCAGGGCGCCGAGGAAGCCGACGGTGTGGATAATCTCGTCCGAGTCGTGCGGGACCAGATGGGCAAAGGCGCAGACTGGATCAAGGTATATGCCGATTATCGCTGGGGCGCTCACGGCGAAGCGGCGCCCACCTTTTCGGTGGAGGAGCTTAAGCTCATTGTCGAAACAGCTCGCAGCAGCGGCCGTCCGGTTTCTGCCCATTCAACGACCGCCGAGGGGATGCGGCGCGCGGTGCTTGCCGGGGTTGAAACCATCGAGCATGGAGATGCCGGCACGCCCGACGTATTCCGCCTGATGAAGGAGCACGGAGTGGCCCTGTGCCCAACGTTATCGGTTTCCGCCGCCAACTCTCAGCACAAACGCGACAGCTTCAAGGCGGCCCTCGAGGCGGGAGTGACCATTGCCAGCGGCAGCGACGTGGGCGTCTTTGCCCACGGCGACAACGCCCGCGAGATCGAGGCTATGGTCAAGTATGGGATGACGTCCGTCGACGCTCTGCGATCTGCCACCTCGATCGACGCAAAGGTGCTGCACATGGAAGACAAGATCGGCCAGGTCAAGGCCGGTCTGCTGGCGGATCTGATTGCTGTCGAAGGCGATCCCATCCAGGACGTCTCGGCCATTCGCAAGGTGCGGCTGGTGATGAAAGGCGGCGTCATCTACAAATCGCCATCGCCATAGGGGAAATCAGCCCTGAGGACGGGTCCATGGCCGGCGACCCGCGTCCTGTAGGGACGCATGACAAGCGCAACCCCGAACCGTATTCCGATTCGGTAACCAAAGTCCGCTCCGGCTAGTATTACCGGTGAAGACCCTGTTTTCGCGCAACTCAGACATCAAACGGAGACCCATATAATATGAAGAGAATAACCGCCTCAATCATATGCCTTGCTCTGGTTCCCGTGACCGCCCTTGCACAGGCGCCCGCCGAGCCCGACATAAACGCCAGGATTCGCCAGGAAGAGGCAAATCATTCCCAGATCATGCGGACCATGCACTACCTGACCGACATGTACGGCCCCCGCCTTACAGGCTCGCCGAATCATAAGGCCGCCGCCGAGTGGGCCATCAAGCAGATGAAAGAATGGGGATTTGAGAACGCTCACCTCGATCCCTGGGATTTTGGACATCCGGGCTGGACCAATGAGCGGCTCTCCGCTCGCATTATCTCGCCGGTGAAGGACGAACTGAGCTGCAAGGCTCTCGCGTGGACTCCCGGCACCAATGGAACGGTTACCGCCCAGGCGGTCCAATTGGTCCTGCCTGAAAAACCGACACAGGCGGAAATGGATGCATACCTGACATCGGTCAAGGAAAAAGTCAAAGGCAAGATCGTCCTTGCCGGCAAACACCAGGCTGTGAAAGTGATAACCGAGCCCACGCCCCGCCGCATAAGCGATGACCAGGCCCGTGAGCGATTTGACCCCAACAACGCAAATGCCGGACGCCAGGGGAATCGGCCGGGCAATCGCGAGCAACCCCCTCAGGATCCATCCAAGCTGACTCCCCGCCAGATCAACGAGCAACTCGATCAGTTTCTGCTGGCCGGCGGAGCTCTGCTCAGGATAAACGATTCGGCCCTGGATCACGGACAGATTCGCGCTTTCAACAACAGGACGTTTGACGTGACCAAGACCGTCCCTACCGTCGTGATGCGCAATGAAGACTACGGCCGCATCTCTCGAATCCTGGCCGACTCGACTCCGGTGGAGCTGGAATTCAACATCGTCAATCGGACCTACCCCGAGGGCGCCACGTCCTACAACACCGTCGGCGAAATACTTGGAAGCGACAAGAAGGACGAAGTGATCATGCTGGGCGGACACCTGGACTCCTGGCACTCCGCCACCGGCGCCACCGACAACGCCATCGGGTGCGCGGTGATGATGGAAGCCGCTCGCATCCTGAAAGCGCTTGGAGTCAAGCCGCGCCGAACGATCCGCGTCGCTCTCTGGAGCGGAGAGGAGCAAGGACTCCTTGGCTCGCAGGCTTACGTCAAACAGCATTTCGGCTCGGTCGAAGAACCCAAGCCCGAGTTCTCTACGCTCGATGCCTATTTGAACATCGATGCCGGGACCGGCCGGGCACGGGGTGCCAGCGTCTTCGGGCCTCCGGCGGCGGCTGATGTCCTTCGGCAGGCGCTGGCTCCGTTTGCGGACCTGGGCGTCATGGGCTCCGTCGCGAACAAGGGGCGAAACCTGGGCGGATCAGACAACACCTCGTTCAGCCACGCGGGACTGCCTGGGATCGGAATGGGCCAGGATCCCATCGAGTATTTCCAGTATACGTGGCACACGAGCCTGGATACCTACGAGCATATAATCGAAGACGACGTCAAAACGTCTGCAACGGTGATCGCCGCGCTGATCTATCAGTTGGCCATGAGGGACGAGATGCTGCCCCGGTTCGATAAGGCCAGCATGCCTCCGCTGCCCAAGTCACCGGAGCCAGCGCCTGGCCAGCCGGCGCCCGCCACGCAGCCCCCCGGGCACGAGTAATCGATTTCGCTGGCTATCTTCGGATTTGGGCAGTCTGGCAGCTTGACCTACGCTGGCCGGGTGTTGAGGTCCAGAGTCCAGTTTTGGCCGACAAGGTCGTGGCCGAAGCCGTGAAACGGCTCTTCCTCTATTAATAGGAACCCTGCCTCTTCGTAGAGGTGCCGCGCCGCGTCCAATACGCTATTCGTCCACAGAGTGACCTTCTTATATCCGGTCTGGCGCGCGAAGCGTATGCACTCGGCCACCAGTCTCTTGCCGATTCCGAGCCCGCGGGCCCGGGGCTCGACCAGTAACAGGCGGAGCTGGGCGACCGTTTTTGATTTCTTCACCAGGAACACCGAGCCGGCTATCTCGCCGTCGCGTTCGGCGATCCAGCATCGCTCCACTTTGGGATCAAAATTATTGATGAATTTCGCCACGATTCCTGCCACCAGCGCCTCGAACTCTTCGTTCCAACCGTATTCCTCTGAGTAGAGCACGCCGTGCCGGTGCACGACCCAACCCATATCGCCCGGTTGGTGAGGTCTCAGGATATAAGGCGCCTTCTGCTCAGCCTTTGGACCGAGCAACCCTTCTATGGCGTGCATTGCTTCCATAAGCCGGGTTCGCCCAACCGTGGAGAGCCCGTCCAACAATGCCTTGATCTCATTATGCGACCGCGAGTCCAGGCCGGCAAAGGCGTCGCGCCCATCAGCAGTCAGCGATAAAACGCTTTTCCGTCCGTCGGTGTCCGAGGGCCGCGTGTCGATCAAGCCGCGCCGTTTCAGATTACTGAGGGTCCGGCTAAGATAGCCCCGGTCCAGATCCAGGTCCCCGGCGAGCTGGGTGGCTGTTGTTCTTTCGTGCTGCGCCAGTTCGTAGATCACCCTGGCCTCGACAAGCGAGAAAAGGCTCCTTAACAGCCTCTCCTGCAGAG
>Ga0207121_1088_pt1 | contig 16723 bp, 14 predicted proteins | sample Alteio_BWMinHeat_41_FD_153513 | JGI IMG/M metagenome (GOLD analysis project Ga0207121, IMG submission 153513) | Enriched cells from forest soil in Barre Woods Harvard Forest LTER site, Petersham, Massachusetts, United States -... | ecosystem: Environmental > Terrestrial > Soil > Temperate forest >... | reverse complement strand
TTGCTCCAACTATTGCTCTTGAAATGTATCGAAATGCGCTTCTGAATGCGCCTTCTATGATTGGTAAAACACTACAATGGGAAGAGAAAAAAGTACCAATTGACAAACATGCACGAGTTGTAACAGAACAGGCCGGAACCAGTGCGGCATTTGCTGGATATGCTTTTGAAAATCCGATAGCTGCCATTTGGCAATTAGCTTGGCCCTCAACTTGGAAAGAAGCATTTCGTAGTAAAATCGAATTAGGTTTATTTTTTATTCGAATTCCGAATATTTTATTTTATGGCATTACCACTCTTTTAGAAGCAGGCCTAAAAGGTTTAGGTTCTTTATTATTAAAACCTTTTAATTATGCTTTAACTGGAGAAAATGGTTGGTTACGATTACTTGCATTTTTTCCTAGCATTATACCGGCCTTGTTCGGTCAAATAGCTATATTTTTGGGAAACACATTACAACATGCTCGATTTTTTGTAGATGGTACTACCAATTTAATTTCAAATTTCATCAGTTTTCTCAATGATATTCGTTCAAAAGAACGTAGCGAATACGGAGCTCTGTTTGCCCCAGTATTAACTTCTCTCTACTCAACTCTGAAAAATATATCTTTAGTTTTGATAGACGCGATTGTTATTGCTGCGTGTTTCGTTCCGGGCGGACAACTCGCTGGATTTTTAGGTTCTCTTGGAAATGGTGTAGCAGCAAGTGCTTTAAGCTGGTTTCTTAGTCACACAGCTGTTCCTCTGGGTAACTTCTTCGCTGGATTTTTTACTCAAGGTTTTGTGCATGCTGGTGCTATTGAATGGGTAGGAAAAACTTTGACAGCACTATTTTCCGTTCCTGCTGTTGCTTTGGTGCATAATGCCGTCACTTCATTTTATTCATGGGGCTTAGAAAAATTAAGGCATTTTTGGGTAGCACCTAAGAATCCAGAAAAAGAGCCAGATTCAAAGTTAGAAAATGGCGATAATTCAGGTTTAGGATTAGGAGATGAAGATGATCTAGATTTTTCTGGAAAGCGGATTATCTCGCAAACAGCCTCCTCTGTAGAACCAGTGAATGGGTCAACTAAATTTCTTATTGAACAACACATCGCATCAAGAACCGAGACTCCTGTTCTGAGTGATGATGATTTAGGTAGTGACAAGGATAATGCTGCTGAACCAAGTATCAGTGAAGTCCATGAATATGAGCCTGAAGAATCTGTTGGTCAAGATGGCTATAATTCAGAACTTGATATGGGTTATTCCGGCCGAAAAAGTAGTGTATAAAAATACGTTTATCATGCCAGGCTAAATCCTTTTTGAAAAACATAGGTTTCTACACAACCGTCGTCCCGCGGCTCGTCCGCGGGATCCAGGGCAACATTGCAGGCTTTCTGGATCCCGCGAATAAATCGCGGGACGACGGATCATGATCAATATTTACTCAAACAATTCATTTTTCTGATTAATTTCTTTGCTTTTATCTAAAAATTTGGTAAAGTTTACACTAAGTACAAAATACAAAATGAGGGTGTTTATGCCAGTTCCTATTCATTTAGTTAAAGATGTAGAATTTAACAATTCCATTCTAGATAAAGAAGTTGCGCCTTCGTCGGTTTCGAAATTAAAGCAAGGTCCACTTTCTGCTAGTTATGTCGCGATTATGATGAACGAGTTCACGCGAACTTTCAGAATGGCGGCTTTTCCTTTATTAGGTGTGCTGACGTTAGTTGGTACCTTCCTTTCTTTTAGGGAAAAAATCAGAAATCGAAAATCACCTAACGGAAGTTATCTTTTTAATTTAGGTATGATGGGTTTGTTCGGTATAGCTGAACTTGCTGCATTAACATTAGGTTTTATGGCTGCTCTTATTGGGATTCCAGCGGCTTTATTGATTGTAGGGCCAATCATATTTACTGTCGTCTCAGGGTTCAATTTCTTTCGCTCCATCGGTGAATTTTTCTATCACGCAGTAAATGCTATTCGTTTACGATTCAATGGAGATAACTTTAGTGCTGAATACCAAGATCATATCAAAGGATTAAAAGCATCCGCTTTTGGTACTCTTATTAATTCTATTGCATTGCTCGCCACATTAACCACAATGCTTGCTCCTTATGTACCAGCGATCGGCGCGTTTTTTGGTGCAACCGCTACCTTAGTTTTTCAAATCGGAGCGGCAAGTGTGTTAGGTGTTGGCTTTTTCGCAACGATGAAAGATGTCATTAAAAAGGGCATTAATAAGTTAATGTCAAAGTCAGAAGAAGCACCAGAACCAGTAAAAGTAAGATCCGTAGAAGGAAAGAATGTAAACAACGATTATTTATCTCCAGGAAAATTTTCAACACTGGATAGTCATGTAGAAGATTTGCAGATAAAAATGCAGGTATTATATGCTCAAGATGAAACTGCCGAAAGAAGTCTTCGTATTGATCAATACGGGTCTACTAATTTAATGAAAAATTTAATTGCAGAAGAAGTAGAAAGATTAAGGCATTTGGATAACGATCACGTTAAAAAAGAAGTTTTATTCCAGATTAGTAGGGCTATTGCAAACCCGCATCATGAACACGACGCTTTGAAAAAAATGGTAAAAGAACCGGCTTACCAAAAAGCCTTAACATCCTATATGACAAAAGATGGCAACGGTGGATTGCAAAAAGTTTTAGTATTAGCGAATCAATACTGTAACTTTTTTCCTAATCCATTAAAAGCTAACGAAAAAGCACAACTTAAAGCCAAAACGGATGTGCACAACTCGAAAGAGCGCCAAGTGCTATAGATGTCGATTTCAGAGATTATGCTTCTGCACCCCCAGCATCCCTGGATGCAGAAACGGATAGCTCCTACAACTATCGTGGTTTTTAAAACAACCACGTTTTAGGATGCTGAACCGGCTCATTGCGAAGCAAGGATTTTAAACCCTTCGCCAAGCGAATGATCCACCAAATGACGCAAAGCGGGATTAATATAATGCCAATGACTATCATGATCGATAATCCCGCGATGCTAAAGTAAAGCATCCCAATCCAAAATGACCTGATAAAATATTGGTAATGACTTTGTAAAATATCCTTCGCATCATTTTCAAAAATATACGCAAAAATCACCGCAACAATGGGTAAAACAGGCACCATTAGCGAACATAAATAAAGAACATAAATAATATAAGCCACTTTTTTGGTTGCGGGATCTTCATTGGATCGATTCAAGCTTACGTTTTCCATATTAATTTCCTCTTCAAGTTTTGGTGATACGCGAATACGAAAAAACCTTTACGACATTTTGCACGCCGCTCGTGGCGCTTGCAATTTTTACGGCAATTTCAGCTTGTTCGGGAGGTACGATGCCGATTAAGTATACCGTACCATTTTCAGTAATTACTTTTATTAAATTAGGATCGATGTCGTTGGCAGCGATGAATTGTGATTTAATTTTTGTCGTAATCCAGCTATCGCTAAGTGCTGTCAAATGAGAGACGGGGCTACAAATTTCGGTGAAGTTATACACGTCACGATCATCAGAGACATTTTTGACTATTCTTCCGATTTCAAATTTTTGCTCTGGAGAGGGCGTTTGTCCGGTAATGAGCATGACATTATTAAAAGTGGAGACAGAAACATTGGTATCTTTATATTTATCTGTATCGATATAAATAGAGCGATACGCTTGTAGTGCAGCATAATGGTTGCTAATTTTTTTTTGGAGATTATGTCGGTCGTAAACAACTTGTGCCCCGGTGACCGCCGCGCTGCCATACATACAAGACACCAACGTCAAGATAAGAATGGATAAAAAAGAAAACTTTAAAAATATGAAAATCCTTTTCACTTTTTAAAATCCTTAATTCAAAAAGCGTGCCAAAATCACAATCGTCGTCCCGCGGCTTGTCCGCGGGATCCAGTGACAGCAAATACGCCACTCTGGATCCCGCGGACAAGCCGCGGGACGACGAGTAATACTAATCACCCCGCATACTGAAAAATCTTCATCACCCGCTGCACACCATGTACTTGTCTTGCAATATCAACCGCGGTTTCGGCTTGATCGCGATTGACGATACCCATGAGATACACGACGCCATTTTCCGTTACCACTTTAATTGTGCCAGATTGTAGCCCTTTGGTCGCTAACATTTGGGTTTTAATTTTGGTGGTGATCCAAGAATCACTGGCTTGAGTCAGTGCAGATGTCGGGCCTTTTACGTTCACTTGATTATAAATTCGCTTAATGTCAGGTACGGTGCGGACGATATTTTCGGCTAATTGTTTTAATTCAGGGTTTGTGGTTTGACCCGTCAATAATACCACTTGATTAAAACAAGTGACTTCAATATGAGAACTTTCATTAATGCGTGGATTTTCACGTAACTTATCCGAAGCAGATTTTGCAATACGTTCGTCTAACAGTATTTTTTCGAGTTTACGATGATCATATACGACTGCAACACCGGCAGCACCTGCTGCAGCCCCTGCAACAAAAAAACAACCTTGCAAAGAAAGCGCAAATGCAAGAATGATAAATAAATTTTTCATGTCACGATTTCTCCGTGGCCAAATAATTGATAATCAACAATATCACACATGCAATGGATAACGAGAAGATGAGTCTCTTGAATACGAGCAGTTTCAAACGCAGGGACTCGGATTTCGATATCACTTTCTCGTAAAACTCCAGCCATTTTACCACCATCATACCCAGAGAGCGCAATAACATTCATATTGCGATCGTGAGCTGCTTTAATAGCATTCAAAATGTTCATTGAATTACCGCTCGTCGAAATCGCGAGTAAAATATCGTTATCTTGACCCAGTGCCCGAATTTGTTTAGCAAATACTTCATGAAAGCTAAAATCATTCGCAATACTGGTTAAGGTTGCGACATCAGCAGTTAATGAAATCGCGGGTAAGCTCGGGCGCTCATGTTTGAAGCGATTTAACATCTCTGATGAAAAATGCAATGCATCGCAGGCCGATCCCCCATTGCCACAGCTTAAAATTTTATTCCCATCGAGTAGGCATTTAACAATTTTTTCACATGCGGCACCGACAACAGGAAGAATCGTGTCAGCTGCATTAATTTTGGTTTGTATGCTATCACTAAAACTATTTTTGATACGATCGATTATATTATTCATAGGAAAATGCGTCTTTTATCCAGTCTATCTGGTTATTGGAAAATCCCACCACATCAAAACGGCAATTGATGGTGTCGGTTAAATGTTTTTTTTGCAAATAATGGGTGGCAGTTTTTAATAGTTTTTGTTGTTTAAAATAATCAACGCTTTCAATCGCAGTACCGTATGCCGTATGTTTGCGAGACCGCACTTCGATAAAAACAAGTTCATCTGCATCTAACATGATTAAATCAATTTCTCCAAAAGGGCATTGATAATTTTTAGTAATAAATTGCAGACCTTTATTTTGCAAATATTCTAACGCATTCTGTTCTTTCTCATTCCCGATGGCTTTTTTATTCTGGATGACCATTTCGCATCTCAGTCCAAGGAACTTGTCGATAAATATGTTGTGAAGAACTTAAGGTTAAAGTTCCTGTTGCCGCATTGATTGGAAAATTGGGTAATTGCGATAATCGCGGTAATTCATTGCTTAAAAGCGCTGCATCTCTTCCCACTGCATATAATCGATTTGACAACCCTTTTGCGTTTTTATGTAAAACCCAAGGAATATCGCAAAAAATAATGCCATTTAAGTGATGATCTTTTTCTGGGGAGGGGATGCCAGAATAAATGACAGAGGTAGAAAAAATAGGGATATTTGACGCCTCATAATATTTTAATAGCGGCACAATTTCTCGGCCGTCATCCGGTTGTGCAATAAGAAATATCGCATCAAAATCCTTGCGCCGTGCTTCAGCAATTTTCGTTTTCGAGATATTTTTACTATCAACATGTAAAAGGGTAGGAATATCTTCCGCAAATTTAGCGCGACTCGGATAATAATAGCTATCGACGATTTTACCCCCTGATTTTTGCCATTCGGTTAATAAAGGTTTAGCAATACGTTGGCTCCAATCATCCTTTGGGGCAATGATGATGGCATTTGCATAACCCATTTCACGTGCTTTAATGGCAAGTTGTATCGCTTCATCTTTTGGTGATAATCCAAATTCAAAAAAGTTTTTAGGTAGCGTTTGATCGGTATAATTTAATGCGATGGTGGTAACTGGGTAGCGATTTTGTTGACTTAATTCTGAAACATTTTCTTTGGTCAAAGGGCCCACAATCATGTCACTACCGTTTGAAATTGCCTTTTGATAAAGCGAATAAATATTTGACGTGCGGCTGGTGTCATAAAAAGTCACTGTTTGACCGGGATTTTTGGAAAGTGTTTCATAATATGCGCTTAAAAATCCATCCCGTACCATTTGTCCTTGCGCACTAAATTGTCCTTTTAACGGTAACAACAACGCAATATGTTTTGGATAAGGGTTTTGCGATAATTGGCTTAATATCGCATCATTTGGAATTAAGCTTAACGCTGGATGATTTGGATTTTCTTTCCGCCAATGTTGTAATTGATCGACGAGAGACTTGGTATTTTGATGATAATTTTGATAAGTCATGGCGAGTGTTAACCAGCCTTTTTCAGTCGGATCAGAAGTTTTATTCAGTGTCGATTGCAATTTTGCGACAGGTGTTTTTTGTAAATGTTTCCAAATTGTTGCAGGATCCCCTTGTAAAGCAAGGTCAGCTGGCACTGATGGTTTAGTGTTTTGAGGTGTTTTGGTATGCGCCGCATCGGAAGATTGATTTGATCCGAAAAAATGCGTGGTTTTGCAACTTGATAGCGAAAATAGCGCGAGAAAGGCAACTAGAATTCCTATAAAGTTTCTTATCATCAATGTTATGATCTCTCGTTTAAAGTGAATGATAACCTATGAACACCAATCAATTCGGTACTTTGTATATTGTTGCAACACCGCTCGGTAATTTACAAGATATGAGCTTCCGTGCGGTCTCGATCTTGAAGGATGTTGATCGCATCGCGTCTGAAGATACGCGTCATAGTTTACCATTATTACGACATTTTTCAATCCAAAAACCGCTTATTTCCCTGCACGAACATAACGAGCGTACGCGTGCAACTTCTCTGTTGGAATTCTTAAAAAATGGCGAATCGATTGCGCTCATCAGCGATGCGGGGACGCCTCTCATTTCGGATCCAGGTGCACATCTTGTACAGATGGTAAGAGAGGCGGGTATTCAAGTCGTCCCAATTCCTGGTCCGTGTGCCGCCATCGCGGCATTGAGTGCCTCAGGGCTCCCGACCGATCGATTTGTTTTTGAAGGTTTTTTACCTGTGAAAGGAAAAGTCAGACGAGATAGATTAGATGCATTAAAAAATGAAACGCGAACCATTATTTTTTATGAAGCACCACATCGTATTGCTGATTTGTTAGAAGATATGGAAACCACTTTTGGCAAAGATCGGGAATGTGTGTTAGCGCGCGAGCTCACCAAAATTTATGAAACGATTCACGCGGCACCATTGACGGAATTGCAAAAATGGATTAAAGAAGATAGGTATCGTGAGCGGGGGGAAATTGTTTTATTGGTGAAAGGCATTCTTGAATTTTCATATGAAAATCATGTGGCGAATGAAGAGATTTTGAAAATATTGTTAGATGATTTACCTTTAAAACAAGCCGTAGAATTAACGGCGAAAATTACAGGTCAGAAAAAAAATGAGGTTTATGGAAGGGCGTTGGTGTTGAAAAAATAATTAATGGGAATCTGTCATGCCAGCTAAAAGCATCAGAGGTATCTACACAACCGTCGTCCCGCGACTTGTTCGCGGGATCCAGAGCGACATTAAGGCTTTCTGGATCCCGCGGACAAGCCGCGGGACGACGAGTTTATTTGACTTGTGTAGATACCTCTGTAAAAGCATGCTGGCATGACATGAGCTTTTTCATTCTGCGGCAGTGTGTTTTAAATAATAATAAATAAGGGTTATATATGTTACGTCAGCTTTTTCTCGATCAAAATTCTCATGTTGAATTTTATCAAAATAACATTATTGTCAAAAATAACGAAACCAAGGCCCAAATAAAATTAAAACAAAAGGGAAGTTTGTGCGATGTATTTCGAATTAAGAATAGTGAGCTACTTGCTTATGTTGAAACCTCTTCAGATAATGCTACCGTTCCGATAGGTAAAACTTCGCTCATTGACATGAAGCGTTTAAAAGTAATTGCAATAATCGAGGTGCCATTATCGAAAAAATCTTTATATTTAAAAAATGAAATACTGATAGGCATTTCAGGCAAAACAGTAGTTTTGTATAATTTGAAAATACATTCCTCTACTGTTTTTACACTGCAGCGTGAAATATTAAAAGAATTGGTTGCAGTAGCTGATAATGCTTTTATGGCATTATATGCAGGAAAACCCGCCACTTATCATTCTGTCGTTCCAGAGTCATTGCGCTGCGATTTTCATTTTAGTATTGATCAATTTGAATCAGTCATTAGGATTGACCAGAAAAGATTTTTGGCGCAAATGAAAAGTGATGCTTCGTCTCACTGGAAGTTATACCAAAAAACCCACACCACACCGCAAATATTAAAAGAAAATTCACATGATGCATTATTGGAATGTAAAAATAATATATTTTTTCCTGAATCAGAAATGGTGGTGATATTGACGAATGCTGGCGAAGTTTTTTATACATCACTGGAAGATATATGTTTTCATAAAATTGATACTAATTTCCCGAAAAAAATTGATGATATTTTTCTAACAACAAAAAATCAATTATTGGTTATTTTTTCTGATGGAAGCTCCCTTGATTTGACCCGACACTGGAGTTCTAAAAATATTGCCAGAAGATTATATGATGATGTATTTTACCCACATGTATTAGCAGATATCATTGCAAAATATGCAGGCATCAGTTTTTTTGAAAAATCTCCAAAAAAAGATCCAGAACTAGATTTACAACAAACAACAATAAAAAAAGGACATTCAAATGTTTGACCGATCAAAAATAAAAAAAATATTTTTTATATCTGAAAACCGAAAGGCTATTGTATTAAATGACCGCGCTCTTATCTGTGATGAAAAAAATCGAATAGTAAAAGAGTGGCAGGGAAAAGATATTGATTTACTTCAAATAAAAAATCAGCCCTATGTTGTTTTTACGCAGCGTAATGTTGATCCCCCGCGCGATCCGCGTGCAAGACGTAATGCTATCACAGGATTAATACATGATACATTTTTTCCCGGACAAACGGCATTAATGCATGTTGATAAATTAGAAGAGCCTTTGCAAATTCCGTATGCGGTTTCGCAAATGGTGTTTATGAATAATAAATTTTTCGGGTTTTCATGCTTAGGAATGATTACCACTAATTTAAAAGAATGGAGTGCCACTTATTCGGGCATAGTGCATGGTGCAAGCGATTTTGTTCCGCTTAATCATGAATATATGATGGGCTTATCTAAGCTATCGGGGAGAGGTGAAGTTGAAATATTGCATTTTGGCGGCAGTTCTCTCATCAGTACTTTATCTTCTTCTTTATATCTAAAAAAAATATGTGTATTAACCAATGACCAATTTCTCGCGCAAGCTAAGACTGGCGAATTAATAATTTACTCAATTTCAAAAAGTCAAAGGAACCTTCTCATTGATCTTCAGAAGCAAGTTTCTTTTAACGTGTTCTTCGAGGAATGGTTATTATTACCCGATAGTAAAATTGTTTTAGGAAGAGCTGCAGATAAAAATTTATATGTCATTCATAGCGAAACGCTTCAAGTTCGGGAAATTGATATCAAAGCAAAAGAACCCATTATCGAATTAAATATTTCAGAAAATAATCGTGTTGTTGCGGTTTTAGAAAGCGGAAATTTTTTATTTTTAGACGATAAAATTTTAAAACATTCTTATGCGAATGAAATCTTTTTAGAAGAAACCACACAACCTACCGTATTAATTGACATGATAGTGAATTATGCGGCGGATTATGGGCATCTTTTTAAAAACATCAAAAAACCTGAGGAAAAGCAGTATTCATCCAAACAGAATATGATATGATGCGCGTTGAGCTTACCGAGACAGTCGCTGTTTTAAGTTTTCTTAAAATGGAGGAAAGTCCGGGCTCCATCGGGCAAAGTGCCAGGTAACGCCTGGGAGGTGTGAACCTACGGAAAGTGCCACAGAAAATAAACCGCCTCGATTTTTGAGGTAAGGGTGAAAAGGTGCGGTAAGAGCGCACCGCGCAATTGGCAACAATTGTGGCATGGTAAACCCCACTTGGAGCAAGACCAAATAGGAGCTTTAAAGATGATGCAAATCATCTTATGTGTGCCCACACCGAAGCTCGGGTAGGTCGCTTGAGGTACTTGGTGACAATTATCCTAGATAAATGACTGTCCACGACAGAACCCGGCTTATTGGTGAGCTCTTCTCATTTAGATCATCTCCGTCGTCCCGCGGCTTGTCCGCGGGATCCAGAGCAACCTCGTGGGGCTTTCTGGATCCCGCGAATAAATCGCGGGACGACGGTTAAATTATCTTCCCCCAACCTGTTTAGTATTATCCCTAATCCCATTTTTAGCGCCATTTTGTGGTTTAAAGTGGTTTATTGTGGGGGATTGTGGTATATTCTTAGGTATGAAAAGCGCAATTTTGTCAAAAAAGCGCAACGCAAAAAGTGAGGGTAATATGTTTCGAGGTGTGAACGCCATTAACATCGATGCCAAAGGCAGAATCATTATGCCGACGCGCTATCGTGAAAGTTTAAAAGGCGACAATGGACATATTGTGATTACCATTGACACTGAGGAACGCTGCTTATTGTTATATCCATTCACGGCTTGGGAAGCGATCGAAAACAAGCTCACCGCCTTACCTAGTTTTAACAGTAAAGCTCGTCGAATTCAACGTTTACTTATCGGTCATGCGACCGAATGTGAGTTGGATAAGAGTGGACGTATTCTTTTACCGCATTTATTGCGCGAATACGCTGGATTAACAAAGATTGCAGTTTTAGTGGGACAGGGGCAAAAATTTGAATTGTGGGATGATGCTCTCTGGCAAGCGCGTCGTGAAGAATGGCTAAGCGAAGAATCTTTGTTAGATGATGCGCAATTGCCAGATGAGTTAAAATCTTTGTCATTGTAAAATGGAATATTTATGGTGGCAGTTCGAATGAATGAAATGATAGACATGCATCAACCGGTTCTGATGAAGGAAGTGCTTTCGCAACTTGCGATTAAGCCGGATGGTTTCTATGTGGATGCCACATTTGGACGTGGCGGCCATTCTAAAGCATTGCTAGATGCCCTGAATGAAAATGGCCGATTATTTTGTATTGATAAAGATCCTGATGCTATTCAATATGCTGAAAAATATTTTGCAAAAGACGCACGATTTTCCATTCAACAAGGTTCATTCGCCGATTTAAAACGATTTCTCGTGAACCAAGAATTATTTGGACAAGTAGACGGGATTTTATTCGATCTTGGCGTTTCTTCCCCTCAATTGGATGATGCGGCACGCGGATTTAGTTTTATGCGAAATGGCGCACTTGATATGCGTATGGATAATTCCAAGGGCGAAAGTGCAGCACAATGGATCGCGCGCGTTCCCGAAAAAGAATTAGCGAATGTGTTATGGGAATATGGTGAAGAGCGTTTTTCACGAAAAATTGCGCATGCTATTGTGAAAGCGCGCGCAGAAAATCCTATTACCACGACAGAAACCTTAAGCGCAATTATTAAAAAAGCACATCCTGCGTGGCCAAAAGGCAAAAATCCCGCGACGCAAAGTTTTCAAGCCATTCGCATGAAAATTAATAACGAACTTGGTGATCTTGAACAAGGTTTAGCGCAATGCATCGACGCTTTGCGTATTGGCGGTCGTCTTTGTGTGATTAGTTTTCATTCCTTAGAAGATCGTATTGTGAAACATTTTATGCAGAAAGAAGAGCAAGGAATCGCGCTTCCTTCGAAATTACCGATTAAAAAGGAGAATTCCGTACTGAAATTTAAACGAATTGGACGAGCGATCAAACCTTCAATGGGTGAAATGGAAAATAACCCAAGGTCACGATCTGCCGTATTACGCGTAGGAGAAAAAATATCATGAATGCTGCAGCACGTTTACTGAACCATCAAGGGGCGTTATCGCGTGGCTGGGTTGTTTCGGTATTTTTCACGCCATATCACTTCATGGTGTTTATTTTCATTATTTTGATCCTAGTTTCTTCCTTGAGCTTAGTCTATGTGACGAATGAAACACGTAGATTAAATGCGGATTTGCAAAAGCTCGTACTGGAACGCGACAGGTTACACGTCGAATGGGGTCAATTATTACTGGAAAGAAGCACGATGACGATTGAAGCACGCATCCAAAATTTTGCAGAAAAAAAATTGGATATGATGTTTCCCGAAGGTAAGAAAATTGTTCAAGTGGCTCTCCCAAAATAAATTTTGAGAGGAGTTTAGGTGAAAGAATTTAGAGAAACCCATATTTCCTTTATTCCATGGCGATTTCATTTTTTTATCATTCTTTTGTTACTTATTTCTCTTTTATTATTTAGTCGACTCATTCATCTTGCGATTTTTCAAAAACAATTTTTAGAATCAGAAAGCAATTCTCGGATTCTTCGTTCGGTGACAGCACCAGGATTTCGGGGAATGATATTGGACCGGAATGGCTATCCTCTCGCGATTAGTGCAAGTGTTTTTTCTGTGTGGATGAATCCAAAAGATTTTGAGCCAACTTTGGAAAACCTTAAAAATCTAGGTCAATTATTAAAAATAAAACCAGTCTCCATCCGAGAATTATCGACACGTTATAAAAAAACTAATCGTGAATTTATTTATTTAAAACGTGATGTTTCCCCACCCATTGCACAAAAAATTAAATCATTGAATATTTCAGGCGTTAATTTGCAACAAGATTACAAGCGTTATTATCCTGAAGGGGAAGTGTTATCGCATGTGATTGGTTTTACGAATATTGATGATAAAGGGCAAGAGGGGTTAGAGCTTTTGCACGATCAATGGCTAACGGGAACGCCCGGAAAAAAGATGGTGATTAAGGATCGATTAGGACGGGTAGTTTCAAATGTTCGCGATGTGCAGAAGCAAAAAACGGGTAATGATTTAGTATTAAGTATTAATCGTCGCATTCAATATTTAGCGTATCGTGAATTAATGGCAGGCGTGAAAGCGAATAACGCGGATTCTGGCTCGTTAATTGTGTTAGATGTGAAGACGGGCGAGATTCTTGCAATGGTGAATCAGCCTTCATTTAATCCTAACAATCGTCCATTCGAATCCAAAGATGCTTTACGTAATCGTGCAGTCACTGATGTTTTCGAGCCTGGTTCAACCATTAAAGCATTTAGCGTCGCCAGTGCATTAGATAGTGGACTTTACAAACCAAGCACCTTGATTGATACGAGTCCTGGTCGTATTAAAGTCGGCAATAAAATTCTTCATGATGAACATAACAATGGCGTTTTAAGCGTGACACAAGTATTGCAAATTTCAAGTAACGTGGGTGCCACGAAAATGATTTTAAGCCTTCCTAAAGATCAATTATGGAGTATGTTACATCGAGTAGGTTTTGGCGAAATGACGAATGTCGGGCTGCCTGGTGAGCGTTCAGGCGAATTAGTGAAACCGGTGAATACTAGTCCCATTTCGCTCGCCACATTGGCGTTTGGTTATGGACTTTCCGTCACGACATTGCAATTAGCTGATGCGTACGCGGTATTGGCGAATCATGGTATTAAAATTCCTTTGTCAATTTTACGTGTGGTGAAACAACCGGAGGGACAGCGGGTCCTCGATGCAAAAGTTGCCGATCAAATGTTACAAGTCTTGGAATCTGTGGTTGAAAAAGGTGGAACGGGCCGACCTGCCGATATCCCAGGTTATAGAATAGCAGGAAAAACCGGCACTGCATGGATTGCAGGACCTTATGGTTATGAAAAACACCGTTATGTTTCTTCATTTGTTGGCATTGCGCCTGCCTCTGATCCGCGTTATGTGGTAGCGGTTGTCATTCATAATCCTAAAGGTAAAAATTATTTAGGCGGATATGTTTCAGGACCCGTATTTCGAAAAGTGATGGAAGGCACGTTGCATTTATTGAATATTCCGACGGATGCGGAGGTTTGAATGTCTGTCATGCCAGCCCATTTGTCATTCCCGCCTTCGCGGGAATGACAGTTACGTTTACAACGAAGTCTTCGCCTTCAACGTACTATCCGTATCAGCTGACGTTGGCGTCGATGAGGTGGAGGTAAAGAAAGACATTATTCCAGAATATTTCGGCGGAGGCTCAGCAGATTTTTCTGAAGTCCAAGCGATTCCATCTGTATTTCCACTATTAGTAAAATAATCTAAGGCGGTTTTGCCTGTCGCATCTTTGAATTGTAATATCGATTTCAGCATTTCCTTCGGAAACACCTCACCAAACTCCTTAAGATTTTTCAGATTATTTGCTTTAGCAAAAGTAATACATTTTTTGTTCCGCAAATTCGTATGGCGCTTTTTTCACGGGATTATTTTTATTGGTAAAAGTTTTACGGATTAAGTGTTCAGGAATTGATGAAATATAATCTTTGAGCTCTTCAGTATTTTTTTTGATTTTTAAAATAAATACTTCTGCGATTTTGGCTTCCAATGTATTGGTGGGTTCTTTAAAACCTTTATCTGTGCGAATTCCTTTATATTCATTCAAATATTGGCCTACACATTTGTATTCTCCTTTTCGTAGTTGTGTAATAAGAAAATAACTGATGTTATCCAAGTAGTCATACTTATCTTTCGATTTAATTTTTGCTTGGATATTTTTAGTATCGACACTTAATAACCATTTTGTGACATCATCGTGTCCAGAATAAGTTGACCATAAAATTGCAGAATCTCCATTTTTATCTTGGTGCTTTAATAATTTGTCTAATGTCTCGCGAGAAATATTTTGACTAAGTGACTTTAATAGATCTAACTTATTATCTTTAGCTAATTCAATAAAAAGATCGCATAGCTTATTGTTAATCGTTTCTTGAAACATCGGAATTTTAGCCATATTTTTTAAGTGTAGAAATGCACCATTTTTGATAAGCGTATCAATTTCTTGAAACGCTCTTTCTTTGAATATAGGGTTACCACGGCGATATTCAATAAATTTAATATTTGGTTTCTCTAACATTTTTTTTATTTTTTCAAAGTCTTTTACCTCAATTAAATCGATCAATTCATCATTGATGGCATAATCTTTATAACAAAGTCCAGCTTGATTGGTTTTATTTTGCAGCTTTTCGTCTTGATTACTAAACATCAATATATGATTGACGATATCTTTCTTATCATGATACGCCGCAAGTAATAATGGATTATTTCCTGATTTATCTTCACTCATTAAGGCTGCTTGAAAGTTCTTAAGAAACAATGCCTTGATGACATAGAAATCGTCGAAGTCGCCATTGGAGAACCGAGTGATCAACTGTTCTTTTAAAATTTCTTCCACCTTTGGTGACAATGTCAGATCTTTTACATTAGTCAGAATAGATCGAATTTTAGCATAATTCTTTGCATGTGCCAGTTTAACGATACGGCCATGTAATTCATCAATATAATTATTTCCATTTTTATTTTTAATAGTAAGTTGATTTCCATTGTTATCATATTTTAATAACAAATTCATGATTGAAATTGAGCCTTCATATGCAGCCCACATAACAGCAGTATCATGGTTGTCATTTTTTTGAAGGATAAGTTTTTGAAAAATATCTGCGGGTAATTCTGTTTCCCACTTTTGTATCATTGGCAATTTATCGTATTGCGATAATATGATAAGTCTTCTTCCCATTTTCTCAATCGCAAAGTCGTGAAATTCAGGAATTTGTAGAATTATCTTTAATGCGTCTAGCTTATCAGATTTCACAAGCTCGATGATATGTTGTTGCATTAATTGTTTAAAAGGTTCACCTTTTTGTCTTTTTTCAATAAATTTCATTGGTTTTGGTTCTAATGCCAATGTTGCTTTAATTTCGGCGTAATTTTTATCACGAATAAGCGTTGATAAAGTTTTATCTATATCAAAATCATGACAACTATAATTCAGATGATGTTTACTCTCTTGCAGAAATTTATTTCCATCTAAGGATAAAATAAAATTATGCGTCTTTTCATCTCCATATTCCGCTGCTAAATTTAAAGGATTCAATCCTTCATCATCTAGTGATTTCATGTTAGATAGAAAAATATCTGGAAATAATGTTTGCATTTCTTTTAATTTATCTAAAGAATTATCTTTAATATGCTCAAAACAGCGCCCTTTGAATTCATATTTTAAAGAGAGTAAAAGTGCGGGATCATTTATCGCATCCGTGATTTGTTTTATAACCGTATATTTATTGTTCTCAGCTAAATCTTTTAAAAAATATAATAATTCATCGAGATAATTACGACCATTACGGTTTCTCGTATTTTTTTGGGCATTATCTTGATCATGTTCTAATAAAAATTTAACGATACCAACATATCCCTTAGAAGCTGCCCAGGTGATAGGGATATCTGAAATCGAATCTTTAAGTAGTAATGCTTTCTTAAAAAGATCAATTGGAACGATCTTTGCATATTCTTTAAATAATTCAACATGAGATTCGTATTTTGCAATTGCGATCAATCGCTCACTTAAAGATGGAATTATCTTCTCATCCATGGGATAAAATTTATTAATTTGTTGTAATTT
>Ga0207121_1086_pt1 | contig 17141 bp, 16 predicted proteins | sample Alteio_BWMinHeat_41_FD_153513 | JGI IMG/M metagenome (GOLD analysis project Ga0207121, IMG submission 153513) | Enriched cells from forest soil in Barre Woods Harvard Forest LTER site, Petersham, Massachusetts, United States -... | ecosystem: Environmental > Terrestrial > Soil > Temperate forest >... | reverse complement strand
TTATTCCCTGGGGTCGCTCCATGTTCTCCAAAACCCCGTCCGGACGCGTAAGCTTCTGATGAATCACCGGGAGATTCTCAAGTGGATGGGGCGCACCACGATTAAAGGTTTGGCGATCATTCCGCTCGAGATCTATTTCAATAAGCGCGGCGTCGCCAAGGTGAAGCTGGCTCTGGCTAAAGGCAAGCGAGGACCGGACCGGCGTGAAGAGATCAAGCGCCGAACTGTGGATCGCGAGATTCGCAAAGAGTTTGCCGCCAAGCAGCGCATTAAGTGAACTGATGAAGGTTTTTTGGAGAGGTGCCTGAGCGGTTGAAAGGGCTCGCCTCGAAAGCGAGTAGGGCTTTGCGGCTCTCGTGGGTTCGAATCCCACCCTCTCCGTACCGAAGGACTCTTATGAGAAAATCCCTTTTGGCGCTCGTAGCCTGCGGCGCCTTCCTCTCACTGGCGCCCACGTGCTCGGCCGAGCCCCCGGTTCAGAGCGACCCGGTGACATTGCGCATCGAGCCTTCCTACTTCTCACCGAACGACGACGGCGTTCAAGATCAAATCTTTTTCTATCCCGTACTTGCCAATTTTGAAGGGATCCGGCGCTGGCGCCTGGAGCTTCGCTCGCTTAAGCACGGAAGCGCTCGGATGTTTTCCGGAACCGATCTGCCGGCTCTCATCACGTGGGACGGGCGCGACAAGAAGGGGGTGTTGTGCCAGGACGGGGAATATCGGGCTAAGCTAACTGTTCGCACCAAGGACCATAACCTTATTGCCGAGGATCATTTTTTCATCGATACCCAACCGCCGGTCGTCCAGCTTTCCGTCTCAACCCCCGTCATTGACCAATCCTTTCTTCAGAATCAAACCGTCGCCTTCACTCCGATCATTAAGGACATGTCTCCGATTGACCGCTGGCAGCTGCAGATTTTGGACCAACTAGGCCGAACCGTGTACTTATTCTGGTCGACGGAGCCGGTCTGGCAAATCCGCTGGAACGGACGAGACCAATCGACGGGAATACTGGTACCCAAGGGCCGCTACCGCTGCGCATTCCAGGTCTGGGACAAGGCCGGCAATGAAAGCGCGACTGCGTTTTCAGACTTGGTGGTCGATTTATCGCCGAAACAGTTCCTCGAACAAGCCTTGAAGAAAATTCAGGTTTCGCAAACATCGGTGGGTATGGTGGTGCAACTTTCCGGGCACGATCTATTTGACTTGCAGAAGGGAAAGCCGGTCCTCAGACCCGATGCGCGGGAATGGTTGAGGGAGTCGGCTCTGCTAATCAACGCTTATCCGGATATGTCAGTGCGATTGGACGGCTACTCCGCGTCGCAGAAGAATGCGGACCAAGACCGGGAATTAAGCGATCTCTACGCCTGGAATGTTTACAACCACTTTGTGAAAAGCGGAAATGTGCGGGCGTCCCGCTTTTCGGTTCAAGGTCAGGGGAGGGCGGTACCCGCCGCCCGAAAACGAGCTGACCCGCCGCCGCCCAAAAACGGAATTGAGATTATTCTGGAGAATCGGGGGGAATGGTGAGGCTTAATGGTCCGGCGCGCCTTTGCCTGTGACCGCGGGAAGAACAAGTCTCTGGCCCTCTCGCAGGCCATGCGGATCGTCGAGAACATCCCTATTGGCGTCGTAAATCAACTTCCAATTCCTTCGGTCCCCATATTGCCGCAAAGCGATTTCCCCAAGCGTATCGCCTTTCTGAACGATATAGGTGCGCTGGACTCTGGCTCCGGGCCCCGGGTCGCGATAGGTTTCTTCAAGCGCATGCTTATGAGTGTTTTCCGGAGGCGGCGCTACTAAAACCGGGTGCTCCGCCTTGGGAGGCACTGCCGAGATGACCGGACCAGCAGCCGGCCCGCCAAATCGAAACGCCAGGCTCAGTTGCTGGATCGAATCGAGCTTGTCCACCATCCCAAAAGAGTAATCGAGCGATGATGGGCCGATCGTGAACCCGGCTCCGAGCGTAAACTCCTGGAGCCCCGTTCTTTTCTTGTACCCCAGACGGAAGGCAAGAGGCCCGACCCGGGTCTCGAAGGCCAAGGCCGGCCGAAGCTCCTGCTCATTGACGAAGTAAGGCGCGTCCAGAAAGAGAGTCGTGGCAAACCGTCCCGGGAGCAACAAATAAGAGAGGCCCGCGCGGAGAATTCGGGGCAGGTTGTCTCCTTCGCTGATGTAGGTCATCTTTTGGCCGTAGTTCTGGATGGCAGCTCCCAGGCGAAGCCGGGAAGCTGGCTGAAATCCAACGCCGGCGTCCATCGCAAAGGCGCGAGCTTTGGCGGTTTCAATCAAAGTGGAGGACAGGTATTTTGCGGTAACGCCGACAGAGGTCATTCCCAGGTTCCGCGCGTAGCCAAGACCAACGGTCATGTCGGTTTGCGCATTGACGGTGCGGTCCGTGGTGCCATCAAAGACATCGACGCTGCCGGCATTGTAGTAACCGACGGAAAGGCCCAACGCCCCGTGAGCCGTGGGCCCGCCGAGCATGAATTGACCGTAGACATCCCGCGTGAGGCCCTGTTGATAAAGCAGAGTCGCCTCGGCCGACCTGAGAGTCGCAAGAGCGGACGGGTTATAGACCATTCCGGCCACGTCGTCATAGGAGGCCGTATAGGCGTCGGCCAGGGAGGCCGTTCTAGCTGTGGGAGACTGTAGAAGAGTGAGGCCCCCGGAGCTCCCGCTTCCTTTGGCATTCGCCCAGCGGGGTCCCGCTACGAGGCAAAGCGACATGATGAATAGAGCAGTCGTTTTTTTCATAAAAGGGATCACTTTTGAGAAATGGGGGCTTCTTCCTAATCGTGTTGCACCAAAACGGCCAGTCAATTCCTCAAAAACAGCCCTGAATTGGGTTCCTCTGGGAGAGGATCCTCATTATTTGCCGGCTGCATTGAGTGAGTATGAGGGAAGAGTTAGTGGGAAGGCCATATGACAATGATCATAAGTGCGGGTTGTGTCAGCGCCTAGGGGCATTGATTTTGATCGAGATTTAGAGCATATTCAGTAACGTTGTCGGCCGTCGTCGCTTCGGCAAGGAGCTTCCCTCGAATGCGGGATAATTTTCTCAAAGACTTGGAGATGCTGGTCCGATCCCATTATGGATTGATTTATCTGGACACCGAAGAGGAAGACCGCGCCCAGACAATGTTGCGCCACCTCGCGGATCAGTTGAACCTCCCCTATTTTGCGTGGACTTCGACCAAAGGGCTTCGCCGCCTGGATAGTAACGGCTATGTCTACGGATCCGAGAACCTTGCCAACGCTCTTAGCCATATAGAACAAACCAACTTCCCGGCCATCTACCATCTGGAGGGAATGAAAGAGTTCCTGCCTGAACGATTGGTTGACCAAAGGCTTAAGGACACGGCCCAGGCGCTTTCGAAGCAGAATGGAGCGGTTGTGATCACCGGAGGCGAACTCGAACTGCCCGACGGCGTCAAGCAGGTTTGCACGAGAATGTCGTTCCCAGCGCCAGGGGAGGAGGAGTACCAGGCTCTTATTCAGAACACGATTTCCGACATGTCGGAACGCGCTGAGATCAAAGTGGAATTGGCTCCGGAAGAAATGAACCGATTCTTGAATAGCTTGAAAGGGCTCACGCTACTGGAAGCCAAGAAGATTATCACGAGGATTATCGTTGAGAACGGAGGTTTGACTCCGGACAACATCAAATACATCAACGATGCGAAGAAAGAAATCATCGAGCGGGAGGGGCTTCTTGAGTACTATCCGGCCCGTGAGAACATGGATGATATCGCTGATCTCAAGGGCCTCAAGGCATGGCTGGCTCAGCGGCGGGAGATGTTTCAGCATCCCGATCAGGCCACGAAATTCGGACTATCTTTTCCAAAAGGGGTGCTGTTGCTGGGCGTTCAAGGATGCGGTAAGAGCCTCTGCGCCAAAGCGGTGGGCCAGGCTTGGGATTTACCGCTTCTCAAGTTCGACCCGTCAAACCTGTACAATAAGTATGTGGGAGAGAGCGAAAAGAATTTCAAACGAGCCATGCGCGTGGCCGAACAGGTGGCTCCGGTGGTTTTATGGATTGACGAAATTGAGAAGGCGTTTTCGTCCTCGGGAGGGGACGAGGACGGCGGCGCGTCAGAACGGATTTTTGGCATGTTCCTAACTTGGCTTCAGGACAAAAAAGACGGCGTGTTTGTCATCGCGACCGCCAACAGCATCGAGCGTTTGCCGCCTGAATTTCTCAGGAAAGGCCGATTCGACGAAATCTTTTTCGTGGACCTTCCAACCCCAGAAGCGCGGCAGGCCTTGTTCGAAATCCATTTGAGGAAAAGAGGACGCGACCCGGGACTGTTTAATCTGCAAGCTTTGGCGCAGGGAACCGAGGGATTTAGCGGGGCTGAAATCGAGCAGGCGATTGTGTCAGGGCTCTATGACGCGTTTTCGAAGCAAACCGATTTGACGGACGAGATTCTTGTCAGCGAGATTCATCTCACGCGGCCAATGTCGCAGACGATGAGCGAAAAAATCTCTGCTCTCCGGGACTGGGCCAAGGACAGAACGGTTAGCGCCCAATAGTCTCGCGGTTACTTCTTACTATCGATAACCTTCTTCAGTGCTTCCCGCAGATCGTTCGGTTTAAAAGGCTTGGGCAGATAGGCCACGACATTGGATTCCTGTTTAATCATTTTGATCGTGGAAGGCTCAAAATCTCGGGCCGTAAGAACCACGACCGGAATTGCTCGGGTAGCTGAATTTGAACTGAGGAGCTTGATAGCCTCAAAGCCATTGGGGCCCGGCATCATAACGTCCATGATAATGAGGTCGGGCCTTATCGATTCAGCCTTTGAAATCCCCTCCTGCGCGTTAAATGCCGAAATGATACGGTAGTCGCTGGCCAGGGTGGCTTGAATAAGGGTTTGAAGCGAGGGCTCGTCGTCTACGACGAGGATGACCGGCTTTACCGGTGGCGCGTAACCAAGGTCAATTTGTAGGGACTCTTCGTCTATGGCTCCACCCCTCGAAAACGATCCAATCCGCAGCAAGGCAATTCATCTTCCTTCGACGGTTCTAACAGCAGGCTGATGATAAACAACATTGGGGCGGGCTTCAATGAATTGGCAAAAAAAGAAACGCCTGCCTCAGGCGGGGCCAAAAGAACCGCGGGCCCAAATATTCCCGTTGTTAGCCGTCGTACTACTATCCGGTGGGATCGGACGCTAACCTCTCTATTTTGGGCTTTTTACTTCCTTCTCCCAAGTCAGTCTGAAGACGCCCCAATTTCCGTAGGCTCCGTTTGTTTCCACAACCCCAACAAACTTCACGGGTATTCCGAGGGCATTCCTTAGCGCCTCGAGAGGGGAACCGTACTTCTTTAGGACATTGGCGACGCCGGCGTCCACCACCAAGACGTCCGGCCTCCAAGGCGCAAGCCATTCCTTTGGATGAAACTCACCCCCCGTGAAATAGCGGGACGTCACCAGGGCGCTCACGTCCCGAAAGTTTTCCCGATCGAAGTCGAACCAAAGCACATTGGGCGCCATGATTCGATGGGTGTCTGGGCCAATGAGGATTTTAACCCGCCGAGCGATTTCATCGTTGGGTATGGATTCGCGCACGTAAGCCGAAACAAAGCGTCCAAAACAAAACATGGAAATCCCAACCATGACGCTGCCGGAGGCCAAACCCAGCCGCGCACGAAAACGCGGGATTCTCCACAGCTCGTAAATAGAAAGTCCGGCGAGCGGGATGAAAAACGGCAGAAAAATCAGGGTGTAAAGCGCTTCCTGTCTCTTTATCAGAAGGCCCGTGGCCACAATCGAGATTAATCCTCCGGCAAGAAGGCCGCGCGCCAATCGCGATTCACCGCTAGAGGGGTCCCTGATTAAAAGGGTGCCTAACCCTGCCGCAGTGACGGCGGCATAAGCGGCCCATCCCCACTGAACGCTGGCTATCCAACCTCCCCGAAAATGCTCGTAACCCGAGAAGTAAAACGTTGATGGACTGGAAAAGAGACGACCGATATTTGAAAGATACGTCCACGGGTTTAGAGACCCGGAAAGAATGGGAGGGGTGGCGAGCTGCCAATAGAACGACTTTTGAAAAAGATAGAAACGTCCAACATCTACTGGCAATAGACAGAAAATCAGGCCGGCAAGAAATCCGCTGGCAAGTAACAGGAGGTGTATCCAGCGAAGGCGGTTGCCGTGAAGGGCCCAGTGGAAAGCGAAAAGGGCGGAAAAAAGAATGATTGCGTTCTGGTGAACAAGGCAGGGAATCGCCGATAAGGCCCCTATTCCAAAATGCCACCAGCCGCCCCGGATTTCCTGGGTCGCGTAAATACACAATAAAAGAAGCCCGCTCAGACAGAGAGCAATTTGTTCATTGATGACGCAGCTGGCGATCCAGAGATTTGGATGAAGAAGGGCGAGGCCTGTCAATAACAAACCAAAGGCTTCGCCTTTGAGTCGCCGGCCCAAAACGAAAAAGAGAACCAGCGAGATGAGGCCGGTCGCCACCGAAGAAAGGCGCGCAAACCAGAACGATCGGGGAAGGAATTTAATGAACAGACTAACCCAAGCATCATACAGGGGCCGGGCGATGTGGTTCGAAAGATCTTTCCATCGAGCGCCTTCCGGCGCGTACACGTCATCGTTGAGGGAGTACCGGATGCCATGTCCAGAGATCAAGTTGTCACTGTTGACAGCCACGATGACCTCGTCACCACCGAGGACTGGAAAACGCCGGGCGAGGGCCGAGGCCCCGAAAAGGTATGCCAAGCAAAGAGCAAGAAAGCCAAACAAGAAGGGGCGATCCGTCACTGCCCGATTATAGAACTTATCCTAACTTTCGCTGGAAATGCCACGACTGGTTCGTGTCTGTGTGTAGGGAAGGATTTCATGAAGGTGAGGCGGCGTGGGTTAGTCGCCCATTCGCGACTTCGGCCGCTTTTTTCCGGACTCTTGAATATCCGGCTCTTTGCTATGATTCCCGCGTGACAGAGCCGATTCGAACCGTGAGCATCGTCATTCCCTGCCTCAACGAAGAAGCCACCGTCGCTCAGGTTGTTCAAGACGCCCAGGCTTCTTTTAAAGGCTCACCCTACGCGCTTGAAATTCTTGTTCTCGATAATGGATCCACGGATCAAAGTGCGCGACGGGCCTCCGAAGCTGGCGCCCAGGTAATCGCCGTGCCGGATCGCGGGTATGGCGCCGCCATTCGGGCCGGGTTCCTTCGGGCAACCGGAGATGCGGTGCTCATGGGGGACGCCGATGGCACGTATGATTTTCGCAGCGCGCGGGCTCTTGTCGATTGCTTGGCTCAGAGCGATGCCCAAATGGCCATCGGTAGCCGGATAACGGGGCAGATTGAACAAGGCGCGATGTCTCGTCTTCATCGATATTTAGGGACCCCCGTTCTAACTCGGCTGATCAATTTGCTTTTTCAAGGCCACATTACTGACTGCAATTCCGGTTTCAGGGTCTTTCGCCGCAGCCGGCTTGCTCTTTGGCGGCCGACCGCTCCCGGAATGGAATTCGCCTCTGAGATGATCGTGAATTGCCTTCGCTCAGGAGACCGCATCGTGGAGATGCCGATTCCCTTCCGGCAAGCGAGTAAGAACCGAAAATCTCACTTGTCGACCTGGCGAGACGGCATGCGCCACCTCCTGTTTATTCTTTCCCGCGCGCCTCACGGCTTTACCTATTTTGGAGTCGCCACCGTGATCACGAGTCTGGCCATGGCGCTTCCGAGCATCCTTTTAGGGCCTGCTAAGGTCGGACCTTTTTCCGTTTTCGATTTCCACACGCTGATCTTTGGCACACTTGTGGGATTCATCGGGACCCAAAGCATGGGCTACGGGCTCATTCTCGATTCCGAATCCGGTCGACCGCTGAGCCTGAATTTGAAGTTGCTCGGAATCAGCGAAATTTTTCTTGTGAACCTTATGGCGGGCCTGCTTATGAGTTTCGTTTGCTTTCTGGGCTATCTCGTCATGGTCTGGATTCGCCACGGATTCGAGAATCTTCACTACCTCCGGGCCAGCCTCACGCTTCTCTATTTGAACGTCGTTCCAGGCTCTCTTGGATTTTCCATCTTTGTGGCCAAGGTCCACCAACGGAGACAACAACCGTGACCCGGCCGGGGCTGGGAAAACGGCCCTCCGCGCAAACCCCAGTTCCTTCAACCGTGGGTTTGCTATTCGATCCAACGTGGAGCGGCCGGTTGTGGCTGACGTTTGTGATTCCCGTTGCTTGGGCCCTGGTCGGTTTCTATTACATCCTGTCCACGCCGGCCAACGTGCGAAGTCATGACTTCTTTGGGCACGTCCAATACACCAGCGTCATTGGCGAGCAGCATCGGATCCCCAATTTCAACGAGGGCTGGGAAACCTTCCAGCCTCCTTTGTATTACCTGGTTAATAGTCTCGTCCCTTTCCAAGGCCACGATCATGTTTTTCTGGTTCGTCTTCTTTCGCTTTTCTATGGTGCCTGTGGGTTGTGGCTAATCACTCTTACGTTGGCAGCGCATCCGCTCGATTTCCGACTCTCGGCGCTCATTTCCGGCTTTATCGCCTCGACCCCCACCTATTTCTTTCTCTTTACCACCTACGATAACGACTCTCTCGCCATGTTTTTGAGCATGGCGCTGATAATCTGCGCCTACCAAGCGCTTCATTCGCCGCGCCCATGGCCGTGGGTGACACTCACCGCCATCCTATCCGGAGCGAGTCTTTTGACAAAGTATTCGTCTGCTCCCGTGCTCGCCTATGCCGCAACGTACTCGGTGGGCTTGGCGGCGATGAAAATGGTGTCGCGAAAGCGGGCTGCTATCCTAGTCCTGGCGTTAGGTTTAGGAGCTGCTTGCCTAGTTCCTTGGCTGTACCTTCACAGCTACAAGCAAGCGGGAAGCCCATGGGCGACCAATTTTCCATGGAGCGATCCGGTCCTCGTCGTCGCCTCTCCTCTCAAGGCGTTGGGTTTGCCGCCAATTCAGCAGTTTGCTCTCAGGCCTCGCGCCGCGGCCCATGAATATGTCTGGCTGTTTGCGTTCTATTCTTCCATTTTTGGGGAATATGACTTTTCACTTTCGGCCGCGTTTTTGTGGTTAGTCTTGGCCGTTCATTTGGTGGTGGATACCATGGCGGTGGTTGCAGGCTTTCGGACCCGCCGGTCCCGGTGGGTGTCCCTGGCCCTTCTCGGGGCCGCTCTGATCCCTCTTCCGCTTTTCATTCGCCATCCCCAATACCTGGTCGCTGATTATCGATATCGCGCCTGGACCTGGGTTATTTGGGCGCTTGCCTACCGCAATTTACTCGTCAATCCGGGCATTTTTCGGGTTCCGGCGCGCTGGTGTTTGGCTTTTGGGATCGCGCTGCACTTCGTGTGGCTGTACTATCATTCGATCCATTGATTCCAACTCCGGCGTTCTTTGAATTGCCATTATTTTGTCGCTGGATTGTCACGGGACAAACTTAGACTATAGGCGAAAGGATTGCGTCTTCAGCATGGGCAGGCAAGGTGTCCCGTTGGCCAGGGGAATCATGAGCCTTCGACAAGAAAATTCAAAAATCCTGATCGTCGATGACGAACCAGGAATACGAGCCCTCCTCGTTTCCGCTATTAGAGAATTCTTACCGCATTGCCAAATTGAAGTCGCCAGCGATGGAATAGAAGCGTCTCAGAAGTGGGCGGCTTTAAATCCAGATCTGGTTATTCTCGATATCAAGATGCCTCGGATGAGCGGACTGGAGGTTTGCCGTTTATTGCGAGAGCAGCCGGATCATTTGCACACGCGAATCTTGGCTATATCCGGCGACTTCTCCTGGGATCTTCCCATCAAGGCCTTCCATAGAGGAGCTTCGGAGTTCTTGCAAAAACCCTTTGAGCTCAAGGATCTGACCGGAAGCATTAAACGCTTGCTCTGAATTCTCCTCGCCGCTGAGTCCTCATGTGTTGGAGTTTTGAGGTAGCGATAAAGAATCAGGATGCCTAGAACGGAGTCGACCCGGGCTCCAAGTGCCCCCCAACCAGTCATTCCGCTGTCTGAATCTTCTCGTCCTCACCTGAACAAGGACACTTTTTGGACACTGTTGTTATAAGGATATCGAGGAATTAAATATGATTAATTCACTTGTTACAGAATAAGGGGCAACAAAATGATAGTCACCACGGCGCCTTCAATAGAAGGTTTTCGGATTAGAGAAACGAAAGGAATTGTGCGCGGTCTCATCGTTCGCTCCCCAACGCTTTCTCAGGGCTTCATGGGCGGCCTTAAGAAGATGGTCGGTGGGGAGAATGCGGCTTTCACGGAAATGTGCGAACAAACGCGTAACCAGGCTTATGAGATGCTGGTCCAGCATACCGAAGAAATGGGGTGCAATGCCGTCATCGGTTTGCGCTATGACACTTCTGAATTGGGCCAAGGATTAACAGAAGTCCTCTGTTATGGAACCGCAGTAGTTATAGAGACACTGAATGGTGAAGTCGTGGAACACGAAAAGAAGGTGAAAGAGGTTGGGTGGGAGGTATGAAGTAAATGAAGAAATTATCATTTGAGATTGAACGCTGTTTGGATAAAGATGAATAGAAGTAAATTGTTTGCCCTTCCTTATGAGTTATCTGCGAATTTCCTACGCATTATCCTCAATGAGCCGCCGGAATATCTTAAGGACGTCAGAGAAATTATTGCCAGTGAGCGCATACATTTAAATGAACAAATTGCCGCACTGCTTTCAATGCCCGAGCAGAAACCAATATTTATTATTGGTCCATGGGGATCTGGAAAGACGTTCCATCTTCACAGTTTAGAGGGCAAGTTGAAGGTTAAATATCGATATCTATATCGGTCTTTTTTTTCGATCGGTGATTTAAAATCGGCTTACCTTCACCTTTTGCCACATGGCACACGTTTCTCGATGACATTTTGTTCGGTCTTTTTTCTTGGCTGGATCTATTTGAAATTTCCAGAAGCGATGGGACGAGTTCAAGGGTTAAAGAATTTTTGGCTGGCTATTCTAATAACGATCGGCTTTTTGTTGATTACGAATCAAATGAAGGTATTTTATGGGGTAGTTTCGCTTTTTAATATCCCACTATGTCCTCCACGCATTAAACTCACTGTAATAGATGATCTTGACCGTAGTTCCATGTCGAATGCGGATCAATGGGCACTATTGTCAAATCTCTGGGCCGTAGGTCATCGCTATATCGTGTTGTTTGGTTACAATTCGGAAGAAACGAAATTGTCAATTATTGAGAAAGCGATGAAACTGGGTGGTCATCTGGTCTTTCTACCGTTAGATCCACAAATCAATCAAAAGATTGCCAAGGCACTCGATAATGATCTCCCATTTGGGGAATCACAATGGTTTGAAAATATAACTCCTCGTGACATTGTCCAGATATTTACCACGGTTGATTTGGAGGCCAGATCCATTGAATCAAAAGATTATAGGCAACTCCTCTATCTGAACCGATACTTTATTACTTTGATGAGAAATCTTGGAGTCAAGCGAAGTCAATTTGATGAAATCAGGATAGCTGTCGATTCGTTTGGTTCAAATAAAACAATTTCACTTCAAGCCCAAAGAACCATAAATGAAGGTCGTACTTTGCCCATGGACATTCATCAATACTTCGGAGGGTTTAGAGGAAGTATTGATACGAAGCTTCAGGAGCTTATATGCGAGCGTTTTGCCGGATCCTTGAACGCAATATTTAAAATCGAAAGCCTCGCTGAAATCAGAAGGATTCTAACAGTCGTAATAAGGGCTAATCTCCAAACGGGGATAAAGTGACTGGATCTCTCCCATTCATAATGGTAAATGGACACTTTTTGGACACTCGTCGATTTGGCCGACCTCAGTGAATCTGCTAAAAAGGCTGGTAGCCAGACATTGGAGAGGTGCGTGAGTGGTTGAAACGGCACGCCTGGAAAGTGTGTAGGGTCGCAAGATCCTCGTGGGTTCGAATCCCACCCTCTCCGTACCGCGTACTTTGAAATCCCTATCAATCGGGAGTTCGAAGAAATCTTTTCGCTTTTTCGAGATCTTTCTCGATTTTTCCCAGAGATAATTTCACTTGTTCTGCCGTAATGTCTCGGTCCTCAATGGCATGCAGTATTTCATTGAGAAACAAGCGATGATGTTCCAGGAGATTGAGGAGCTTATTTGGGGATTCGGTCACGGTAGGGTACCTCCAAGGCTGGAAGCATTGTGACTGATCCAGACGGTCTCGCCGATAGTGGCTGGGTAAATCTTAGTTGACGGACAGATGACGTCCGGCCACAATTGACAGGAACAGCTATAATGGGAACAGTTTTCTAGGGGCTGTAGCTCAGCTGGGAGAGCGCCTCGTTCGCAACGAGGAGGTCGGCGGTTCGATCCCGCTCAGCTCCATTTTTTCCGTCGGAGACGCAATTTCCATTTAAGTCCGGTTAAGCGGAAAATGTGTTCAATTGAGCTGTTCACTGGACACTTTTTGGACACATCGAATCGATCAAGCCCAATTTCTTAAGAATCTTGGATAATGTCGACCATTCGAAGACGAACCTTTAGGCCCAGAATCGTGTTGTAAAGAGTGTCCAGCCGTTTATAAGGATCTAAGTTATTCCACGACTTAAATGCGTCGCCGGCCCCACAAGCCCACCAAGAATCGCGCCACTTCATTCTTTTATCTCGATTCGATAATTGATTGAAAAGGCCGATATAGCAGTTGTTGACTTCATGGAGCTTCGCTCGCAGAGCCTCCCTATCCTTAACAGTGCCATTTATCTCATTGTAAATTTTGGTCCCCTTATTCTTGATGTCGTACATGACATTGACCGTCTGCTGCGTAAACGCGGCCGGAAGTTTTCCGATTTGATCATTTACCAAGTCCAAGCCCTTCTGGGCATCGTCGGCCTTGTCCTGAAAAGCCTTGTCCCAATCTAGTAAAGCCTTCGAGGCGGCCGCTAGATTCGCAAGGGCTGATTCAAGCTGCTTTTCAAGATCATCTTCTTCAGGGGCCAATTGGTCGGTCAGGGCTTCATCCATCATTGGCTTGTCTTGATTCAGATCTATAACCGGGGATTCAGCTGAGGTGCCAACGAAATCATCCGACGATGGCATGTCCTCCTGAAAGAGATTATGGGGATCTGTGGGCGGTTCGATTGGATCAATGTCGTCCGGTTGTTGAAAGGCAGGCGGCTGGCTGGGTGGTGTGTCGATGGCATGACTTTTCATCGTCCCCAGACTCCCTATGAGGGTGACCGTCAGTAAGATGGACCGGAATTTTAGGACATGAAACCTGGTTTTCTTTTGTTCCTGCGAACGCAGTGAACCAAGTGAATTGAGGAACATTTCTTCCTCCCAAGCCAATTATCATTTGGATAGCTTCATCCGCTCATGCGTAGGCTGGTGTTAGGCGCACGAAGCATCTTTAACAGAATTGTGAAGGAAGGCTTAAGATCGCCTTAAGGAAGAGTTAAGAATCTTGGAATATATTTTGTTCTGTAATCCAGCATGCTTTGTGAAAGAACCGCTTTATCGAAAAAGCCTGCAAAGTTGGCAAGGTTAGAGTTGGCCAAACTCCGGAAGGAAGATCGATTAACGCCAGACCTCCCTAGACTCGGATCGGGTCCTCATGCGTTGAATATCCGCACGGCGGTGGCAACAAGAGGGGAAACAGATCACTCTGCAATTGCGAAAGAACCTTCAGTCTATCTAAGAGCTTTTTTAAGTCATCTTCTTCGTGCAGGGTTATGGCTCTGCGCTTCGCTCCCAGCAAGGCGGCAGGGTTAGAGAAGATGAAGTTGAGGCAGAATGTGTCTGCTGAAATTTGCTGGTATCGGGCAAAAAGCTTCTGAAGCCTTGCATTGTCAGCAGGATCGCACCCATCAAGGGGAATACCACGAAGAGCCAGAATGGTGTCATCGACCCAATTTATTTCGTCATTTACTTTTGCCAGTTGCTCAGTGAAATCGAGATCGCCATAGTTCGGACAGCCGGCCGTGTCCCAATTGGGATCCGGTGCGTTGGAAGGGCTGATGTCGGGTCCCGGAAAAGTGAAGGGCGATTGGTTTTGCAGAATGCTTGTGGCGAAGGAGCCCTGGACCAGCCCAGAGATAAGAGTAAAGAGCAGCAGAAAGTTAATCTTTTTCAAAATCGCCTCCCGATCAATGTGTGTGCATTCAGTTTAAGAGGGGGGTCATTAAGATCGCCTTAAGCGAGAGTGAAGAAAAGGAGAAGCAGCCCTTAATCAAGCGTCCTTTCCATGCCCAAAACCGCCGAAATAGTCAATTAACCCATTGATTCAGGGGCTTACCATCCTTATCCTGATTCGTGAGCATCTGTTCGTGCCGGTCCCGGACTACGAAAAACAGGAGGTCATCTCGTGCGAATTGCGTTGATAATGGCTTTGCTCTTCTTCTGGCTCTTTCTGGCGAATCGCGCCCTTCAAAGAGGGGATATGGCTTTGGCGGGCGTTTATGCGATGGTGGGCGTCGTTTTAACCGTCTACCGTTTGTCTCGGAAGCGGCCACAGAGCCCTTCCGGTACCTGAGGGCAGCCGCCCCAAACAGGTTTTCAACTCCGGTCTTTCCTTTTGTAGCCTCTCAGGCGAGCGTTATTAGCAATTCGAATCGTGTCCAGTCGCAGGGGTTACAATGAAATCAATGTTAAAAGCAGTTATTTTGCTTACCGTCGCAGCATCAATGGAAGGCATTGGCTTCGTCTCAGCAGCCACCATTTCGCAGGAAGATTCCGATATTCGCGACACCCATCAAGCCGTCCTTATTTGCGCCAATGAGACCGCTGAGGAGGGAGATGAAGGCACAGAGCGGTGGAGGAAGGGTGTAGATGACGTGGTCAAAGATTGCGCTGGTGCCAAAGACAGGATCATTAAGACCGTAAAGCTATATCCGCGCAATCCAAGTTTGCTTCGCAATATCCATGAGATGGTCTTGTTTGGGCACCTTAAGGGAGACGAGCGGTTCATTGGCGACTACTGCGGAAAGGTAATCCAATACTTTGTCGGCGCTCCCGAAGCGTCAAATGATTCAAAGGATGACTTTGAGTCTGTCTGCAAGAAAACCGTGGATGAAGCAAGGCGTAAGCCCGAACCCGAGTAGCGCCCAGTCTCAAAACGAAATCACGGGGTAGATCAACGAAGCATTTGGCCCCTAAGTGCCGCCGGTTTCTTATCCCGGGGGATATGAGGCAGTTCGAGATTGTTGGAATGATTCGAATTCTGGGGCGGCCTCTACCTCCATCCGCAAACGAGCCTTCCTGATGCTTGTCCGTTAAAATTAACAGGGCCAGTCTGATCATGCGTTACGATTGAAAGGTTGTTTATGGCTCCCATAAAGCCGACGACGTGGAGTCCAGAGTCTCCACGAGCCTGAATCCAACCGCTGGCGTTCCACCCGGACTCAGGTGCATTGCCATTTCCTCCACCCAAGAAGGTTCGGATGGTTCGCCGCCCCGATGAGTCGGTCAAGATTTCCGAGGCTGCCGCATTGTAGACCTGAAACTGATTGTTCATGTCGTATACCAGACCATAGGACATCGTTCCTCGGGATCCATCGGACGAAGAATACAGTCCTTCTCCCGTTAGTACACAGTGCTGGTCCGCGGAGGCGGTAAGAGCGCCGACAGCCAAGACGGTTAAGACAAGAAAAGATTTTCCGAGAAGTGGTCTCATATCGATAATCTCCCTATAAGTGCGGCTTTCTTTGGGTAGTGGGTCTGTCCCAAAAATACCGTGGGAGCTCTTAACTTTGCCTTAACGCGCCATTAATTCTCGGAGAAATGGGCCGGGTGAATTTGTAGGAACTAGGCCACCTGTGGATGCTGGTTGCGGGCGACAGCTTCCCAATCGAGGCGAGATCCTGTACAATAAGTCAACCGGTTTAGCTTGAAATCTAGGCTCGTTTCTCCGACGGTGGGGAAACGGGGGGCACGCGAAGGTCCCGGCCCGCGGTGCGATTGACAGAACTGACCGCTTTTTGATAGGGTCTTTCCGTCGGACTTCCTCCCCACAGCTGTTCTTTACGGGCATTCTTGAACAAATCACCCCGATGAACGTCGACTGTCCCTGGGGTAATATATAAGGAGCATTTCCATATGGTCACCAAAGAGCGCGCTGTTGTACGAATCGGTGGAGCTGCCGGAGAAGGCATCGCCTCCACTGGAGACATTTTCTGCAAAACCGCTTCCCGAATGGGGATGTGGGTTTTTGCCTACAACAGCTACCAATCCGTCATTCGCGGCGGCCATGTTTACTATCAGGTTCAGGTGGGCGGCGGCGACAAAGTGCTTTCGCACGGCGATCAGCCGGACCTTCTGGTAGCGCTTAATCAGGACACGATTGACCGCCACGCCGAGAGCGTCGTAGAAAATGGCGCCATTATTTACAACAAAGACAAGATAAAGGTAGAAGGTTTCAACCTCCACAAAAATGTCCAGCTGATCGGCATCCCCGTTGAAGAACTCACGAAAGAATTTGGAAAGAATCCCGTCATGCAGAACACCGTCGACTCCGGCGCGCTGATCCAGTTGCTCGGTCTCGATTGGTCTGTGTTTGAAGGCGCCGTCCGTTCAATTTTTGGGAGCAAAAAGACAGAAGTTGCGGATCTCAATATCAAATTGGCTTTAAAGGGCGCCGAGTTCGCAAAAGCGAACGGTAAGGCGCTGAACATTCACCTGAAGGGCGACGGAAAAAAACGAGCCATCACCACCGGAAACGCCATGATTGCCTTCGGCGCGCTGACGGGCGGATGCAAGTTTTACACGGCTTATCCGATGACGCCGGCTTCGAGCATTATGCATTGGCTCGCGCCGCGGGCGTCCAAGTATGGAATGGTCATGAAGCAGATGGAAGACGAGATCGCGGCCATGAACGCGACCGTTGGAGCAGGCCATGTCGGCGTGCGGGCCATGACCGGCACCTCGGGCGGCGGATTTGCTCTCATGACCGAAGCGATCGGCTTGGCCGCTATGACGGAGACCCCCTGCGTCGTAGCGCATGTTCAGCGCGGCGGGCCGTCCACGGGCCTTCCGACCAAAACGGAGCAGGCCGATCTCTTTCAGGATATCGGCGCCGGCCAAGGAGATTACCCCAAAGCCGTTATCGCTCCCATTAGCATCCCCGACGCGTATCACGCAACCATCGAAGCCTTAAACCTCGCCGAAAAGTACCAAACCC
>Ga0207121_1084_pt1 | contig 17282 bp, 17 predicted proteins | sample Alteio_BWMinHeat_41_FD_153513 | JGI IMG/M metagenome (GOLD analysis project Ga0207121, IMG submission 153513) | Enriched cells from forest soil in Barre Woods Harvard Forest LTER site, Petersham, Massachusetts, United States -... | ecosystem: Environmental > Terrestrial > Soil > Temperate forest >... | reverse complement strand
CGGATACTACACCTTCCGATGAAGACTCGAAGGAAGAAGAGGAGCAGGAATAGGATAATTATGCGGATAGCGGATTTAGCCAAAGAACTGAAAATTACTGAAAAATATATCACGGATAAGATACATTCATTAAAACTGCGTTCCAAAGATGCAGGTGAATTGACCGCTGTCGTTGAAATGATTTTGCGTGATGCCCTGGCTGATGAGGGAATAGGCCAGAAAGTCGCTGATGAACCTGAGGCGGCCAAGAAGAAGACGGTAAAGAAAGCCAAATCTCCCGTCGCAACTGTAAATAAGCCGGTCAAAGCAAAGGCCCCTGAGGTCAAAAAAGAGAAAAAGCCGGCCCCTGCCAGAAAGAAAACGGCCCTTGAAGCTGATGATGAAGACATTCCGGTTGCCTCCAAACCGCCGAAACCGGAGGCCCCTAAGGTCGCTGCTCCCAAGCCGGAGGTTTCTAAGGTTGCTTCCCCTAAGCCTGAGGTTCACAAGATCGAGATCCCGAAGGTCGAAGCTCCCAAACCTGAAGTCCCCAAGTCTGAAGCCCTCAAGCCCGAAGCTGCTCCTAAGCCGGCGGCCCCTGTTATCGATGTCACTAAAATTGAAATACCTAAGGACATCCCGCCTTTGGAAACGGTCAAGAAAAAAGTCCGTTATGATGAGCCTTTTGTATCGGTCAAGCCTTTGGCCAAAAAACGTAAAAGACCCCATGAAGATACGGCCGGGGCCTGGCGCAGTAAAGACCATAAACCTTCCGCTTCCATCGCCACGGCGGTTGTCCCTGAGCTGCAGCCTGCCGGACCGCTTTTAGACATTGAATTGCCCATTCCCATCAGCGTCAAAGATTTTGCCGTGCGCGTCAACCAGAAGATGAACGTGGTCTTAAAAAAACTTCTAAATATGGGCGTATTTGCCAATATCAACCAAAACTTGGGTGAAGAACTTGTCGGAAAATTAGCGAACTCTTTTGGCTTTAATGTCATCAAAAGCAAGACCCAGGAAGAAGTGCTTATTGATGTGCATCAACAGCAAAAGGATGATCCGGCTTCATTAAAACCACGTGCTCCAGTCGTCACCTTTATGGGGCATGTTGACCATGGTAAGACATCCTTGCTTGATCGTATTCGTTCCGCCAAGGTGGCTGACAGCGAACACGGTGGGATTACCCAGCATATAGGGGCTTATTCCGTTAAATCCTCTAATGGAGGGAATATCACCTTTTTAGATACTCCGGGCCATGAAGCATTTACAGCCATGCGCGCCCGAGGTGCCCATATTACCGATGTGGTTGTTCTGGTGGTGGCTGCTGACGACGGGGTCATGCCTCAGACGCAGGAAGCCATTGCCCATGCCCGTGCGGCCAATGTGCCGATCGTGGTGGCCCTGAATAAAATTGACAAGAAGACTGCCGACCCTGACCGCGTTAAAAAACAGTTGTCCGAACTGGATTTGATGTCCGAAGATTGGGGAGGGAAGGTTGGTGTAGTTGGGGTCTCTGCACTTACGGGCCAAGGGATAGACAATCTCTTGGAGCGCATTCTATTGGAAGCAGAAATTTTGGAACTACGCGCCAATCCCAATAAAAAGGCATTAGGTATTGTTATTGAAGCGCATATGAGCAAAGGTAAGGGTGCTATTGCATCGCTGATTGTGCAAAGCGGCACGCTGCGTGAGGGGGATGCTATTGTCATAGGACCTTTGCACGGTAAGGTCAAGGCCCTGTTTGATGATCATGGCCGTCCTGTCAAAGAAGCCGGCCCATCGATGCCGGTAGAAATTTTAGGTCTCTCAGAAGTTGCCGCGGCAGGTGAAATTTTTTATGCCGTAGAAAATGATAAACGGGCCAAGGAAATAGCGGAAAACCGCCAGGAAAAATTAAAGAATGAAAAACTTTCAGGTACCGCTAAAGTTTCTTTGGAAGAACTTTATTCGCAGATCCAGCAAGGTGAGATCAAGGAATTGCGCGTGGTGATCAAAGCGGATGTGCAAGGTTCTCTTGAAGCGCTTAAAGAATCCCTTGGAAAAATACCGTCGGATGAAGTTAAGCTGCGTTTTATCCATGCGGCCGTAGGTGATGTCAATGCTTCTGATGTGGTGTTAGCCCATGCTTCAAACGCCATTATCATTGCTTTTCAAGTGGCAGTTGATACCAAGGCACGCCAGGAGTTGGAAAAAAATCCTGTGGATGTACGCGAGTACCGTATTATTTATGACGCGGTTGAAGATTTAAGAAAAGCCCTGGAAGGACTTTTAGCCCCCAAACTCAAGCGGCATTTTGTGGGACGCGCGGAAGTGCGTAATGTGTTTAAATTAAGCAGCTCAGGCATTGTTGCCGGTTGTTATATTCAAAAGGGCAAGATACGCAATAAGATCCAGGCTGAAGTTTTACGTAACGGCGATGTCGTTCATACTGGGCATATCAGTACGCTGAAACGTTTTAAAGATGATGTTAAAGAAGTCACGGAAGGATTTGAATGCGGGATCACGGTTTCTCATTTTAATACCATTGCCGTGGGCGACATCATTGAAGCATACGATATCGAGTCCATCGCCCGTAGATTGTAGTTACTGACACTGATATTATCTTGCTGAAATAATATTGCTTATCATCGGGTGGCCGAGGGAGGGGAATCCCCAGCGAGCGCAGGCTGTTGCGAGCACGCTGGGGAAACCCGAGGACAGGACCCGATGATCAAAGTTTAATGAAGATGATATGAGAAAAGTCTTTTCAGCCATGCGCCCAACGGGCAAACTGCACTTGGGCCACCTGCTGGGTGCCTTGAAGAATTGGGTCGCCTTGCAGAAGGACTATCAATGTATTTTCAGCGTTGCCGACTGGCATGCCCTGATGAGCGAGTACGAAAACAGCAAAGAATTGCGTGCTTACGGCATTGACATGGTCATAGACTGGATCGCCTGCGGCATTGACCCTGATAAGGCCATCATTTACCTGCAGTCCGATGTCCCCGAGCATCTTGAATTGCAAATGTTTCTCTCCTGCCTGACACCCTTGGGGTGGCTCGAACGCAATCCCACCTATAAAGAGCAACTGCGGGAAATAACCTCCCGCGATTTGCAGACGTATGCATTTTTAGGTTATCCTGTTTTGCAGGCGGCGGACATCCTTTTGTATAAGGCCGATGCTGTTCCCATCGGCGAAGACCAGCTTCCCCATCTGGAATTGTGCCGTGAGATCGCCCGGCGTTTTAATTCGATCTATAAAAAGGAAGTTTTCAATGACTGCCGCGCCATTTTGACCGAAACCCCCCGGCTTTTGGGGACCGACAACCGTAAAATGAGCAAAAGTTACGGTAATACCATTAATTTATCGGACACTGAAAAAGAAGTTGAGCGTAAAGTGGTGTCCATGATCACAGACCCCCAGCGGATACGCATGGCTGATCCCGGCCATCCCGAAGAATGCAACGTGTACAGTTATTACCAGGTCTTTGCCCCCCAGGAAGCCCCGCAGGCTTATCAATGGTGTTCAAAAGCGCTCAAAGGCTGTGTGGATTGCAAAAAAAATTTGGGCACGCATATCAACAAAGCACTTGCGCCTATCCGGGAAAAACGCTTCCAATTAGAAGCAAATAAAAGCAGGATTGAAGATATCCTTAAGGATGGTGCTAAAAAAGCGCAGGTCATTGCCCGAAAGACGATGGCCGAAGTCCGCGAGGCGGTTTATTAATATGAACTACAAAATCCATCTTGATAAATTTGAAGGGCCTTTGGACCTTCTATTGTATTTGATCAAAAAAAATGATATCGATATCTGCGATATTCCCATTGCCGTCATCACCGACCAGTACATGGAATATATCGAAATGATGAAGATGCTGGACCTGGACGTGGTGGGGGATTTTCTGGTCATGGCCGCCACCTTGATGCAGATAAAATCCAGGATGCTTCTGCCGCCGGACCCTCTGGCCGGCCCAGACGCAGCGGATCCCCGTCAGGAATTGGTTGACCGCCTCAAAGAGTATGAGCAGTTCAAGTTGATCGCCGAAGGTCTTAAGTCAAAAGAACTGCACCGGCAGAGCTTATTCAGCCGCATGGTTGATGAAGAAAAACTCAATGAAATAAAAGAAGACTCCCAGGAAGTCTTGTTTGAGGCCACCCTTTTTGATTTGATCAGCGCCTTGTCGGAAGCGTTGAAACATGTTCCTGAAAGAGAAGATTACCAGATCTCGAAAGAAGAATACACCATTGAGGGAAAAATCCATGAATTATTGCATTTCTTAGTTGAAAAGCCGCGATTGTCGCTCATGGATCTTTTCCGTCGTTCCACTTGCAAAGAAGAGGCCGTTTGTACCTTTGTCGCGGTTTTAGAACTGATCCGCCTTAGAGAAATTGTCGTCATTCAGCACCGGCATTTTGAAGACATCGAGATTGTGCACAATACGGCCAACGAAACGCCCGCAGGTTAGTATGGAAGAAATCAAACGCCTTGTTTTAAACCAGGAAAGCGAAGAGGACCAGGTCGTTAGTTTGTCTTTGCGGCCGGCGCGACTTGTTGATTTCGTGGGGCAACCGGAGCTGGTCAAGGGATTGCAGGTGGCCATTGCCGCTGCCCAAAAGCGAGGTGATCCGCTGGAACACACGCTTTTTTCGGGGCCGCCGGGCCTTGGTAAAACTTCCCTGGCGTATATCATTGCCAATGAGATGAACAGCCGCATTACCGTCACCTCAGGGCCGGCCATCAGGCGTACCGGGGATTTTATGGCGATCCTTACCAATTTGGAAAAAGGGGACGTGCTTTTTATAGATGAGATCCATCGTCTCGATAAAAAAGTCGAAGAATTTTTATATCCGGCCATGGAAGATTTTAAAATTGATTTTATTGTGGATAAAGACACCCCCTATGCCAAGACCATTAATTTTCTTTTAAAACCTTTCACCTTGATCGGCGCAACCACCCGCAGCGGCCTTTTAACAACACCTTTACGGGACCGCTTCGGGATTTTTTATCATTTGGAATTCTATGGAGAAGCTGATTTGGCCCGGATCGTTTCTGTTTCAGCAAAAAAGCTCAATATGGAAATTGATAAGGACGCGTGTTTAGCCATGGCCCAACGCTCCCGCGGCACCCCGCGCATCGCCAACCGGCTTTTACGCCGCTGCCGCGACTGGGCACAGGTCCATTCAAACAAAGACCATATTGATCTAAAGGTGGTGGATGAGGCCATGCGCGCCTTGAGGATCGATGCAGAAGGCCTTGATGAATTGGACCGGCGTTTATTAACAATCATGAAAACCCAGTACAACGGCGGGCCTGTCGGCATTGAGTCCCTGGCCGCGACCTTAAATGAAGAGACGGACACCATTGAAGATGTGATCGAACCCTATCTTTTAAAGGCAGGGTTTTTGCGGCGGACATCGCGCGGTCGGGAGTTGACTTCAATGGCGCTTGAACATCTCAACACATTTGGAGGAACTAAACAGCCGTTGGGATGAATTATGGGTGAGATAGGCAAATCAATTATTGCTATCGGCGTTGTTCTGATCATCATTGGTGTTATTATGACGATGGCTGGAAAAATACCAGGGGTGGGAAAATTGCCGGGAGATATTTTTATTAAGAAAGAAAACTTTAGCTTTTATTTTCCCCTGACTACCTGTGTTTTATTAAGCATTATCTTGACGCTGATCATGTATTTGTTTGGGAAAAAATGAGAAGAAACTTCCTTGTAACTTTAATTCTGACCGTTACGCTGGGCATCGTTGCTGCAGTCGCGGCGCAAATGCCAAATCTCTTCCACCCTAATACGCTGGAAGGGGTGCGTGTGGCCATCGTGCGTGACTCCAGGGAAGTTGAGTTATCCATCCATGGGATCTACCGCCTTCGGGACATGCCGTCAGGCAAGGTCATCGGCAGGGGAAACTATCTTGCCTACAGCAAGGTGAGATTATTGGCCCACGGCATTCTTATGGGCCTGAATGTTTATCCATCCAAACGTTTGACCATAGAACCTGCCAGGGATGCTTCCATTATTATTGATGGGCGTCCTTTTAGGGGGCAGGTCACCTTTATTCGCACATTGGACAATCATATTACCGTTGTCAACAATATCAATGTCGAAGATTATATCAAAGGAGTACTCAAACATGAGGTCTCGCATCACTGGCCGATGGAGGCATTGAAAGCCCAGGCCGTTGCCGCCCGTACTTATGCGTTGTATTCTATCAACCCCTCGGATAAGCCCTATGATGTGACCAATGACATTTATTCCCAGGTTTATGGAGGCCGGGATTCTGAGAATTATCGGACGGATCTGGCCGTTGATTACACCAGGGGCCAGGTCTTGACTTATAATAATCAGATTATACCGGCATATTATCATGCCACCTGTGGAGGCATGACCGAGGATGCGCGTGAATTATGGAATGTCCCGGACATGCCGCCGCTTAAGGGGGTGCCGTGTTCATTTTGCCAAAATTCGCCGCACCTGCATTGGAAAAAGAATTTTCGTCTCAAAGACATCCAGGATGCGCTTAATTTTCACGGGTATAAAGCGGGGACCATTAAGGATATTTCTATCGTCGACAGGGACCGCAGCGACCGTATTGACCATTTAAAAATCACCCAGAAAAACGGCCAGGAGCTTATCATCAGAGGGAAAGATTTCCGGGACCTCATGGGGCCCAATGTGATTAACAGCAATAATTATGAAATTGTCATGAAGGGTTATTATGTGGATTTAATCGGCATAGGCTGGGGACACGGGGTGGGCATGTGCCAATGGGGCGCCTTAGGCATGGCCCTCCAGCAATTTAACTACCGGCAAATCCTTTCTTATTATTATCCGCAATCCGCACTGATGGACTATCATGATATCCCCATCGGTGAACCCCCTAAGCCGCAAACCGCAATTTCTCAATGAATATTTATCAATTGCAGTCTTACTTTTATCAGCTACCTGATGAATTAATAGCTCAAGAACCCCTGCCTGACAGGGATCACGCCCGTCTTTTGGTCATTGATCGTACCCAAGAAACGGTCCGCCATGATACTTTTGATCATTTAAATGATTACTTGCCGGCCAATTCGCATTTGGTTGTTAATAACAGCAAGGTGATCCCGGCGCGTTTATTGGGCCGCAGGTCCAGCGGGGGGGCTGTTGAAGTTTTCCTGTTAAACTCCTTGGGAGACGGACATTCGTTTGAAGCTTTGCTGCGGCCGCTAAAGAAAATACGTGAAGGGGAAGAAATAGATTTCGGCAGGGGCATCAGCGCAACCCTCAAGGATAAAGAAAAACGTATCGTATGTTTTAATAAAAAAAATATTATACGGCACCTAAAAGAAGTAGGGCATATTCCATTACCGCCGTACATTAAAAGGCCGGACACCCCACTCGACGCCCAAGATTATCAGACTGTCTATGCCAAACAACCCGGCTCAGTAGCGTCTCCGACGGCTGGTTTGCATTTTACAAAAGGGTTGATACGAAAACTTAAAACCAAAGGGCATCGATTTTTAGAGTTGACCTTACACATTAATTATGGGACATTTAAACCTGTTGAATGCACTGATATACGCCTTCATCCGATGCATGCTGAGTATTACAGCAATATTCCCTGTTCCTTTGATGGCAGCGGTTATGTTGTTGCCGTAGGCACAACCAGTTGCCGTGCGTTAGAAACCTTTGCACATAATAAAAAACACTCTGGCAGTACGAATATGTTTATTTATCCTGGCTATAAATTTCAAGTAGTGGATGCCTTGATAACTAATTTTCATCTTCCTTACAGCACCCTGTTGATGCTTGTTTGTGCTTTCGGCGGATATGATCTGGTCATGAGGGCGTACAAAGAAGCAATAAAGGAGCGTTACCGTTTTTACAGCTACGGGGACGCGATGTTGATCATATGAATTTTTTTAAACTCATCAAAAAAGATGCGCAAACCGATGCCCGACGCGGTGTCGTCTCCACCCCGCATGGGCAAGTGCAATCGCCATTTTTCATGCCGGTGGCAACCACGGGTACTGTCAAAACTATGTCAGGAGTTGACCTGCATGATATGCAGTCTCAAATCGTGCTTTCCAACACCTATCATTTGTATCTTCGGCCGGGTCTGGATGTCATTGGATACGCAGGAGGTTTACATAAATTCATGAATTGGGACAAGCCCATCCTGACGGACAGCGGAGGCTATCAGGCCTTTAGTTTGACCAAATTCCGCAAAATTACCGATGAAGGCGTCAAGTTCCGTTCCCATATTGATGGAAGCTTGCATTTTTTTACGCCCGAAAAAGTGATGGATATCCAGCGCGACCTGGGCTCTGATATGGTGATGCCTTTGGATGAATGTTCGCCGTATCCCTGCGACCGTAAAAAAGCCATTCGCGGATTGAAACGGACCACCCAATGGGCCAAGCGCTGCAAAGAACACTTTCAGAAGACCGGCATGCATGAACGTGGCCAGCGTTTATTTGCCATTGTCCAGGGAGTAACCTATGAGGACCTGCGCCGTCAGTCCGCCGAAGAATTATTAGAAATAGATTTTGATGCTTACGCCATCGGCGGAGTCAGCGTTGGAGAAACAGTCAAGGAGATGTTCGAGGCGTTAAATTGGGTCATTCCCTTTTTACCGAAAGACAAGCCCCGTTATTTTATGGGCATAGGCCTTCCTGACCAGATCGTGCGGGCCGTGGGCTTAGGCATAGATATGTTTGACTGCTCGATTCCGACCCGTTATGGCAGGCATGGGAGCGCTTTTACCTCCCTTGGTAAGCTTAATGTACGCAACAGTGAGTTCACCAAAGATCTGCGGCCTCTCGATGAAAATTGCGATTGCGGGGTCTGTAAGAATTATACCCGTTGCTATATCCGCCATTTGTTGAACATGGGGGAGATCACCGGTGTGCGCCTGATGAGCTACCATAATTTGTATTTTTATATTAAACTAATGGAGCGCATCCGTGAAGCCATTGAGGCGGACAATTATGCGCGGTTCCAGAAGGAATTTTTAACAAGTTATAATTCTGAACTTTTAAATGAATAAGCGGCCTTTGAAAATAATTTTTTCAACCACGACTTGTCTTATTCCGTCAATCCTTTCTCGATTTTTCAGAAATACAACGCCCTTCGGGCTGTATTTCTGAATCGGTGACGAAGATTGACGGGACAAGAGTGGTTTTCAAAAATCATTTTCAAGGCTGGCTTCTATAAAAGGTCAATATGCTTCGTTTTGACATTATTACTATATTTCCGGAAATGTTCGGGCCGGTATTCAATGAGTCCATCCTTAAGCGCGCCCAGGAAAAAAAGAAGGTCGCGATCCATGTGCACGACCTGCGCGATTACACCGATGATAAAAAACACCGCAGGGTCGATGACCGTCCCTTTGGCGGGGGCCCGGGCATGGTCATGATGGCACAACCCTTATTCGACGCGGTTAAAGCCATTAAAGGCAGACGAAAAGTAAAGGTGATCTATACTTCCCCGGCAGGCAAATCCTTTTCACAATTTCATGCTAAACGCTTGACTAAGGCCAAAAATTTGATTATTATTTGTGGCCATTACGAAGGGATTGACGAGCGCGTGCGCGAGCAGCTGGTGGACGAAGAAATTTCAGCAGGAGATTATGTCCTGACCGGTGGAGAGATACCGGCGATGCTTATCGTTGATGCCGTAAGTCGCTTGATCCCAGGTGTTTTAGGCAAGGCGGAGTCCCTTCTGGATGAGTCTTTTGAAAGTAATTTACTGGAGGGGCCGCAATATACCCGGCCGGCAAATTTTCGTGGCATAAAGGTGCCTGATGTGCTATTATCTGGCAATCATAAAGCCATCAAAATATGGCGGAATTCAAAAGCTTTGGCCAAGACTAAAAAGGTCCGGCCCGATTTGTTGGACAAGAAAGGCCGTTGATCTAATAAAAAGAAGGAGTTTGAAATGATAGCCAGCAGTATTGAAAAAATAGCTTCAGTCAGCGCAATGAATGTGCGCAAAGATATTCCGGTATTTGACGTTGGCGACACTGTGAAAATGAAAATCAAGGTCAAGGAAGCCGACAAGATCCGTATCCATCCTTTTGAAGGAACGGTGATCAAAAAGACCGGCGTCGGTCTGGGTGCTGCTTTTACCGTGCGTAAAATATCTTTCGGTGAAGGCGTCGAGAGGACTTTTCCGGTCAATTCTCCGGTGATCGACAAGATTGAAATTGTCTCCAAAGGGGTCATTAAGCGCGCGAAATTGTATTACCTGCGCGATCGTTTAGGTAAAAAAGCCCGCGTTCAAGTTGACCAAACGGCTAAAGCTGCCGAACACACAGCTAAAGTTGTTGAGCAAACAGCTAAAGTATAAAATTGATGTCTGCCAAAGCAGATATGCTCCATTATGAAACGCAAGCCCAAAAAGAGGGCTTGCGTTTCATTTTAGGAGTGGATGAAGCAGGCCGCGGGCCCCTGGCAGGGCCGGTGGTGGCGGCCGCGGTGTGTTTAAAGGATCACCATTTTAAGAATGCCATTAACGATTCAAAGCAGATGACCCCCCAGGCGCGTGAAGAGGCGTTCCACGAGATTTTTGACAAGGCCTATGTGGGTATCGGTATTATCAGCGAGGCCGCCATTGATATCATTAATATCCTCAATGCCTCGCACATGGCCATGGAAATGGCTGTTGAAAAATTGATCCGGAGCATGCCGCCGGAGATCATTAGCCATAAGACCTTTGGGCGTCAGGTGATGCTTTTAGTTGACGGCAATATTTTTCGGACACAATTATTATACCAATACAAAACCGTTGTTGAAGGCGACTGCAAGTCCCTGTCCATCGCCTGCGCCTCCATCATCGCCAAGGTTTACCGGGACCGTATTCTAAACGCTTATGATAAGATTTTTCCTCAGTATGGATTTGCCCGGCATAAAGGTTACCCCACCGAAGACCATCGTTTGGCCATCAAAAAGTATGGGGCTTCCATGATCCATCGCAGAAGCTTTCAGGGAGTCCTATGATCACAGATAAGATCGAACATTTGCATCGTTACTCTGTTCCTAAGACAGATGCTATTTTGAAATTTATCGCTGAGCACGACTGCGCGCATTTGCCTGATGGTGAGATGGAAATCCAAGGACGTGAATTATTTGTGCGTATCATGAGTTATACCCCCAAGCCTGCGTCAGAGAACCGTTTTGAAATACACCGTATCCATGCAGATGTGCAATATCTTGTCAGCGGTGCGGAAATAATGCAGACCGCCCGCATGAAAGATCTAAGCCCTTTAAGCGATTACGACCCAAAAGGGGATTACCATTTTTTTAAAGCTTTGGGCGTGGTGAGTGATCTGATCGTCCAGGCAGGGGAATTCGCTGTTTTTTATCCAAACCAGGCCCATCGGCCGTCCTGTGCTTATGAAGGGTATAAGGGTTTGGTCAAAAAGCTGGTTTTCAAGGTCAAAATATGATACGAATAGCAGCTGCCTATCCACGCCAGGAAGGGAAAAAATTTGACATGGATTACTATATCCATACCCATTTGCCGATGGTCCAGAAAAAATTTGGTCCTTTCGGATTAAGAAAAATAGAAGTTGATCAAGGCGTTGAAAAACCCGGCGGCGGGGCATCGCCGTTTTTTGCCATCGGTTATCTTTATTTTGATACATTGGAAAATTTTAAAAAATGTTATGCTTCTGTCGGTTCCGAGGTGGTCGGGAATATTCCTGTCTACACCGACGTAGTGCCCATGATCCAAATAGGTGAAACAAAACAGTTATTATAACCACCAAGCATTCAGGTCAAAATTAAATGAGAGCATTAATTACGGTTTTGTTTTTATGCAGTTTCTGTTTTTCTAGCCTTCTTAACGCCCAACAGTGCCCCTGGCAGTTAAAAAAGAACCAAGAAGGTATTCCTGTCTATACCCGTAAGGTTGCAGGTTCACCAATTCTTGAGTATAAGGCCAGTGTTATCGTGGATGCGCCTGTCTCCAAGGCCATTGCGCTTTTTGAAGACGAAAAACAGATACCCCGGTGGTATTATCAATGCGTCCGCTCAAAGCTTGTTAAAGATGAGGACCCTAATAATAAGGTCATTTATTTAATATTGCATTTTCCCTGGCCGGTTGCCCCGCGGGATTTTGTTTTCCGGCGCGCCAGGTCCGAAGACCACGCGAACGGAATAACAAGCTATTCTTTAACAGCCCTTCCTGACAAGCTTCCAAGCGTCAAGGGTGTGATACGCGTGCAGTCCATTGAATCAGTGTGGCGTTTTAAATCCTTACCGCAAGGTCGGACAGAAATTTTCCTTCAGCAACACACTGATCCCTGCGGCTCCATCCCAGCTTCCATCGTCAATCAATTGGCAGTGCTGACACCATATAATAGCCTTAAGAATTTTCGGAAATTACTCGATGGAAAAAATGCTTGAAACATTGGAGGATTTATGAATTATTTGCAATTTGGTGCATTTATCGTTTACGTATGTGCCGTATCAACGGCAGGCATAGCTTGTCACAGGTTCCTTAATCCGGCAGGAACTTACCGTAACAAGGCCCTCTATTTAGGTGAAGCGCTTCTCTTGGGAAGTATTTTAGTCATCGGAGAGATGCTTTTTCTTTCTTTGGTCCATCTTTACCATGGTTTTTGTTTGTGGGGGGTTGTCCTTTTAAACTTCGCTTTCCTGGTTTCTCCATCAATCCGCCATGGAGGGGGACTGTTGTTTAAAAAAGGCATTAAGTGGGACCTTCCTTTGGCCGGTTTTTTTGTTTTAGTCTTTATTTTTTTATTCAGGAACCTTTATTTTTTGGTTGATGTTGATTCCCATTCGACCTACCTGTACACCCAAAAATTGTGGCTGGAACATGGGACCAGCCTGTTTGCTGCCAGGGCTTTGGACATGAAAATCTTTGTTCCCCAATTTAACGCGGTCCCGTACGCCTTGGGAATTTCGTTGTTTCCCGGTGAGCCGTTATTCCCTCAACTGATAGTTGTTTTTTGGACGATCATCGCTTCATTGCTGGTATTCGGTTATGTCCAAAACAGGTTCAACAGGTATTATGCTCTGGCGGCGGTGATGCTGTGCCTGTTCAATGACCATATGTTTTATTCAGGGGCCAATAAATCCGTTATCATCAACAGCGCTGTGGTTGCACTGATGTTTGCAAGTGCGTATAACTTTTGGGAAGCAAGGGTCCGCAATGATCCGTTCCGGTTTTCCCTGGCCCTGATTTTTCTTGTGCAATTGATCGCGAATAAATACCAGGTCCTTTATTTTTTCATTCTCCTGTTTCTGGTCGGTGTTTTTATTCAAGATCATTTAAAAAAGCATTTGTTGTCCATCTTGAAGAACAAACGCTGGCTGGCGGGGATTTTTTTATCATTGGGCATTTGCGGATTATGGTACCTGAAAGATTTCCTGGCAACAGGTTCCCCGGTTTTCCCTGCATTTGGCTACAAACTTGGATGGGTCAACGGCATGTCATCCATTTTCCGCAAAGCCATTGCAGGCCCTTTAACAATTCCCCAAATCATAAAATTTTTGAGCTATCTTTTTATCTGGCCCGGGATCAATGCGGCCAAAATCGTATGGGTGACCGTTTCCCTGTTTCCCGTGCTTTTCATCCTTGGCATCAAGCGCAAGGAGTTTGACAGGGATTTCTTTAATGAATTATGTTTTTGGCTGGGGATTTCAGTTTTATTCATTATAGGAATATGTGCCATGAGTTTTCCCGACCCTCGTTTTTACAGGTATGGGATTGCCGTGATGGCCGTTGCTTCTATTTTTTCTCTGGAGTTTGTTTTTAAATATTGCTTTTTTCTTCCCCAAAAGTTTGTAACTTTAGTCATTTTAATCATTGCTCTTCTGGGTTGGCGGATTATGATCTATCAAGCGGGGGCGCCTGCATATCCCACCATCAAACAAAATTTAGCGGTTTTGAGCAATAAACTTCACATGGAGGACCTGGCAAAGCTTTATTTTCCGAATAATGACATTGTTGCTAAAGAATACAGGCAAGACCCGGAGAAGTTCAAATCAGTGGCGTGGGACATGGAAGCGCAGGAAGGGGGGATGTTGTCATCCTATTTATCGCCGCCAATGAAGCAAGTGGACATATGGTATACAACAGCGGTGAGCTGGCAATCTTACCCGAATGCCGATGCCATTGAAAAAGATTTGCATGATGAGGGCATTGATTGGGTCATATTCGTGCATCATAAGAAACTGGTCTTTGAGCCGGCATTGGAATACGCTAAGAGCATCAGTCAATTTAATTTTCATCTTGATTCGTTATTTTATAACTATGGTTTTCCCAAAGAACTTTCTGATATTAAATATTAGGTCGCTTGTCCTGATGGTTCCATGAAAAATATCCTGACAGTCATATTATTTTTTACCATGACTTTAGCTTTTGCAGACGGGCATCAGGAGCTAACGTGTTATCACGTTCCTAAGCAAGCCCTGCAATATCCCATCGGCCCAATGTATCCTGACAAGCGGCTCGATTTGGTGATTACATTACCAATTCCCAACAAAGCAGAAAGGGACCGATTCCTTCAAGATTTATATGATCCGAAAAGTCCTGAGTATAGGCATTACCTGACCCCGCAGGAGTATGCTCAGCGGTTTGGGCCTTCCCAAGCCGATTATGATGCGGTAGCGGGTTTTTTCCGGAATTTAGGATTCAAAGTCACAACATCTCCCAGCCGTACATTATTGGATATCGCCGGACCGGTCAAGCTGATAGAAGCTGTCTTTCATACAAAACTTCTGTTATATAAACATCCTGCTGAAAACAGGGATTTTTACGCGTCCGATAAGAATCCTTCAATTGATCTGGATGTCCCATTATCGGGTGTTGATGGGTTGGACAATTACGCGAAATTCCATCCACTTGGCGAAAAAATTATTTTGAGCCATCCTATTTCTGCTCTTGATAAAAAAGCAGCAGCTGCTGATGAAATATTCATTAAATCAGGAATTGAATACCAATTGGGCAATCTTGCCCAAGGGGCAGTTGGCGCATTTGATAATGGTCAAAGGTCTGCCGAAAACCCTCTTTCCCCGGAAGAAGTAGTTAAAGTCCACCAAATTATTTTAAATAGCTGGAGCGTTCAAAGTGTTTCACCTGTTGTCAAAGATTATATAATGTATTCATTAAGCAGCAGCGGCACTGATAAAGCGTTAAGCTGGTTAAATTCTTCTTTGGGGGCTCGAATAACTAAATTAGAAGATGAAGCCTCCAACCCTGGTAACATCAATGTATTACAACGGTACCTTCAGGGTCTGAACAACAATTTGCCAGGGCCTGAAAGGATAAATTTAATAAGACGCTGGATGGATGTTTCCAATGCGGTGGAATTTTATTATGAAATGTACCTTGCCCAGATGAAATCGATGACAGTATATTTGGCCAGGTCGGCTTCCCCGCAAGACCAGGCCAATGCCCAAAAAATGGAGTCTAACATTGAAACGTCAAAGGCGCAAATTGAAGCCAACGCGCAGCAGCAGTTATTGGTTTTAGGATTATATACTTATAAAAGCCTTTCAGATGAAGAGTTGTCGAAATATGTTGGTTTTTTGGCATCCCTTGAGGGCAGGGAATATAGCGAGGTCACACAACAGGCATTACTGAAAGGCATAAAAAGTGCCCAGCAAAAAATCAGTGATTATTTGGTTGATTTGATCCATTCCAGAGGGGGAGGGAGATAAAATGGCACATGCTGCATTTCTTCGTAATTTTTTCGTATTATTCCTGGTAGCTGGAGCCATTTTTAATTTTAAGGGGGCCCTGGCCCAAGATTCTTCCGACAGCCCGCATCGCTATAATGTCAAGACCTTTGGGGCCGTAGGTGATGGCCTCACCAATGACGCGCCAGCCATACAAGCAGCGCTTGATGCGGCGGCAAAAGCCGGCGGCGGGACGGTTTACTTACCAGTGGGCACCTATCTGCTTGACCGGCAACGGCCGCTTCCTCAAAGCTATTTTTCTTTACTTACTATTCAATCCAAAGTCAATATTGAAGGAGACGATGTATTTTCAAATGATCCTTCCGTACCAAGCCAAAGCAATAGCATATTGCTGGTCGCGCCGCATCTCAATGGCTCTCAAACCGTATATGATTCCCTGGAAGCATGGAAATTCTCACAATTCTTTGTCATTACCCCAGGTTCGGACTCCGGCCCACGCATCGCAAGAACTCTGCTTGAACATTGTTCATTTAAAAACTTCACGATAGATTTCAACGGGGCACAGAATGGTTACTCCATGCCGCCTTTTAAATCCAAAGTACGTACAGACCATCATAATTGGGGGATAGGCACCCACGGGCGGGCTAATGATATTTTAATCGATAATGTCACCTTCCTTAATAATACCGGTGACCAAAGCGTTTCTTTTATTATGGGAAATGTCTTGCCATGGTCAAGCCATATCCGTGTCCACCATTGTACTTTCCATAATTCCGGAGACGTCGTGCCGGGCAGCGGCGCTTGGGACCACAGTTCTGTCTTTATGCAAGCTACTGACTGGCAGATCACCAACAACCGTTTTATCAATGACCGCCCTTCCATTTATGCCACGGGGATTGAATTCTATGGCAGCAATGGGGTGGTTTCCGGAAATTACGTTGATAAAGACAGCATCGGCATGAATGTTTGTGCCCGCCAGCAGGACCTATACAAAACGTCTATCAAGAATAACATTATAAAAAACGCCAGGATCGGGATGGATCTTTGGACGACTAAACAGGATATCGCTCAGAGAGTAAGAGCAGACGCCACGATCAGGGACGTGACGATCGAACACAATACGATCACGCTGAGGCCTGAATCTAATTTTGGAGGAATTGTGTACTCAACCCTGTTTTTTGAGATGGCACCTCAAAACCTTATTATCAAGGATAACAGCATCAGCCAGGCCGGGAATATTGCCGGGCGGCCTGTTGTGGCAGGGGGAATTCACCTTACAAAGGGCGATCACCTCACGATTATAAACAACCGGATTTCTCATATGTCTGGTAGGGGAATTGATTTGTATGGTGATATGAGCGATCTTGATATTGAGGGGAATCAAATTAAAGATGTTGCTCTGGGCATAAATCCACACAATCCCAAACAGCCGTACGCCTATGCGCAAGGCATCGCGCTTCACATGGGACCTCCGGTCGGTTCTTCACAAGGCGCCGTGTCCGTCAATATTATCGGTAACCATGTCTATAATTCAAAGGGGCATTCCATCCAGACCGGCCTTCTCCTTTATGGGGCGATCAGCGATCTCCATCTGGATAATAATAGCTTCGAGACCCCACAACCTATTGAAAACAAAATCAATAACCAATAGGGTAGGTAT
>Ga0207121_1083_pt1 | contig 17341 bp, 13 predicted proteins | sample Alteio_BWMinHeat_41_FD_153513 | JGI IMG/M metagenome (GOLD analysis project Ga0207121, IMG submission 153513) | Enriched cells from forest soil in Barre Woods Harvard Forest LTER site, Petersham, Massachusetts, United States -... | ecosystem: Environmental > Terrestrial > Soil > Temperate forest >... | reverse complement strand
GACTATCATCTGATGAGCACAATTCCAGGGCTTTTCGTAATGGGGGAGGCCAATTTCTCGGATCATGGGGCCAATCGGCTCGGCGCAAGCGCTCTCATGCAAGGATTGGCGGACGGATATTTTATTCTTCCTTATACGATCGGAGATTATCTGGCCGGTCTTAAGCGGGACAAGATCAGTTTGGACCATCCAGAAGTGAAGGGGGCCCTGGCTGACGTGCGTAAGCGACTCGACAGGCTGTTGTCGGCCAAGGGGAAGCGAACCGTGGATTCCTTCCACCGGGAGCTCGGGCATTTGATGTGGGAGTACTGCGGCATGTCGCGCAGCGAAAACGGACTCAAAAAGGCGCTCCATGAGATCCCTCTGCTTCGCGAGCGATTCTGGAAAGAAGTCAACGTGCCGGGAACCGGGGAAAAATTGAATCAGTCCCTTGAGAAGGCCGGCCGCGTCGCCGATTTCTTGGAGCTGGGCGAGCTCATTTGCAGGGACGCGCTTGAACGGAAGGAGTCTTGCGGCGGGCATTTCCGCGAGGAAAGCCAGACTCCGGAAGGGGAGGCGCTGCGCGATGACGCGAATTTTTCCTATGTGGCCGCGTGGGAGTTCAAAGGGGACGCTCAGAGCCCTCAGCTCCGGAAGGAACCACTCAAGTTTGAAAACATTCATTTGGCGCAAAGGAGTTACAAGTGAAGTTAACCCTTTTTATTTGGCGGCAAATAGAGGCCCGTTCCGAAGGGCGTCTGGTTAAGTACGAGATGAATGACGTGAGTCCGGATATGTCGTTTCTTGAGATGCTCGATGTTCTCAATGAGCGATTGACGCAAGCCGGTGAAGAGCCGGTGGCTTTTGACAGCGACTGCCGGGAGGGCATCTGCGGGACCTGCGGCTTCGTGATTAACGGCGTGGCTCATGGGCCCTTGCGGGGAACCACGGTCTGCCAGCTCCATATGCGGCATTTCAAGGACGGCGACACGATAACGATCGAACCTTGGCGCTCTCGCGCCTTTCCACTGGTTTGCGACTTGGTCGTCGACCGGAGCGCCTTTGACCGGATTATCCAAGGCGGAGGTTTCATCTCCGCTCGGACGGGAAGCGCGCCGGAGGCGAACTCCGTTCCCGTCGCCAAGCCCATCGCGGACCGCGCCATGGAGGCGGCGGCCTGTATTGGCTGCGGCGCTTGCGTGGCGGCCTGCCCCAACGCTTCGGCCATGTTGTTTACGGCAGCCAAGGTCTCCCATTTAGGCCTGCTTCCACAAGGACAGCCGGAGCGGGAAAATAGGGCTCTACAAATGGTGCATCAGATGGACAAAGAGGGGTTTGGCGGCTGCACGAACATCGCTGAATGCCAAGAAGCCTGTCCAAAAGAAATCAGCATCGATTTTATTGCCCGCATGAACCGCGATTACCTGAAAGCGAATCTCGACAAAGAGTAAGGCGCGGGCATCCTTAAGCTTCACAGAAGGGGGGCCGTTGGATCCAAGGCAACTGGAAGGATACGTCAATGCCCCCGAGTTCCCCAAAGGCCTCGAATGGCTTAACGTTCCCCGCCCTCTGTCCATGTCCGAACTCCGCGGAAAGCTGGTGCTGCTGGATTTTTGGACTTTCTGCTGCATCAACTGCATGCACATTATCCCCGACCTCAAGAAACTGGAAGCCAAGTATCCCCGCGAACTTGTCGTCATTGGCGTCCATTCGGCTAAATTTACTCACGAGCAGGAAAGCGAGGCGATTCGCCAGGCCATCCTTCGTTATGAAATTGGTCACCCCGTCGTAAACGACCGCGATTTCCATGTCTGGGGAGAGTATGGAGCCAGAGGCTGGCCCACTCTGGTCCTGGTTAATCCCGCCGGACGAATTATCGGCGCCATGTCCGGCGAAGGAGCCTATGCGCTTTTTGATTCCATCCTTGGGCAGGCCGTCGCTTACTTCGGCGAGAAAGGAATTCTAGATCGCCGGCCGATCGAATGGCTTGCGCCGGAACACGCCCGGGTTCCCGATTCGCCTCTCTCATTTCCTGGGAAAATCGTTTGTGACACGGCCACGCGGCGCCTCTTCATTTCGGATACGAATCACAATCGAATCGTGGTGGCCGACGAAAAAGGAAAGGTCCTTGACGTGGTGGGCAGCGGCGAAAGCGGCCGGCGTGACGGCCCGTTCGAGGAATGCCAATTCAACCATCCCCAGGGAGTGGCGTTTTCAGGAGACAGGCTGTTTGTAGCCGATACGGAAAACCATCTGGTGCGAATCATCGACCTTGAAAATCGACGGACCGAAACGCTTTTGGGAACGGGTGAACAGGCTCGGGAATTCAACGTGGAGGGAGGGGGAACCAAAGTCGCCATCAATTCGCCGTGGGACCTTCTCGTCCGCGGGAAAGAGCTTTACATCGCGATGGCCGGTTTCCACCAGATCTGGATCTGTGACCTGGAGTCTCTTCGCGCGCGGCCTTTCGCCGGCTCAGGCCGGGAGGCGCTCCTGGATGGTCCCCTCGGGCAGGCTGCGCTTGCCCAACCCAGCGGCCTTGCATCAGACGGCGGTCGTCTCTTTTTCGTGGATAGCGAGACCAGTTCCGTCCGCCAAGCGGATCTAGGTCTTGAGGGACGCGTCGATACCCTCATCGGAGAAGACTTATTCGAATTTGGAGACCAAGACGGGGACGCGGACCGAGCGCGGCTCCAGCATCCGCTCGGCGTTTTCTGGAGGAAGGACATTCTCTATGTGGCGGACACGTACAACTCAAAGATAAGAATCGTCGATCCGGTTTTGAAGACCAGCGTCACGTTGGCTGGAACCGGACAGCCCGGCTGGAGAGACGGAAGTCTGAAAAGCGCACAGTTTAACGAGCCCGGGGGCCTCTCGGGAATGGACGACCTGCTTTTCGTAGCCGATACCAACAACCATGTCATTCGATTGGTCGATCCATCGGCAGGACGCGTGAAGACGCTCGAATTCTCCAATCCCGCGTGCTTGAGGCAAGGGCTGGGACTCAAACCCAAAGTCTATGCGCTTCCGGCGGCTGTGATCCGGCCAGGCGCGGGTTCGCTCCGTCTAGAACTCCGGCTACCTCAAGGCTATAAGTGGATGAAGGAGGCGCCGTCGCATCTGGAAGCGCGTTCTATGAATGAGAAAGCCGCCGCTTTAGGCGCTTCTTCACTGAAGTGGCCGGTGCTTGAATGGCCCGTCGAGGCTGCGCCAGGCTCGGCAATGGTAATTGTTGAAGGGGACGCCTACTTCTGCGCTCAGGACTCATCGCGGTGTTTGATTGAGAATGTCAGAATCGAACTTCCGATCGTCGTCAAAGATGGCGCCACCGCCAAGATTGTCCAAGCTGTGCCGCTCGCGTTGCCGTAAGGCTATTCGAGGAAGTTTTCGTTTCCGGTTTCGGGTGGCTGGCTCAAATGATTGTAGGGGCAGAATTCTTTGGGCACGGTACCTTCCCGAAAGGCCTCAAGAATCACATGGGGACAGGTTGGGAGTGCCAAATAGCCGGTGTCGGCATCGATCTTTGCGAATTCGATTCCGGGAGGAATCGTAAAATCCTTATTGGGATAGCCTTTGAGCGCCTCGCGCATAAAATCGGTCCACAGAGGCACCGCGATGTTCGAGGCGCTTAATCCCTTTTTGAGCGGACGAAAATCGTCATATCCGACCCAGACGCCGCAAACCAAGTCCGGTCCAAATCCCACGAACAATAGGTCTCGCTGATCCTGAGTTGTGCCGGTCTTTCCGGCGAGAGGCCGCCCGAGGCGCTTTGCGTACCAGCCGGTGCCGTGTTCGACCACACCCCGCATGAGGTTCGTGATCAAAAAGCAGGTTTGGGGGTCGACCCGAGACTCGATCTTGGGAGATTGTTCCTGAAGAACGCGGCTGCGATGATCGGTGACGCGTTCAATGTAGTAGGGCTCGGCATGCAAGCCGCCATTCGCGAAGGTTCCGTAGGCATTGACGAGCTCCATGAGGCTTACGACCGAGGTGCCCAAACCAAGGGATAGGACCGCGTCGAGCCGGTCTTTGATACCGGCTTCACGCGCGAGCCGCACCACCTTTCGCGGTCCCACGCTGTCGATAATTCGGACAGAAACCAGGTTCCTCGATTTTGCCAAGGCTTTTCGCAAGGTAAGAGGCCCCAGATACTTTCCATCAAAATTCTGCGGTCGCCAATATCGTTTCAAGATTTCGTCGTGTTCCGGCTTCTTCAGGGCGGCGAATGCCTCCGGCGTCATCTGGAGATTGTCGAGAATCGCCGTGTCGGTCTGCGCATAAGCCGACGTCTCGGCCAAGAGTTGAGGGTCGGATTCCATATCGATGTAAACGAGCGGATAGTCGTTGACGACAGTGGCCGCCGTGAAGGCGCCTTGCAACGCAGCCGCCCAAACAAAAGGCTTAAAAGACGAACCGGGTTGGCGTTTGGCCTGCATCGCACGATTGAATTGGGATTCGCTGTAGTCTCGGCCCCCCACCATAGCCCGGATGGCTCCCGTGTGGACATCCATGGCGACCAGAGCTCCCTGAAGACGCGGGAGGGTCGTCGAGATAACAACTTGAGTCTGATTCGTTGTGTTCTTCAGAAGATCGCGGTTGTATTCGGCCAGTGTGGCGGTGCCATATTGGAGATCATAGGCGGCCAGGTGATTTTCCAAGACGCGCTCGGCAGCCTGCTGGAGGTTGAGCGAAAGCGTGGTCTGAATGGTAAGCCCGCCCTGCTCGAGCGTCTCCGAGCCATAGACCGGTTCCAGCTGCTTGCGAATTTCTTCGACGAAGTAGGGGGCTTCTTTGGCCTTCAGGGAAGCCTGCGGCGCGGCGATTGGCAGGGCATCGGCCTCTTTTCGCTCTTGTTCCGTTATGTCGTTCAAGTCCTGCATGCGGCGGAGCACCGTGGCGCGCCGCTCGCGGGCCCGCTCGGGATCGTTGATCGGGGAATAATGGTTCGGTGATCGGATGAGTCCTGCCATGAGCGCGCATTCGGCCAAGTTCATCTCCTGGGCGTGCTTATCGAAATAGAGTCGCGTGGCGGCTTCCACCCCATAGGCGCCGCCGCCGAAATAGATTTGGTTGAGATACAGCTGCAGTATCTCGTCTTTCGAATAGCGGCGCTCGATTTGCAACGTGAGCAGAAATTCCTTGAGCTTGCGATCGAAGGTTTTCTGGCGATTGAGGAAGATTGTCTTGGCGAGCTGCTGAGTGAGAGTGGATCCTCCCTGCACCAGGTGCCCGGCTCTCAAATTGGCAAACGTGGCGCGGAGAATGGCGCGGGGATTGACGCCCCAGTGGTGGTAAAAATCCGTATCTTCAATGGCCATGACCGCCTGCCGCAGGTCGACCGGAATCTGGGTGAGGGGGACGGTGGTGCGGCGCTCGGTAAAAAATTCGCCGATCGAGTGCCCGTCGTTATCCACGACCTGCGTCACCAATGGAGGAACGTAGTCGGCCAGCGTTTCGACATTGGGCAAATCTTCGAGCGCCTTCTTCACATACAGGAGGCTCACGGCTCCGATCCCGGTGATAAAAAGGAGGACGGAGACCGCCATCCAGGTTTTGAGGGTCCGGTTCATCAGGATTTCCGGGGCGGAGCCATAAATGGCCGGTCAGCCCAATAGAAATTGAGAAGAAATTCCCACGACCTCAGCGTCAGGGGCTCGCCGGCATGATCGAGAACCCGCGCCGCGATCGAGACGGCTTGATCGGAATACGGGCTGTCGATCCACTGGGTGAAACGCCGCATCAGCGCCAAGGCAAGCGTAGGAGAAAGGAAGACGCCTTCAAATAGCTCTGCGAGAGCCAAGGGAGCCCGGGCGACCTCCAAATAGCCGAGAATATCCGAAACCGAAAATGCAGCGGACCGGGCCATTTCCTCGGCGGACATGCCTTCTTCGTAAAACGTTTCGATGAATCGAGCCGTTTCCATCAATCCGAATTGGGAAGGCCCCCGAACGTTTTTGTCGACAAGGAGCGGGAAGCGGACAGAGAGAGGAAGCTGGGCCGGTGTCACCTGGGCGAGCATTTTTTCCCAAGGACGGCCCTCTTCGAGAAGTCGCGCCACGGCGTCACACCGGCGATATCCATCCAAGATGCGATAACCATTCGAAATCTCCTGGATCAGAATGGGCTCGAGCTGGCCATGCCGAAGCAAATCCGTTTTGAGGCTTTCAGAAATTGCTGGATTCGGCGTGCGGAAGCGATGGGTTCGATCTGAGAGGTCGATCTGGCTGAAAGGGATGTAAGCAGCATGATGTTCAAGGGTCTCAAGCATGTCGGGCGTGGGAAACAATTTGTCCGTCGAGAGACGCACTCGGGATCCGATCCGGCTCCCATCTCTCTTGTCGTGAAATCTATCAAAATATCGACGGGTGGTTGCAAAAACTTTGCTCGAATCCGCCTGGATTCCTCGACGCGCGTCCGCAGATAAATTCCCCTTGCCGATTTCCGGTTTGTCACTTATGTTTCTTTAGTCTCACCTTTCCACGGAGAATAAAAATGCTGCCAGACCTTAATCTCATCGCGTTATGGCTATGGTTGTTGGGGAAGAAAAAGTGATTATTTTTGCCTGGTTTCTCGTGTCATTTTTTCGCAGAAACTACGGTCTCAGATAGCAATTCCCGCACGATAAAGTCCTTCCTGGAGTTTTTCCGAAAAAACAACCGGTTACAAAACACAAAACGACAAAGCAGCTTCCTTAATATATAATCGAGCTCCCGTCTCATTCTTTTGCCGGATCATCTAATGGTAGGATGGCAGGCTCTGAACCTGCTCGTCTAGGTTCGAATCCTAGTCCGGCAGAACCGCGAATTCACAATAGATATGTCCTTCCTTGCGGCGTTTTAATGTGCATAAGAAATTTTTTGACCGATGTTATCCTAAAGATTTTATTCCGGGCTGGTGAGGGCGGTGAGTATTTCTGGGGGTAATGCAGGCCTCAAGGAAACAAATGGATGTTATGAGAAAAACAATCATATTTTGTCTCGCCTTTTGCGGGCTGGGTTTCGTGGGGATATCCGCAAATCCCTCTTCTATCACCATCACTCAACCGGGCCTGAGCGAAGGTTACGTGGCTCCTGCAAACAAAGAAGGCATTGCTGGGCCTCCATATGGGGGGCTGACGGGCGACGTTTGGAACAAGCGGTATCGGAAGCTGAAAGATCTCGAAATCGGTCTCCGACACTACAACATTCAGTGGGCGGGTCTAGAATCATCCGGTCTACCGTCCTCGTCAACGCCTTTGGTGTGCCCCGCCGGTTACTTTCTTGTGCCCGGCAGTCCGGAGGAAAAGGCGGCACATCATTACAAACGTTACCGTTGCCTGAACGTCCGCACCGTGAATCTTTTCGATAACATGCTTGCCCGGGATGCCGGGGTCGGCATTCAATCGATGGCGATTCTTTGGAACACCCCGCCGATCTATCAAGATTCCGCATGTCATGGCATGACCTGGAAAGGCGCGATTGAAAAAGGCGGTTGCGTTCCCCGTGACGACGCCATGGATGACTACGAAGACTACGTCCGATTTCTTGGCACCCGCTACAACGGCGGAGCGCATGGGAAGATTTACCACTTCATCGTGTGGAATGAAAACGCCTCCGGGGGATGGTTTGATTACAGCCCTCGCGTCAACACCCTCTTTCATCCTCTGAATCCAGCGGAAATCAAAATCTGGATCGATAAGTATGCCGAGATGATGATCCGCACCCGCGATGCGCTCATTGGAAACACCTCTGGGGTCTTGGTGTACGCCAGTATAGACCCCCTGTGGGAGCCGCCCGCTCACCGGACGGAGGCTCATATCGGAAGCCGCGTCCTTCTGGAAGGCCTTTGGGAGAGGCTTGGGGCCCGTTACACTTGGAGCGTGGCAGTTCATCCCTACGGAAATCCTGCGGTGCCGCCACGGCCGGGGTTTTACAGCTTTTATAACCTGGAAATGGTCGCCCGCTTTCAAGAGGAACATCTCGCCCGCCTCGGCGTTGCCCGAAGCGATGCGTTGCACCACCCTCAAGCGATTCTTTTGGCAAGCGAGCAGGGCTGGCCTCAGAGCATCGGCATCGACAACCAAGCCAAAGCCGTTTGCGAGGCCTACGACAAGGCTCTCCAACTTCCCAACCTGATCGGGCTGACACACAACCTCTTTCAATCCTTTGAAGCCAGCGAGACGGACCCCAAAGCCATGGGCGAAGGAGCGGTTGGAGTGCATTTTGGCCTCCTGCCCTACCGTTCTCAGCGGGATTTAAGCGATATGGACTCCTATCCCACCGGCCGCGCCTTTGAATCCACGCGGCCATCGGTTTGGGGCCGAAGCAACGATCATTATTGCTGCCAAGAGTGGCAACTTGGGTGCATTCCGCGGTAGACAAAATCCATTTCAGGGAAAGCTCTTCCTTCACATTAGAAATCTCAATCTGTTATCCGCATTTAATCTGCAGCCTTTAATCTTGAGCCGAGAGGGTCCGCGTCCGAATAAAGAAAGTCGTCTTGGTGATAATTTCTACCTGAGTTATGGAGGGAGGCGAAAGACACGTTAAAAGTTCTTTCTATTGTCCTAATCAGCCAGTGCCAGAAAACGACTATCCTACGTCAGTTTCCCCGTTGGAAAACCACTTCCTTTTCATTAATCCTTGTTCGATTGCGGTGAGGGGCCAGCCGTTCTGAACCTGAGAAGTCTCCGAAGGCTGTTTTTTAGAGGATTCGTTCTCAACAACAAGAAAAGTCCTACGCACCAGAGGGCGTACAGCGGCATCAATTGCCAATGGCGCTGGAGTCCCGCCAGTTTTCCAAGATTCCAAGAGATCGAATTGTTCGCGAAGCCATTCGCGGTAAAAATTATATCCCTCTCTAGCCCAAAGTCGGCGGCCCTAAAGTGGGGAAGGATGAAATCCCCAATGGGATCGGTTTCCAGGCAGGAGATGACTGGCATAACCGCCGTGGCCCCGGTCGCAATGAACATACTGAGGAAAGCCAAAGGAGAGGTCGCCGCCAGGAACCTGGCCGGGAGGAAGGCCGCTCCAGCGGCTAGGAAGGGAAGCATGACGATCAGGTAGCGGCACGTGAACCCCCAGGAGCCCCCCCAGAAGCAGATGTCTTTTCCGAATCCCGTAATCAGAATAACCTGACCCATCACGATGCTGAAGAAAAGGAGCGCTTCCTTTCCAAAACCTTGGCGCTTCATAGCCCAATATCCTGGAAATCCGAGCCCGAGCCAGGGGCAGGCATAGAGGAGCCCCTTTGCCTTTCCAAAAAGCAATTGGGGAACGATGGAGAGCCGTGGCAAGTGGAAAGCGGCATCGCCCACCCCCGCGAACGCATAACCTCCTGCGGACGGCTTCAAGTCAAAATAAGTCATGTATAAAAGGCGGCCGCTCACGAGATAATTAAAGACCAAAAGGACAAGCGCGGTCATGCCCACGCCCGAAACCGCCCAACATAACCGGTTTTTCGGCCGCACAACGGCCAGCATGTATCCAAAGAGGAGGATGGCCGGTAATACCGCCGTGTACTCGAGCAGCACTCCAAAACCAATCAGAAGTCCGCCCAAGAAGGCCGTTAATCCGTGATACCGGATTGCTCCCTCATCATGGGCCAGCCACCACGTAATCGCGAAGGCCGTAAAAAGGGATACCGCGGCCAGCGAATGGGAGTAATACATCGTGGCATAAGGGAAAAAGGGAGATCCCAAGCCCAAAGCGAGCGTCACAAACAGGCTCCTTCCGGGCCGGCGCGTGGTTTTTGACAGCCAAAGGTAAAAGACCACCATACCTCCGGCGCAAGGCAGGCCAAGAGCAAGGATGGTCGTCAAATAGACGGAAAGCGTGAGTCGCTGCCATTCCTGCTGGAAGATCCGCGAAACGCCAAACCGGCTGATCGCCCAAAAGGGAACCGCCCAGAGGCTACTCCCGGGCGCCTTATTGGAATAGATAAGGTTTTTCAATTCCGGATGCCGCATCAGGTCTCGAGGAAGGGGCGGATAAACTCGGACATCCTGCGTATCAGCGGAATACTTATTGATGTAGAGGACATGATCTTCGACGATGGCCCGAGTCATGGCCAAACGAGAAAGCTGATTCGAGCCTCCTCCCTGATAGAAATAGGCATACGTACCGGCAAGGAGGACGAAGATGAGAACCGGGATCCGACCGCGAGATATATGAGGGGCGTTCGCTAGCATTTTGAACGATTCATAAGCATACAACGTATTCGATACGTTTCCACGGGAGCGACCTGAGTCTTGGATGGGAGGCGCTGTCTAGATTAGAAAGTTTTAATGATATCCTCAGGTTATTCTAATGGACATGAAATAAGATGACACTAATGCCAAGGACGTGCGTCTAATAAAGAGTATCTTTTCGGGCTTAAGCATTTCACTTGAAATCCAGGTCTTTGTGAGCCAGGAAGAGTATAACGTCGTACTTTTCTCCGGAGAAAGGATGCGGAGTTCATGAGGAAAATTGCGCTGGTCGTCAGAAACCTAGCCGCCATTGGCGGGACGACGACGACTGTTCTTCAACACGGTGCCCGTTTTCTTGAGGAAGGGTGGGACGTCCACCTGTTCGCAGAACGGATGGATGTCCCGGCTTCCCAGCTCTCCCGTCTTAAGATTCACCGCATTCCCCGGCTGATCTGCGGCCGGACCCTTGAAGCGATGTTCTTCAGCAAAGCATTTGACTGGCTCTCCGCGCCCCACTCCTTCGAGGTGGTTCATGGTCACGGAGATATCCTCAATCAGGATGTCCTAAGCCTTCATAATTGCATTCATGCGGCCCATGAGTACGTTTACGGAACCCCGGCTCCGGACGCAGGGACGGCCAAGATGCATCGCCTACAAAAGGAAGAGCAAAGATTTAAAGTGCTCATCGCGAATTCGCACCTGATGAAGGATATCCTGGTTCGCCAGTGGAGCGTCGATTCAGAAAAAATCCGTGTGATCTATCCGGGGTACGATTCAACTTTGTTTCAAGCGCCCGCCGCGGAGTCTTTGCGAGCAAAAGCTCGCGAGTTGTGGGACATATTGCCCGGCTGCATCGTCGTTGGAATGATTACCTCCGGCGATCTCGAAAAGCGCGGCGTAGGAGTGCTGCTAAAGACGCTGGCTCAGCTTAAGCCTGGTGCGCGGAAGCGGATCAAGGTTGTTATCGTGGGGAAACCGTCTCAAATGACCTCTTATTTGGAAGCGGCTCGCTCGATGGGAATTGCGGACCAAATCATTGTGAAGCCGCCGACTTCCGATGTCCAATCGTATTTTCACGGGCTTGATCTTTTTTTCTATCCTGCCTTATTCGAAGAATTCGGACAGAGCGTCCAGGAGGCGATGGCTTGTGGGTTGCCAGTCCTGACAAGCAGGCGAGTGGGCGCTTCCGAACTTATCCGTGGTGCCGGAGAGAGATTTGTTTTGAGCCATTCTGATGCCGCCGCTTTCGCCCCGGCGCTCGAGGAACTGATTCAAAGCGCGGGCTTGCGAAAGATGCTCGGACAGGAGTCCGCGCAGAATTGCGCGGCGAACAATTGGGCCACCAATTTTAGCCAGACGCTTGCCGTCTATAAATCAATTCTTCCTGCTCTCAGAACCCTTCCCAAAGTGGCCCCAGCCGTCGCCGAACGAGCCGCTTAGCCCGCGGCAAACAAGCCTCTCAAGGCGTGATTATCAAGCGAATCATAGTCCTGGCCTAAGGATAGCTATCCAGAAACTGTGGATTTACTGGGCGGGTGGGCTTGTCGGGGCTGTCTGGGCGGGTGCGACACTCGTCAAAAAAGCAGATCTTTCTCGCTGCTGGAAGTACCGATCCAACGCCAACTTGACCAGGAGCACTGGTAGGAATGCAATCGCCGGAATATTGAGCCAACGCAGAAAAAAGGCGGAAGCAAGAATGGCCATGTGCAGCGTGATGACGCGTGGATACGGAGCGGAGAACAGTTGGTTGGGATTGACGTGAGCAGAGTTCCCGACGTCACTCACAAAAGCCAAGCCTTGGCTTGCGGCGAAGGCGATTAGCGAGGCGGCGAACAGCGGGGACTCAACGATGAAGGGCTTCGCGCTCGGCCAAAAGAGCTGGAGTACAAAAACGCCGTGGACGCTGCAAAAGATTCCGAAATGCGCTAAGAAAAAGAATAGGGTCGGGATCGCAGCCCAGGAATAGGTGACGGTCGCCAGAATCCGTAGGGCCGTGAAACATCCGACGATCAGCGTCTCGGCCCAATAGCCGACTAAAAGGACTCCCAAATTCCATCCCGAAAGCAAGCCCATGGCGTAAAGGCCGCTGGTAACGACCAGCGCCTTGTCGATCAGGCTAAGGCCCCCGAAATTGGTAAAGGGCTCTAAAAGGCGAGATTGGAAACGATCGAAGAGCGGCTGGCTATTGTCCATGATTCCCCAGTGTAAAGGGAGGAAACGTAGGATTCCAGGGTATGCGGAACTTCTCCCGGCTTCGATCAGAGGTGGTTCTGGAAAAACGAGCCTTAATTCTGGGTGGAATTAGCGGGGGGAATTCCGGCGACAGCCGAAAGGCTCGGCTCGACCTCTCTTAAGGCGGTTTGCTTTTTCTGCTTCTTATGGGCGTACATCAGCTCGTCGGCCTGGCGAAGAAGCTCTTCGGTTGACCGCCGTTCGGAGGGGTCGTGGGGAACGACGCCCACGCTCATCGACAGCTTATAGTTGCGGCTTTCCCGCCGGTTCCATTCGTCGATTCCGCTCGAGAGGCGTTCCTTCAGACCCTCGACGTTTGTCTCTTGCGCCCCATCGGTGAGTAATACCACGAACTCGTCTCCTCCCAAACGTGCCACGACGTCGGCATCCCGGAAGGTTGTTTTAAGGAGCCTCGCCGATTCGACAAGCGCATAGTCGCCTTCTTTGTGTCCCAGCGAATCGTTGATGCCCTTGAAGCCATCCAGGTCAATGAAGAGGAGATGAATTCTCTTCCGGCTTGCTCGTTGGGCCAGCTTAAGGTGCTGCTCGAGGTAAATGATAAAGGCCCGTCGGTTGTGCAGGCCCGTGAGCTCGTCTCGGAAGGAGAGGGATTTGAGTTCTTCCTCAAGTTTCACCCGGTGGGAGACGTTATGGGAGTTCAGGATGCAGACGGATTGGCCTTTGGGATCGGGAGTAATACGGCCCCTGCCTTCGAGGTGGATCCAATCTCCGTCGGGGCGACGGAACCGGAACTGAATCGCCGGAAGGGCCGCGCCCGTCTCAAAGGCTTTTTCGAAGTGATCTAGAAAACCGCGGCGATCGTCGCGGTGAATAAAATCCAGCGCATTGCGCGTCATAAGGTCCGAAGGCCGGTGCGCCACGATCCGTTCCGTTGAGGGCCCGGCATAGCCGATCACCCCGGCCTTGTCCAAAATCAAGATAAGGTCCGACGCCTGCTCGATCATCATGCGGAATCTCTCTTCGCTTTCCCGGACGGCCTTCTGGGCGGAATTCTGCTCAATGGTTCTCAAAAGGAAAATGGGAAGAGATGTCTCTTCGATTTGGCTTTCGAGAATATATCCGTGGGCGCCCTGGTGAAGCACATCGAGGGCCGAGGCCTGATGCCGGTCGACGAGAAGCGCTACGACCGGCGCGTGCGGATGAGAGGCATGCAGGCGAATGAGGGAAATCATCTCGGGGTCGTCCTCTGGATCGATTTCCATGAGAACGATCTCGGCGGGGTCTTTGTCCATTTCCCGGAACGCTTCCCCCAGGGTCGAAACCGTAGTCAGATCGAAAAGTTTGAGCGCCGATCGGTTTTGGAGGATTTTTGAGACGGGCGAAGAGAGATGTCCGTTTGTTTCGAGGAGAAGAATCCGGATGGGGCGCGCGCGACTATTCATCGGATGGGACGGACTCCTTGTTGGAAGGAAGTGGCCAAACTATAGGGAATTCGTCGGAGGAAGTCTAGTCGAGGTGCGGCTATTGACGGAGCGATTTCAGTTTTCTATGCTGAGCCCAGCACTAAGAAGTGTTTTTAGCGGACTAAGACGTCCTTTGGCGCAATGGCGCCGAAGGGCGTTTTTTTTTGGCAAGGAGCTCCTATGAATTTGGAAGAGATTGGCATTCCGTTTACCCAGCTGGGTGATCAAAAGGAGATTGACCTTTTCTGGTACATCAGTCAAAGCCTGGTATCCAAGAGCTACTTGAATGAGGTTCTCCAGTTGATCGTGACGATGACCGCCGAAGTAATGAAGTCCAAGATTTGTTCACTCATGCTCTTCGACGAGAAAAAAGGCGAGCTTGCCATCGCGGCGTCACAGGCGCTCAGCTCCGAGTATTTGAACAAGGCCAACCTCAAGATTGGCGAGAGTGTTTCTGGGCGCGCCGTCAAAGAGGGCCGACCCATCATGGTTGCCGATGTTACCGAGGACAAAACCTACCGCTTTCCCGAGATCGCCCGGAAGGAGGGTTTGGTGTCTCTTTTATCCGTTCCCATGCGTCTAAAAGAGCGGATTGTCGGCGTTATCAACAGCTATACGACTGCTCCCCACGTCTTCACCGAAACCGAGGTTAAGTTGCTCCAAGCGGTGGCGAACCAAGCCGCGGTGGCTATCGAAAACACAAAGCTTCGCGAAGAAAACATTGCCATGAAAAAGGAATTCGAAGAGCGCAAGGTCGTGGACCAGGCCAAAGTGATGCTCATGGAGCGCGAAAATATTAAGGAAACCGATGCCCTCAAGCTCATTGAAAATGCAAGTCGCGAGCAACACTTGCCGACCAGCGAGGTTGCCGCCGCCATCTTGTTGTTCTACTCGATCCGTAAGGAGGGCCCTAGCAAATGACTCGTCTAGACCGTGCATTTGAAAGCGGCGCAGATGTTGCGCCGGCGGAGGATTCGATGGACGCGCCCGAGCGTGAATTGGACCAAACCGCTTGGAGAGCTTTGAGTCATTTCGGCGGACCATTCCACCGGCCGCCGGAACTCGGAGAAAAATGGGGTGCGGTCGCCGAGGAGAATGGAGTCATAGGAAAGAACCGTCGCATCTAGTCAAAGGCGCTCTTTTCTGAGAGGCAGTTCGTCTCCGGCCTCAGATCCCCTAGAGCCGGCTCGGCTCATGTCTTGATCGCCCACCTATTATTGAGTATTTGTCTATTGAAAAATCGGGCCGTATAAACGCTCTGAAATAATGAGGTTTATGAGCTGGCTCTTTGCCGAGGCTGGATTGTTGCATCATTCTCATTAGGAAGCAGTTCAACTCGTCGGAAAGGGGACAAAAGTGGGAATTAAGGGGCTCCAGAAAAGACAAAGTGCAATTTCAACCAACCAGCGGAAATCCCTCCGTTTTGTCAGCACGTTTTTTATGGTCGCCTTTTCCGGAATCTGCCTGCTTTTCGCCGACAATGTCCAAATCAGCATACCGGAGCCTGAAGTGGGAGCGGCCCGCCCCTACGTTGACGAAGGAACCAAACTGCCGGTTAACCCCTACCGATCTGTGATTAAGGTGAATGTCTTCGAAGCGAATGGCAAACCAGCTGATGCGATCGTTAAATGCGATATGCCTTTTCCCAACCAGGAAAATACCCGGGACGGATCTGTGGTGATGCTGATTGGATTTCAGAATCCTTATGCGAAGGTTTCCATTGTGAAAGACGGAAAAGAATCGAAGCAAGTTCTGGTGCCCTTACCGCCGTTGGGAGACATTGTCGAAGTGACCTACCACCTTCAATCCGGAGAATCAGCCTCCGTGCCCAGCGACTCCAATAACACCTGGCTCATGAAGTTTTTCTGTACAGCGGCGGCCTGGAATAACTAAGCGGTTTTGGCGAGGGCGGGGCCGAGCTGATACACGGTGCAGGGCTTTTCGAGCCCCTTGATTGCCACCTCGCGCGCGTAGGACATTTCGGCATCGTTGTTCGTGACGTCTCGGGTGGTTTGATCGATAAGAATCGAATCCGGAGGAGCGAGTTTCTCCAGCCGGGCCGCCAAATTCACAGGGCTTCCCATCACTGTAAAATCCATCCTGGCCAAAGATCCAATGTTGCCGCAGAGAACCTGCCCCGTGGCAATGCCAGCTCCGACACGGAAGGGATGTTCCCCGGCAAGGCGGGTTTTTTGCAGCGTCTCCAACAGCTCCGTTGCGGCTCTAAGGGCCTGGCGCGGTGAATCCGGCACGGGAACCGGGGCCCCGAAGACGGCCATCACGCCATCCCCCGTAAACTTGTCGATCATGCCGCCGTTCCGCGCAATCGCGGCGCACGCCGGCTCAAAAAACTTTTCATTTAAAAGCCAGATCAGGTCTTTCACGTCCTTGGTACCGGACAATTTCGTGAAATCGCGAATGTCGCAAAACAGAATGCTGGCATCGATTTTTTTACTTTCGAACGCTTCGAAATTAAAGGAGCTCAAGACCTTGAGGACACTGGGATCCACATAGCGGCGGAAGGTCTTCTCCAGGTAGCCCTGGTATCGCCGGTTTTCCAGGAGGAGATTGCGTTTGGCAATCACGCGTCCCAGGCTCATCATCAGCGCCTCGGGCTCAAACGGTTTAAGAATATACTCATACGCGCCCAGCTTGATGGCTTCAATGGCCGGGCCGATGTCGATCGAAGCGGTCATGAGGATCACTCCGGACGTCAAGGCCTGGTCCTGGATCTTTCTCAAAAGGTCAATGCCGGAAAGACCAGGCATTTTGTAGTCGGTTAAAACCACATCTGGGGCAGACAGGGCGATTTTTTGGAGGGCTTCCTCGGCGTTTGGGGCGACCTCACAAGCAAAGCCAAATCCGCGAACCATCCGCTCAACGACGCGGAGAATGCTCGGCTCGTCGTCAACGATGAGCAGTCGCGTTTGGATCTGCGAATCCTGTTGGAATGGCCAGGCCGAACTCATCAGGATGCCCCCTTTGGATTGAATCAGTTGTTTAAAGCGTATAATATGTTTAGGAATTTTTCCACGGGTGTTAGGATTTTTCAAAAAGGACGGTTTTTACACCGTTTGGAGAACTGGAATCGAGTAGAATCTCCGCATGAGCCATCCCCAAAAGAGGAAAATGCTTCTGGCTGCTGCGGTTCTGTGCGCGGCGGTACTTCAAGTGAGCGGCGCTTCCTCGGGAACCTCTCTCGCTATGGTGACCCAGATGGTCAACCGAATGGGCGGTCGAGAGCGCTACGAGTCGTTCCCTTTCTTTAGATTTGATTTCGCCGTCGACAAATCCGGTAAGCGCGTGCTTCTGGCCCGGCACCTTTGGGATCATGCGAGCGGCCGGTATCGTGTTGAATGGGCCGGAACGGATGGCAAACTAAGAACGGTTTTATTCAATTTGCACGATCGTAAAGGGAAGGCTTTTGTTGACGGTATGCCGGCGCCTGAGGAGCAGGCGGTTGACCTCAAACAAGCGTATCAGCGCTTCATTAATGACTCTTACTGGCTTCTGGCGCCGTTTAAGACTGGTGACCCGG
>Ga0207121_1082_pt1 | contig 17359 bp, 21 predicted proteins | sample Alteio_BWMinHeat_41_FD_153513 | JGI IMG/M metagenome (GOLD analysis project Ga0207121, IMG submission 153513) | Enriched cells from forest soil in Barre Woods Harvard Forest LTER site, Petersham, Massachusetts, United States -... | ecosystem: Environmental > Terrestrial > Soil > Temperate forest >... | reverse complement strand
GATACACATGAAGTGCAGGGGTTGTGGGGCACCGCTAGGTCAGCATGTGAGATACGATACGTGCCGCAAATGCAGGAATCGCAAGTGCGAGAAGTGCGGTAGGGAATTCGTGCCATTTAAGGCAGGTTATGTGCGCAGATGGTGCGCGAAGTGTGAGTATCCACTGAAATCGAGGCCAGATGATAGACTCTACAAAGCCTAAGCCTCTCATCACTTTAACTATTCCTGGTCGTGCGATGGTGTTGAAAAACCACAAAAGGATATTCGGCCATGGTGGGAAAAAGCGCGTCCTCCCTTCAGAGAAATACATGATTTGGGAAAACCAAGCCATGTTCAGTGTCGTTAAGCAAAATAAGGACAAGATCCTGATTGAACGGGAAATCATCGCTGTTTATTCCTTTTATTTTGAAAACAGAAGTGCTGAGGCGGATGTCTCGAATTTGATCGAAGGGGTACAGGACATCATGGTGAAAGCTCATTTGTTGAAAGACGATAGACTGATCATGAAGCTTACAGCAGGCAAATTTTTCGGATATGAGCCAAAGACTCAGGTATGGCTTTATTCCTATGACCCAGATGTGGCTATCTCCATATGAGGGGCGAAAAATGGGCATCTTTGAAATAGGATGTCCCCTATGCGGTCAGCTTCATTTGTGGTTTTCCGGGAGATCAGATCAACGATGCGAAGAATGCATCATGGAGGAAAAGCTTGGGAAAGATCGTAAAGAAGAAAAGGCCAAAGCCCAAAAAGGTAAGGTTCAGAAAAGAGTTCGAGACCGCGGCGGATCAGACTCTTAACGATCTGGTGAAGCCAAAGGGTGAAGAACTCAATTACCGCACCGAGCTTCAGACTCATTTGCTTGCAGTATGTCGCGAGGTCCTGGATGAACAGAGGCAAGACATCATCAAACGCGCTGAAGAGCGGATCTTGGCTCTCAGGAACATGAAGGAGCATGTGTGAGCGATTCTCAAACCATTGAGCGGGTATTGATAAACATTGAGAATGGTAAGCTTGGTGTCGGGATCAGAGTGCGCTTCATGGACAAATATCATCAGCAAGATGTCAGCGCATTCGATAGTAAATACAAAGTCTATGTTGAGCCAACCGAGCCTGATGCATGGGCAGTGGATAACGAGGACGGAGTCTGGTTTGTTATCGCAAATGGTGACCTGATTAAACAAATAGAAGATCTGGGGCCATTGTGAGCTTTTCAACCGCGCGTGTAGAAAAATACAGGCGACCACATCCAATGAAATTGGAGCAAAAAGCAGGAGATCCATTCGGGTGGTTTGAAATTCCGACGACACCAATTGGCCCGGTGATTCGTTGCCAAGTCTCAAACGCCTATGATGAATTCGAGTTTGAACATGTTTCGGTCAGTCTTGGACACCGATGCCCCACCTGGGATGAAATGTGCAAAGTGAAGGATTTATTTTGGGACGAAGATGATGTAGTCGTTCAATATCATCCAGCAAAATCTGAGTATGTGAACCTAAGCAAAACATGTTTACATCTATGGCGGTGGACAAAGGGACAGTTTCCACAGCCAGGTAAATGCGAGGTTGGTTAAATGAGAGAATGGTGGATAGCTGAGTTTGCTGAAGCTGCAAGCACGCGCGGAGGGGGTTGGTCTAGATACCAATGTTACGACTCAGAAATGAAAACCCCTGGGCCTTGCATTTGTGTCATCGAAAAGTCCGCCTATGACGATCTCAAACAGAGATATGAAAAACTCAAACATATGTACGCTCGATTGGAAGAGAAATATGATGAGATTGTGCCATGAGTAAGCCGAGAGAATGGTGGATATCAGAAGCGGCTTATACCGAGCCGCCGGTTGAAGAAGGCTTCATTCACGTCATTGAAAAGCGTGCGTACGATGCAATGAAGAAAGCGGCCGAGTCATGGCAGTCTGACTGCGAGGCTTGCTGGAAAGACCGAGCCGATGTTTATCACGTCGCGTGCAAATCAAAAACCCAAATAGACGCACTTAAAGTGTGTTGTGAAAAGCTCGTAGCTGCATTGAAGGAAGAATGCTGCTGTCCTGATGATATCTTGTTTGCTGAGAGGCCAATATTCTGTGATCCGTGTGAGGCCATTATCGCTCACGAACGAAGAATGCTGGATGTTGAAAGAAGTTAGGGAGTCGGCTCCGAAGGATTGACGAGATTGTTCACACCCCTCGTACCTCTGATCACACCTTGGGTTAAAGCGTTCCTGGTCTGTGGGGTCTTGGTCGCTAAAAGACCAGCATCGATCATCGATTTTAAGGCCCTTGGGGACGTCATAATACCACCAGCCGCAGCACCAGCTGCTGCTTCAGACAAATTGCCATGCCTACCACCAATTACTCCGCCAAGAGCGGCACCAGCTAATTGTCCGCGACCTGGCGTAAAACTTGCGTTACCCATGACTTGGGCCGCTGCCAAATCTTTAGCTGGACCAACGAAATCCTTGCCAGTTAACTCAGACAACTTTTCAAGAGCTAGCTGATTAGCCTGGTTTGAACCTTTGCCGGCCGCCACTAAAGAGCTCTCAGTTTTACCGGATGAGAGTAACGAGGAATTCATATTGTCTTCAATAGTATGAAGTGCCGCTAACTTTTCATTGGCTTCAGCTACTTGGGGAGCCGCTTCATTGATGAGTTTTCTGGTTATGGCGCCACCTGATTTGGCAGCCTGGGCGACTTTATCCTTACTTTGAAAAATCTCACCAGGAGATCTATAAGCATCCCTGGCCATTGTCTGAAAATGTTCTTTCAGCTGATTAGCCTCAGAGATTGGGATCTCACCTGAATCGCCGCCTAGTTCTTTCACCTGGCCCATTAAATCGTCAATATTTTGGATCTGATCTTTATGTAGAACCTTGTTGAGGCTAGCCTTAGTCTTTTCAAGATTGTTTAAAATTGGCTCAGCACTAATTGTCTTGTCGCTACCTTGAAGTGCCTGTGATATCTTTTGTCCCATCGATTGCCTAAACTCATCAAGCTCACTCATGAATCCGGTCTTTACCGTATCAGCTGCCGCCGCGATATTGCCATCATTTGAGGAATACATCGCCTTGATCTTCTTTGCATTTTCCGCATACGTTTTGATCACTTCGGCCGGCACCTTGAAGATGGCCTCACCGGCCTTCGCCGCTAAGTTCTTAACTGCGGGGATCTTTGTCACCGCAGGAATAGCTTCGCCCGCACCTTGAAAAGCACCTTGCGTCACTCCTTCGGTCGCAGCATCTTTGATCGTGTCGACGGCAGTCTTATCTTTGCCAAACACCAGTTTGTTGAGCACATCGCCTGCGGCACTTCCCGTGGCTCCGCCAAGGCCAGCACCTGCGACGGCACCGACCGGCCCACCAGCACCAGCACCGACAGCTCCCCCGACCAACCCACCAACCGTTGGAAGGTCGCCAATGGCGCCCTTAACCATTTCTTTCATCACAGGATGTTCATCTAGGAACTTGTTGCCTGATGCGGTGCCCTCTGGCTCTTGCGAAGCCTTAAGGGCAGCTCTCATCTCATCCACCGATGGGCTAGCTTTGAGTGCAGCTCTCATTTCAGCGACTGACGGTTCAGGCATTATTTGCCTCCGAATTTGGCATTATAAAGCTGCCGTACTTGATCATCGTTCATTGAGTCAACTGGATGCGGTGCGGTCGGTGTCGTGGCTTGAGCCTCCGTAGCTTGAACTGCTTGTGGCGTTTTAATGCCGGCCGGTACACCCGCATTTTCCCATGCCCCAGATGAATAATAGGCCCGTTTTCGCTTTGCCATCTCGACCATATTTTGATTGTGAAATAAATCCTGATCTTTGCCAGCAAAGAGGGTATCTGACCTATCAGCCACCTGCGCTCTAACACCAGTATGAAGCCTATCGATGAAATCTTTCACATATTTGACATATTTCGCATCTGCAGGCTGATCAGGATCACTCGTGAAGAGTTGTTCGACCTCACTTTTAGTTTTACCTAGAGCTGGTGGAGTTATCGAACTGACCCTTGCATCAGACAATGTCCCGGAGCCAAGTACGGATGCACCACTCATCAACATCTCGTGGAGTGTTTGATATGTTGGACGCGCGTTTGAAGTCAAAGTTCTTAAATCACGTCCTAAAGTCTGACCCATCGGCACTAATTTAAGAAGGTTGGGATCTTTATCGAATCGGTCGCCTGCCTGCATGACCTGATTATCTTGTTGAGTTTGAACTCGACCTTGAAAACTCTGAGCCTTTAATTCGGCACCTTGTTTTTGTAGCTGATATTCATGTGCTTTATCAATTTCATTGATAAATGCATCGGGTGCTGATCCATGCAATGCCCTTAGATACTTCATGTCATCTGGAGTCATGTCCTCTTTAGCGTTCGCATATTTAGCCGCAACAGCCGAATATCTGTCTGCTAATTCCGGATCTTTCTTTAAGATATCAAGATTGTCTGTGTTGAACGTTGGTTCTATTTTTTTAGCCTGACGTCCAAAGGTATCAATCATCATGTCTTGTGCCGGACCATCCAACTTACCAATTTTTTCCATCATGGAGGTCATCCATTGGGCCTTATTGACCTCTTGCTTTTGCTGCTCCATTTCGAGCTCTTGACGGGCATGCTCAGCGGTGGCCGCAATGTGAAATGCTTGGATCGCGTCACCAGCCGTATGGCTAGAGTTTTGCATCGCTTGTTGCTGATTACCGATCATAGTTTCGGCTAAAGTTGCCATGTCATTCTCCCGGCTTTCGACCTAAGCGTTTCCTGATCTCATGGTGTTGAAGCTCAATTTTCGCCTGATGGTCAAACTTCTGCATCACCTGCTGGACCCCTGGCACAGAGCGATAATGGTTCCCAAAACGATTACGCAAAGCCCTGATGAGCCTTATGCGGCCCAAAGTATGGAACTCGAGCTTGGGCATACCCTCGCCCAAGAGCTCAGGCAAATCATGAAGTTCGAGCCCGCGCGACGCGAACTTCTCGCCGTGCTTGCCCATCACTTCATTCAATGTGGTTTTACCTGTCTTACTCATTGATCAAAGTTCCTCACGGTTCCAGTAGCATCAAGAGCTGCAGGGTTCCCGTTATAGCCATTTGCCCGGATTGTATTAAAATCAAATGATCCGCCTACTCCAACCCTTGGCATTGGGAGATGCGGTTGACCGCCGAGATTATCCATACCCTGGAATCCATTCATGTCGGCGCCCAGAGTCCCCTCAGCAGGAGCACCGACTGGGGCGGCAGGCTTATTTACCGAGTTACGGCCAGCCATCATAGCGGCACCCATAATCCCTGATTGACCGAGTTGTTGAATCCCTTGGCCCATGAACTGATTGGCCACGGCACCTGCACCTGCAGCGTTAATGCTCATTTGCGCGGCTTGCCCTTGAGGCCCGAGAGCGCCCATTAATATATTAGCTTGTCTCTGACCTGGTGATTGAGCCTGAAGAGCGGTCAGATCTTTATTAGCACCTCCGAGAGCATTGATCACTTCTGGCGAGCTAAGCGAGGCCGACATGAACGTCTTCGTGTAATCGCTCTGGGCTTGCTGAAGAGTGTTGGCCGTTTCTTGATCAAATTGATTCAAAGCCTGAATGCCAGCCGATGAACTCTCAGCCCCTGGCCCAAGTTTTTGAGTCAAATTGTCGACCAATTGCGTACGCTGCAAGGCTCTTTGCTGCTTCAAATTATCAAGTGCCGGAGCTGATTGACCAGTCATAAGTCCGTGAAGCTGTTTACCGATCTCAATCAGGTTTGGGCTTAAGGAATCAGCCAGAGCTTTTTGCTTTTGAACCACTGACCTTTGGGCAGTTAAAGCCTCATCGTAAGCGGCCAAGTCAGCCGGATTCTTGACGAGATTCATCGCCTTTTCAGTCTGGCCGTTTACAAAGTCTTGATAGCGCCTAGCCTGAGCCTCTTGAGCTTCAGCCGCACTTTGCGCGGCATTGGCACCCATGAAGCTTCCGGCCAAACTTGTGGCAGCACCAACTCCTGCCATTATGCCTAGTGCCATTTAATCTAACCTCCGTGAAAAGATCTTCTCTGAAAAGACATAGCCCTTTTCTTCAAGCATGTGCGACCAATCAAAATATGGCTTCACATGATGAATTGATAATATCACACCCTCTTCTTTGAGCCCCTTATCGATCCAATCGATAAACTCCCGGCCAATCCCGCGGTGGGCCTTTCTCACATAAAGGATGTCTTGCTGAGCCATTTTCACCGTCTTGTAGTGAAGGTGAAAATCGACAATGTAAAACGCATAGCCAATGAGTGGCATCGTGTTGAATGACTCATTAAGTGGCGCCCTGATGGTATAGCATTTTAGTTTACCTAATTCCTGAAGAGCGAAATACTTGGGCCAGTCCATGTCTATGGGCAGGTCTTTATGCTGGCCAACCTCTGGCCAATGCTCTTCCCGGAGTATCTTATCGATCTCCTCGAAACATTCATCAACATGAACAAGTTCATAGATGTGCATTAAGGATTCCAGCCTTTGATTGGGACTATAAATACGCCAGATATGCCATCCCCTGAAGTGATGAAGCTGTTCATGGTGAAATTGTCATAGGCATTTGTTCCACCTCCGTTCACAGCCTTGAAGCTTAAGAACATAGAAGTATTGAGCGAAACATCGATACCCAAACGACCAGAATTGGCTCCCTGAATACTACCTAACCCCACGCCATAATAGGTGATATTACTGGATTGGCGATCATAGGTACCTACCATAGTTCGTTTATCAGCGATGCTCCTGAGATCGATGGTGTAACCACTTGGTAAAACAATCCGCCCTGGACTTGCAACGCAAGTAAGATTATCGAGGCTAAATCTGACTTCCATGGAATCTCCGACTCGTCTATAAAACGAATTCTGAGATCCAATCGCTGAAATTCCATTATTGCCAAAGACATTTGAATTTAAGAGCGTAATCGGCGTCCAGTTGGATGGAATTTTACGATTCTCGACCCAAACGTTGGTGCCATCGCTAAATAACGTCGCTGCCTCATATTGCGTATTGAGTGTGGTGGTGAACATGTTGTTAATCGCACTGCCTGTAGCGAAAGTGATGTCAGTCCCAGTGAGGGTTATCGTCGACGCAATGCTACTCGTGGCGGTTGAGCCTGAACTCCAGGTTCCGGTTGCGCCATTTGGAATGCCAGTACCGCTGATCCAATAAGTGATGCCAGACGATAATCCAGTATTTGCGGCTAGGGACCCGATATTGGTGTTACCTGCCGTTAGATTGCAAGTCGTCGTCAAAACACTTAAGCCCCAGGCCTGGAGTGTCGCGGCGCTAATGGTCGAATCAGTTTTTATGAAGGTATAACGCTTACCTTTCCACATTTCTGGTGGCGGTAAAATTTGAGTGAAGGCGGCAGCGCTAGCATCCAGTTCAATGTATTCCTGAGTGGGCTGGACCACATAAGGTCTTGGGAAATTCACTACCGCCGCAGTCAAAGTGTAAACGGAGCTCGAAGTGTCTTGCCTGAAGAACGATTCAAGAGGCCCGAATGTAGGACCTCCAGAGGCTGTGCAAAGCCCATAGCCCACACACCTGTAAGGCGCATAAGGGTGATAAAAGCCGAGCATGTCGGCCCTAGCATAAGGCGCCACACTTGAGACATAGCAATTACCGAGACTTGAGACGTAGAAATAATAATCAAGGTTATTTGAGAGAGTGGTGCCGTCAATAAGGCCAGATCCGACCCCAGTCCAGAAAGGATAAGATTTGCCAAAATTTAGGAGTGTCCCGTTAACCGAGATACTCTCCTGAATGTAGCGTCCACGGACCGGATAAACCGTGTCATTTGAAGAATCGAAGATCTCAATCGTGTTTGTGGGGCTAAAGACTTGAAAGAAGTCTTGAGCTCTCACCCCAATCGTCTTCGTGTCATTTTGCGCGGCAATACCGATCAATGTCGAATGAGAGTCATTCCACATGATGCCGTCAAAACTTCTCCAGATATTGGTTGAAGTATCAAACCACCTATCACCATTGGCCGGAGCACTAGGCGCCGTACCCTGGTAGCTTGGATTAGTACTCGTCGCGGTCAATGTACCTGCGGTTGTCGCGTAAATCCAAGATAAACCTAAAATGTTTAACACATCACCATTTGTGACATTGGCTCTAGCCGAAAAAGCAGAAGATGAGGTCTGGAAATATCCACGATAGCAATCAATTATGGCTGTGGTTGAAGCCACTCTGCCTATGAAAAGCTCGCCACTTGTGACATTGGTGAGACCGACGATTTTACCAATTTGGGAGCTTATGCCAGCGCCCATTGTTGCGACATTGATGGTCGAGCCATTCTCGCCAAGGAGCTGAGTCCAGGATTGGCCAGAAGTAATGTTCGTGTCAGCAATCTTACACTGAGTTGTCGCACTACTTGCTGCAGCGGTCGCGAGAGCACCAAGTGTGATGTTTGCCGAAATTGTGTATGCAACGCCTGCGATTGAATAAATAAACGGTGTACTGGTGGCTAAAGTCACTTGGTTGACCGTGTTATCAGGGATGAGAAATGCTGCTGCCCCAGACGCCATTGTTACGCCAGAGTTAACCCGGTTACCGATTGAGCCAGCCCCTATGGCCTGATTGAGCTGAGCGAGGGTCGCCGCGGGAGTCTGGTACCAATAAGTGGTGCCCATGATAGCGTTGATCTGAAACCGCAATCTCTCAATTTCGCCAGCCAGAGTTGTGGCTAAGCTTTCTGAGCCTATGCCGCCGGGGGAAGTTTGAACCTGCATCTGGAGCACATTGAACGAGTACCCACCAATGCCAGACGGATTGAGATTGATGAGAATGTTGTTGAACTCGTTATTGAGATCAGTGGCGAGCACCGTATCGGCGGCGCCCCAGGTGTGAGCTCTCGAAAATATAGCACTCGAATTCGTTGGCATTTATCCCCCCATGCTCGGTAACACTGTGGCATTCTCGCCAGCTGGCCTAAAGGCTACGCTTAGAAGACTAGCCTTAAAATTCTCGTTCGCCACCCCATTATAGCCCCTGAAACTGATTCTACGTCCTGAACCATGAAGTGGCTTCCAAATGGTTTGCTCTTCTTCAACGCCCAGGACACTCGTGCCAAGTTTAAACTGACCTAAATAGTTGGTGTCTACCGTTTGTGTAAATGAAATCGTCTCTGAAAATCTGCCATCAATCCAAACATCGATGTTCAAATTGTGGTTCCCGTCAGGCGTAAATGTGACCCCAAGGTGATCAAAGATCTTATTTTTGTGAGCCAATGTAGGCTCCATATGCCTCATGTCAAAATACGGAGTTTTGAACTCGGCCGTATACGCCGCGCCCGCAATGGATCTGTCCCGGTAATCGCCGATGTAGACGTTGCCATCAATGCCGCCGTACATGGGCCGCAAGATGTCCGTCATCGGATCGCGCTTTAAGGTGATCGCGTCCGCCTGGTAATGGTTCCAAATGCCAAACTTATGATTAGTGGCATCTGAGACATCCATTTGGATGAGCGTGTCGTTATTCGTGATGTAAGTCGATCTGGCGGTGAAAAGGCCCAAACCCTTGTCGGGGTAATAAATGGCATGGGTAAACTGAGCACCGTAAAAGTAGGTGTAGGCTTTAAAAAACTGCGAAACTTTGCGGAATTTGAATATGTCACCCTGAGTTATCGAGCCAAAGTTGAGAGTTGCTTGATAGCTGGTGAGAATTCCATTTACCCCCATGATGATGAGATCATCCAAGATCTGACACGCCCCGTGGTAGTTCGCGATACTGAAACCAGTGGCAAATAGCTTGAAGAACCAACCAGATGATGTCGACGATGAAGTATCAAGAACGTAGCAGAGGTCCCCTTGTTTAAAGACCACGAGCAGGCCTTTATAGATTACAGCCCCATTGATGTCGCCACCCTCACCAGGGCCCACGTTGTTGATGAGAATCTTGTTTGAGGTCTGAAAGTCCTGATGATTGTCAGTCGCACTCGCATAAGCCACCGACTTCGCGAATACCCAAAGTCGTCCCAGAAACATGATGCCAAATTTAGGATAATTGCCCTGAGGGTTCGTCATCGTCGAGGCATTGCCGTTTGGCCAGTCGGCCGCGGGCAACGTAATCTTAGCTACTGTGTTGTTGTCCCCACCTAAGACCTGAATTTGGGACACACCGTTTGAGAAAATGAAGACTAACTTATCCCGACCCGATGATTCGTTTCCGCCGACAACCATTTGGCAGGAGTTATTGAGTGCTCCTCCGCCTATCCCCGTAGCGATGGCGACCGGTCCAGCTGTGGTGCCAAAGGTCCTGTCGCCGGTGTCTTTCCAGAGCTTGCCGTCGTTCGTTAAAGCCAAGATCCGCGGCTTGTTGAAGGCTGGCCAGTAATCAAGAATGCCTACAATGCCGGCGCCAAAGCTGCCTGACGAATTGTATTTAAGCGCACCTGGGGCTTTCTCTATGTAGCCTGACGTAAAGTTTAAATTGAATGCCTTGATGATGTTTTGCGGTGGGATCTCAGATGAAGCCTCATCGCTGAGTTCCCCTGCGGCGCCGAGTGGAATTTGGGCTATGGTTGAGTTCTTGTACATTAATAGCTCGCCGTATATCCATAATCGTTAATCCTAAGTGCACGTTTTTTCTCAGGAACTAGGTCTGGTCTAGCAATTACCTGGCCCCAATCCGTTCCACTGCGCTCCATTTCACGCCGATTGAGTCTCATCATGGCCTGAAGCCCTTGTTGCGCGAGCTGGAGATATTGGCCTTGTCTCGAATCTTCTTTGTCGACGCAAAGGTAGTAGCTTGCACCAAATTCCAAGATGCGAACGAACTTTCGAGGGAGTAGAGGAAAGCTTGCGCCGTTGTTGTAAAGATCTTTCGGTTGAGGGATGTAATCGAACTCCACCCTCATGTTTTGCGTGGTGCTCAAATATTTATTGAACCTGACTTTAAGCGCTCCGGTTAAAAGCGCGGCCCTTTTCTCCTCGATCACACAAAAGTGCTCAGGCGTCCCCATTTTGAGATCAAGAAGTGGATATTGCCTGTCAAAAGCCACCACATCGAGATTTCCGACCTGGCCTGAGCCCTGTCCCCAGAAAAACTGCGTGCCGTAATAAACCCTTGCCGGCTGAGAGAGTCTGATGATGCTGTTGAATGGATAAGTGGATAAATAGCTCGAAGAGCCTATCAAATTTGTGTAATCAAAACCTACCGTGTCCCAACCTGTTCTAAAAGAACCTACAAACCCAATTGGATTGTTGGGAGTATTGCCACCAAGAATGGTAAAGATGCTTGAATTCTTGAAATCGGAACTGAAAGTAAACATTCTGTAGTCGGGACTATAAACTCCCGTGTAGGTGTTGCCATGACGGCTTACTGCGGTCATCGCTGCTGCGATGGCAGTTGCTAAATCGCCAGGTGTATAAGCACCATGTGTAACTGTAGCTCGAGTGGCATCGAGTACCTGATCTTCGCTGAAATTAAAAGTGTCATTGTACTTATCGATATTGATCGTGCTCGAAACCAAGTCGTAATCGATCTGAAATGCCGCAAAATTAAGCGAAGAATTGGTCACTTGTGGATATGGCGCATCGATGGTGAATGAAGTTGAGCCTGAAGTGTGACTCGCGATGCGGTAAATCTCCGGGAAACCAACAGGTCTGATATGCCAATTCTCAACTGAGGCGTTTACACCGTTCACCTGAGGCGCCACATTGAATGTTCCGTTAGCTGAACCTTGAGTCAGCGACACTGTACCCGATGTGATGCTCGGATTTAGCTGAATGACGATGGGTTGGCGAGCCCTAGCCCAGATCCAAGGCTCGTCGATGTCGAGATTTAGCTCATTTCCACCAGTCACCATGGTGTGATGTATCTGATTCAAGTACAAAAGAGCTGAATCAAGCCTCGGGCTTACCCCTTGAGACGTCGTGAGCTCCCCACAGCGCCTAAGGACGCCATCCAAGAGGTCCGGTGTGTTCCTAAAATTCATTTACTCCCCCAAAAACAGTCTCCCACATGGGCTAAATCAAGGGGAGTCTTGGTTTCAAGTCACTTTCTTCATCTTCGGCCGCTCTTCAGCGCTAGCCTTCAGTGCCGCATTCTCCGCGCGCAATGCTTCGAGCTCCATTTCGAGCGCTTCAGCTTTATTGAGCGGTATAGCCTTGGTTTCAATGTGATGATCAGCGATTTTCTTCCATGAACCGTCTGGATTTGCTTCCCAACGGCCGATCTTCTCATTTTTTTCATTCCAGGCGTTGCCGGTGTTAGGCGGGCGCTCGAAAATGCGTTTCATGTTTTCGTCTTTGCCCCAAACATGTTCCGCATAGGGCTGATATCCGATCAATTGACCAGTCTTGTCGTTGAAAATGTGCACTCTGTTATCAAACAGAGGACTTCCATCACGGTTTGTTGGTTTTTCCGGGTGCTCTTTAATCTTTGGAATGTCCTGGGTCATCACTTCTCCCTCTGGCTTAAAGCCTAAAGTGAAAAGTTACCAGCCAGTAACTTCCACGTCCACAGTTTCAGGAGCCGGTGCATCACCAGTAGCCTCCACAAAAGCCGCGGCATTGGGCGAAGAGCCGTTTCTGAAGAGCTTGAGCTTTGAAGTATTCGGGTCAAAGAGCATGTAGTACCCAGACGCCGCCGAGTATTGGCTCGCGACAATCAGGGATTCAATCGTGTTGGGGCAACCCATCGAGGCGCCAGAGAGCGCGATTCCACCAGTCGAATAGGTGGCAGAAGTGTTGCCGAAGGTCAAAGACACCAGGTTATGCACTTTCGAGTTTCCACCACGGCGTAAATTCTTGATCGAATAGGTCACCGCAGTTGCGCTTAAATTGGACATCTTTGCTCCTTCCCTGTTGCCAGGTACGTTTAAGGGCCGATCTCTCGGCCCCGTTTACAAACTTAAACCGATTTCACTAATTTGGTGTTGTTGGCATCAGCATCCGGGCTCGGTTCCCAGATCATGCCCATCCAACCAGATCCAGCTGCCGTACCACCATCAGCCGCTTGGGTCTGAAGGTTTAACGTCAGCTCATATCCTGCCTGAACTCTCGTCGAATCGGAGATGTCTTTATAGACAACCGTGCCGACTGCCGAGCCGTTAGGAATGGTCAGAGTGCCAAGGGTCACGGCGCCGCTTGAGCTTGCGTAAGTGGGTGCTGACACCCAGTTCACAACTGGTGCGGTCGTTCCAGCCGTCACCTGAACCGTCACAAAGAACAAGAGCCGCTTAAGGCTAATGGGTTGCATCACTGCGAAACCGCCATAGCTGGCTGCTGCGCCTGCCACGTTGACGGCTGTCGAAAATGAACCGGCCTTATTCTTAAGGACTTCGTTCCACATTAACATTTCTGGATAAGACATTTTTTCTCCCTCAAAAAATCGTTTTAAAAAATCAAATGCTTGTCAGGTAAACCGTGCGAGCTTCACCTGCGTTGGCCGAATCAAACCAGATCTGACCAAAGCCATAAATGCCGTACCAAGCGACACCTTTCGATCTGCCATAATCCGTTGGGATCTTAGCGCGAAGCTCAGGGTCAACTGCAACGGCCATAGTGGCAGCGTCTGCACCAAAGAAGATCGCTTCTGGCTGAGAGTTAGCACCAACCGAGCCAGACACTGAAACCGTGTCATTGATCTCGATAAATCTGATGTTCTCAAACCGCCCGATCTCGGAATTGTACTTGGCTTCCGGGTCGGTATATTTCTTCCAATCAATCCAGGCCGGATCTTGCATGATCGAACGCTTGGCTTTGGTCGAAATCATGCAGATGTAATCTTCGCCGTCGAATGGCTCAGCATAGAGAGTGGTGAACAGGTAATCTCTGATTTGCTCAACGTGATAGGTGTTGGGGGCGACGGTAGCGGTACCTGCCGTGGCGTTCGTGGTAAAGCTGATGGCAGCGGTACCAGTGGCAGCAGCTCTGATTTGGCCAGTCTTGAAAGCTGCAGCGACTGCGCGGTCAAAGGAGATACGCATTTGGCGCATCAGCATCTTTTGGACCTTGGAGCCAACATCGAAATAAGCCAGATCTTCTGAAAGAGAAGTAAACGGAACCGAGCGACCATTCTCAGCAACCACAATTGCTTGTGTGCTCAAAATGAAAGTGTCCTCAGAAATGGGCTGACCCTCGACAAGGAGTGCCGATGTGGGCACCGTGATGTTCGACACACGAGTGATGTTCAGAGTGTCACCACTGTTCCTGCCATAGCCGGGCTCTGCGTCGACGAACTCATGAAAGAGCGATTGAAGGACAGAGGCTTCCCGGATCTGTGCCGAGAGCTTGTGATTCTTATAAACCCCTGTGGGACTATCGAGTGTCCAGGTAAACGTAGCCATTTATTCCCCTTTTCAAAGTTTGGGGAAAAAACTATTTTCCCCGGGCTTCAACCTTTGCGTTTCGCAAAGCGCTTATTTTTTATACTCTTCATTTGCTGCACCCAATTCAATGGCTTTTCGTCTGGTTTTGGTCGGGTAGGAGCTGTTGACCCTCCAGCTGAAACAGCAGGTTTTGTGTTACTAGGTATGATCTTTGTGGGTAGGGTAGTAACTCCTAATTCTTTCAATTCCGCTCTCGTTTCTTCAGCAATCAGCTTCAAAGCTTTATTGGTTTCGATGTGCCCATATTTTTGCAAGCCCAGTTGAATGTGCTTTTGTGCCAATGCCATCGTTGCATTGGATCTCGCTAAGTCAGGATAATCAGTCCAGAATTTCTGCATGGTCGCTTGATGTGCATTGATCTGCGCAATTCTTTGATCAACGGTCTGCGCCGACTTCGCCTCCATCTCGCGTTTCATCTTCGCGAAATACGCCTGAGGGTTCGTGTAGTACTCGTCTGGAATAGTTTCTAATTCTGGAGGCTTAGGAGGTTCGGCTTTTAAGTTACTACTGGCTTGAATTTGCGCTGCCTCAAGCCCTTGCCGGAATGCGTCAGCAGCTAGTTTCTCCCTCTCGAGCTCCTGGGCATAACGAAAAGCCTCTTTCTTGTCTTTGAAAACCTTATCGCCAATGACGATGTCGTCCTCGGCCGGTTGAACTGTGGCATTTTCTGCAACGGTTGGCTCTTCAACTTCGGGCTTTTCCTCTGGAGCTTCAAAAGAGAATTCAGCGGGCAGAGACTCCTTCGCTTCTGGCTCCGTTGTCTCTACTGTCTCTACTTCGGGGTCCGAGTCAGACACAGGCTCTTCTTTCACTTCACTTGCTGGCTTAAAGCCTCGGCGCTGAAATTTCTCTTTTACATCCGGTGGCGGGGCTTTTGGTTCATTCGTCGTCACTTGTTGATCCATTTTGAATTTTCCTCTCTATGCTTTGCGCTTTCGCGATCTTGTTCTTGATTTCAGACTTCATATTCTCAATGGCCACAATTTCTGCAGCACACACTGGTAACTGCGCCATCTCGCCAGAGCGGTAATAGGCACAGAGTTTGGCCACCACGGCCTCACGTTGACGATTGAGCATGGGCACCAAAAGATCTGCCTCAGCCCGCATGAGGCGCCCAGTATTAAGCTCGTTTAGCTCCTTTTCACTCGGATCGAATGTCATGCTTCACCTCCGGTTTTTGAACGCCCATCTTTTTACCGTATAAACCAAATTCCTTTAGCTTGCGGTAAAGTGTGGCTCTTGAAATACCAAGTACCCTTGCCGTGTTGGAGATGTTGCGACCGAGCTTATGATACGCCTCGGTGATCATACTGCGCTCGAGATCTGAGACGCGGTTGGGTAAAATGTCTTCATCTGAGTAGTTCATTGCTGCCTCCGGTGAAATCCTTCATGCGGTAACTTTGAAACCCCAGGTGCGGCGCTTCCTAACTGCGAAGCAAGGCTTCCAGAGTTTGGTGACGTGACTTGGCTCATTTGATTAGGACTTGATCCAGGTTGAGCGGCCCCTGGACCTTGCATAGGCTGAGGACCTCCTTGAGGTGCACCTTGTCCACCAGGCCCTGCGGCCGCGGCTTGTTGGGTCTGGGCATCCATGACATCTTTTTCTGACTGATCCATGGCGATTGAGCGTTTATCAATGCCAATGGATCTGATGATGTTCGACAAAAGCTTGCCGATAGAGTTGCCGTCTTTGACGAATTCCTCCATGAGGACTTCATTGCCACCAATGGTTTGAAGCAGCGTCATGTAGGCCTTGGCGTCCATTTTCTTCTGCAAAGTCAGCGTGATGCCATTCACTCGGAAATGAACTCCGTGCACCGTTTCAGCGAAACGTTCTTCAGGGGTCAGCGCTAGGTAGTGACCTGCATCATCAGCGCCCAAGACTTGTTTGAGTTCATCTTCGTCCATGAGGTCTGAGTACTGACAGCAAGTCATCCAGACCTTCTCGAGTATCTTTTGAAGGAAGCCTTGCTCGATATTTTTCGTCATCCCTTGGAACACAGATGTGATGGTCTGATTGGTTTCAACGATTTGCGTGGCCGAGACAGTCTGCCTTGGTTGCATGCCCTGCCTGATGTCAGAGGTCAGTGCCGAGCGGTTAAACTCTTGCTGGATGATCTGAAACATCTGCTGAGAGTCTGGCGGCACAATCCCTGTCTGCACCATCTCTAGGACCTTGGCACCTGGGGGACACTGCGAGTTCACATTGAGGTTAGTACCTGGCTTAATCCCACCCTCGATCTGAGTTGGGTCCTCGAGCCAGTCCTGTCTGATCATGCCGATATTGTTCACAGCCTTCATCGCGCCATCGACCATCAGGTTATAGACCTCAGTCGCGGCCTGATTATGTTTGGCTGGGAAATCCATAAGGGCCCTGGGCCACTTGGCGTCTGGTAAATCTAAGATGGGTTGCACGACATAAGGTGAGCTTTGATGCCATAAGGGGTTGGGAATGGGGGGCCTGATGAGCCAGCGGTCATTGGCCAGAGTGCAGACGATGTTTTCATGAATGCAGTTATCGTCATCGTCTAGGATATCGCCCCAATACTCGGTGAGTTTCACCCTGCCCCTAAAGGCATGAGAAACAGCATTCTGGTTGGTGCGTCTCATCTGGTCGAACTTCTCCTCAGCGTCATCGTCCATGGAGTGCTCGATTTGCTCGACCACTTCTGGATCATAGATCGCATTCTCACCCTGAGAGAGCTCACAAACCCGGTGGTAATCGGTCCACATGTCTTCGATCTCATAGAGCATTTTGTGATTGGTAGGAGTTGGGTCGGGGAAGTAGTTAAACTGGCTGACATTGTCTAGCCTCAGCTTCCAGCCCCACTTCATGGTTTGCTCGAGTGTGGCTTTGCGCCTCATCCAAGATCTGTTGGCCACATACTTTGGAACGCAATATTCCTCGCCGTGAACCTTGGAGATAATGAGACTGCCCAGTAGTCCAGACTTCACAGCATTGGTGACGTGCTTTAACACATCAGCTTTTAAGAGTTGCATCTGGGTCACGGCCTTAATCATGTCGGTTGTG
>Ga0207121_1081_pt1 | contig 17364 bp, 15 predicted proteins | sample Alteio_BWMinHeat_41_FD_153513 | JGI IMG/M metagenome (GOLD analysis project Ga0207121, IMG submission 153513) | Enriched cells from forest soil in Barre Woods Harvard Forest LTER site, Petersham, Massachusetts, United States -... | ecosystem: Environmental > Terrestrial > Soil > Temperate forest >... | reverse complement strand
CCTGGATACATCGAATTACTTTGTGGGGTATTGGTGTAAAACCGGCTCCTGTTTTGCGGATTGACAAATTCGCCGTCGCCGCCTATATCTTCTATCTTACAATTAAAATGATTTAAAATGGTCCCGGTACTTACTTCCTGGTGCCCTTTCCATCCGTTACGAAACGCCTGGTCCAGAATACCGCAAGCTTTTTTTGAAAGCCGGATAACCGGGAAAAACCCTCTAATAAGCTTGGTCGTGGCAACAGGCGCCCCATCTTTCTCCATGGTCTTCCACCAATTCCACGCAGGGCATGATGAAAACCGGCAAATAGTCGTCCCCAAAAGATCGGCTTGCGATGATTCAAACGCCTTAAAAAAATCAATCCATTTCCCGGAATACCGGACATCAAATTCGATCCGCCATATATACTGATAAGAGTTATCGAGAGCGAAAGACAGTATCGGGAGTATAAGATTCCCATATAAACGGCTCCTTACCTCCTTCCAATATGGAACAATAGTGTACCGTTGCTGTATTGATGCCAAGGTGAACAGCGCATAGTCTTGATCGCTTTTGAACTTGCCTGGCTGAAAATCCCCTCTTGAATTATCATAGAAAAATTTCACATCAAAGCCGTACTGACAACATTCCTTCAATTTATAAAATTCCTTTAAAATATTGGAATTCAAGTAGTGACTCATAAAAAGAATGCATGTTTTTTCTTTGGCTGTCATATTTCCGAAAATTATATCATAAGGTGATTGGAAAGGTTGATGTAATTTGACAAAGTTAAGTCCTCCGGACGGGCTTGGGGATCGATGCCTAATGCTTTAAGCGCCCTTGCCAATTTTTCACGGCCCGCCAGGCCTTTAAGAGAATTCACGATGGTCTTGCGCCGCTGTTGAAAAGCCGTTTGGACCAACTTAAACAAAAATTCCTCGTCAGCCGCCTTCTCTTGCGCTTGAGGCCTCATCGTCAAACGTAAAAAGCAGGAGTCCACCTTAGGGACAGGTTTAAAACAGGTGCTCTTGATTTTAAAAAGCATCTTAATGTCCGCGTAATACCGGGCAAAACAACTTAAAGACCCGTAATCCTTCCCTCCTTCCTTGGCTGTCAGGCGCTGCCCAAATTCTAACTGCACGGTCAAAAAAGCCGCTGAAAATTTCTTTCTATCCGTGATTAATTTTTCAATAATGGGAGTGGAAATATAATAAGGAATATTACCGATGACCTTGGCCTGCGGCGGCAAAGACCCCATGTCCCATTTAAGAAAATCCGCGTGGACGATTTCTACTGACGCGGTCAGCTCTGAACGCAAAGGCCCGATCAAGTCACGGTCAGCCTCCACACAGATCAACCGTTTGACCTGAGGGGCGATAAGGCGCGTCAAAACCCCTTGCCCGGGACCTATTTCCACGACCACGTCTTCAGGATGAAGATCGCAAGCTTGAATAATTTTTTGCTGCATATGCTTGTCAGCAAGGAAATTCTGGCCTAAATGTTTTTTAGGAGTATAGGATAAATTCATGCCAGTTGACAGGCGAGCTTGAGGGCCGAAAGCATGGATGAAGGGTCAGCTTTGTTCTTTCCGGCGATATCAAAGGCCGTACCGTGCGACGGTGATGTCCGTACAAAGGGCAGGCCAGCGGTGAAATTGACCAATTCTTTCATATATAGGGCCTTGACAGGAACCAGTCCCTGGTCATGATACATAGCAATAATGCCGTCGTAGGGCTTATGAAACGCAAAAAAAGTGTCGGCCGGCAGAGGGCCCGTGGCCTTGATGCCTTGGGCATTCGCTTGGCGGATGGCCGGTAAAATAAATTTAATCTCCTCGAGACCTAAAAGCCCGCCTTCTCCGGCATGAGGGTTAAGCCCAAGTATGGCAATTTTAGGTTCCCTGATTTTAAACCTGCCTTTTAGAGTCCGGTCCATCAATGCTATGGAATTAAAGACGGATTTTTGAGTGATCAATTTCGGCACATCTTTTAAAGGCACGTGACGGCTCACAATCGTCAAACGCACTTGAGGCGCTATAAACATCATGTCAAAATTCTTAATCCCAAAAGCCTTGGCCAAATAGTCGGTATGCCCCGTAAAATTCTTGTGATAGCGGTTCACCGCTTCTTTAGACAGGGGTGCCGTCACCAATGCATTAGCGGCACCTTTTTTGATCAAATCAATGGCCTTGTCCAGGAATTTAAGCGACCCTTCGCCCGCTGTTTTGTACCGAAGATCCACCACGCCCACTAAAGGATGGACACGGCCCAAGAGCTTCTTGTCTCCGACAACAATAAAACGGCCCTGAGCAAGGAGTGACTTTGTACCCAGGGCTTTGCGGATCACTTCCGGGCCTATCCCTTCAGGATCACCCATGGTTATAATAACGACTTTCTCATTTGATCTCGACATAGGCCTTTTGGCGCAGCTTATCAATCCATTCCTTGAATTTATCCTGAAATTGGTCATCTAATAACTTGCTATAAATCTGGTCTTTGACTTCCGCCAGGCTCTGCTGTCCTCCCTGTGAGATCCCAATGGCTTTAAAAACATAAATCCCGTTTTCAACTTCAACCGGATCTGAGACTTCCCCGACTTTTAAACTGAAAACCACATTTTCAATTATCTGTGTCATCTGCCCCCGCTCAACTTCCCCGATAGAGGAGCCGTCTGAATATTCCTTGAAAACTTGATTAAAATCTTCACCCGCGATCAGGCGTGAACGCGCCTCGTCGGCACGGTTGCGCGCCTCCTGCTTGTTATGCCTGTCAAAAGAAACAAAAACAGACTGAAGGTTCACCGAAGGCTTGCGCGCAAACTCACTGATATGTTGATTATAATAATCGGTAACATCCTGCGGATTGACAACCGTCCTGTCGCGCACTTCCATGTCAACCTCATATTTGATTTTCAACTGGTCGGTTAATTTCTGGCGCAGGTCGCTGACTGTCATCCCTGCGGTGGTGAGCGATTTTAAAAAATCATCTTCATTGGGATAACGGCCTTCGATTTGCTTCAGGTTTTTATCAATAATATCATCACGGACCTCTATGCCTTTATCATTGGCCGCGGCCAGGATCAGCTTATCTTCGATCAGTCTATCAAGGCCTTTTTGCTCATACACTTCCATGATCTTCCGGATTTCCTCGGGCGACTTATTTTCAATCTTGAGCTGGCTGGCAATGCTGCCTATATATTGACGCAAATCTTTTAAAGTGATGACATCATCATTGACGATGGCAACGATGGCATCGGTAGACGAGAGATCAGCAGCATACACAGAACAGGCTGAAACGCCCAGGATAAGTGTCGAAATGACGCATAACTTAACGAAGATGTTTTGCGCTTGACGGTTCATGTTTTGTCTCCACCTCTTTTTTTAGATGTTCGATGGACTCCTTTAATAGACGGCAGTACAGGTCAAAACCGATACTCGTGATAAAACCATGCTGCTGGGCGCCCAGCAAATTTCCAGCGCCGCGCAGCTGTAAATCCTCAAAAGCAATGTGGAACCCTGCCCCTAAATCGCTGTGTTTCTCAAGGGCCTTGAGCCTTTGACGGGCGATATTAGCCCCTACTGAGGAGGTGTCGTTACGTTGAGCCAAAGGCGACGCAAGAATGTGCTTAGGCACGATAAAATACGCGTAAGCCTGAATATCCAGACGGCCCACCCGCCCCCGCAATTGATGCAGGTCCGCTAACCCAAATTTATCCGCGCGGTTGACGATCAGCGTATTGGCCATGGGAACATCAATGCCTGATTCGATAATCGTCGTGCATACTAAAATATCAATTTCGCGTTTCAAGAATTTTAACATAATTTCTTCCAAGAAGCGAGCGCTCATCTGTCCATGTCCGACCGCCAGACGCGCCTGGGGCGCCAGCTTTTTAATATCATTGGCGAGGGTTTCAATATTATCCACGCGGTTGTGCAGAAAAAACACCTGGCCATTGCGTGCGAGTTCCCGCTTGATAGCCTCCTGGATGATGTCTTCATCAAAACCGATGATCTGTGTTTTCACGGCCAGGCGGTTGGTCGGCGGGGTTGAGATCACCGACATATCACGCGCCCCTGAAAGGGCCATATACAAGGTGCGCGGGATGGGTGTCGCCGTCAGCGTCATGACATCCGCCAATAACCTGAAATGTTTCAACTTTTCTTTGGACCTGACCCCGAAACGCTGTTCCTCGTCGATAATCACCAGCCCCAGGTCTTTAAAGGAAACGTCCTTGGAAAGCATCCGGTGCGTGCCGATGACGATATCGACCTTGCCCTCGCTGGTTTCCTTGACGATCATTTTCTGCTCAAGCTTGGTGCGGAAACGCGACAACATCCCCACCTTGACCGGAAAACCTTCCAGGCGCTTGCTGAAATTATAATAATGCTGTTCGGCCAGGATCGTCGTGGGCACCAGAATGGCCACCTGCTTGCTGCTCATCACCGCTTTAAAAGCCGCGCGCATGGCCACCTCAGTCTTGCCGTAGCCAACGTCCCCGCAAATAAGCCGGTCCATGGGCCTTGCGGACTCCATGTCGGCCTTGGTCTCAAAGGTGGCTTTCAGCTGGTCAGGGGTCTCTTTATAAGGGAACCTGGCTTCAAACTCCTTCTGCCATTCATTGTCTTTGGAAAAAGCGAAACCCTCCAACTGCGCCCTTAAGGCCTGCGTGCGCAGAAGCTCGGCCGCCAAAAGCCGCAGTTTTTTCTCCACGGAGCGCCGGGTGGCCAACCATTCCTTGCTCCCTAATTTATGCAAACGGGCCGGACGTTTGGTAAAGGAGACATATTTCTGAACCAGATGAATATCATGTTTAGGTACAAATAACTTATCCCCATCTTTGTATTCGATAACCAGATGTTCAACGCTTTCGCGATCAAAGGAATTGGGCCTTTTGACTAAATGCTCTTTTTTCCGGACGCCGATATCAAATTCTTTGATACCGATAAAACGGCCTATGCCGTGATGGTTATGCACGACATAATCACCCTGCTCGATATCAACGAAATTATTTAAAGGGACCTCCGAGGAAAAAACAGACTTTGAGGAAGTCTTGAAAGGCAGGATGAGGACTATGGTGTGCTCATCAATATTCTCGGCGCTGATAGGGTCAAAACCATGGATGGCGCGTACGGTATCGTCATCCAGGTCCAGGCGCAAGGGGATCTCGAAATTGGCCGGATAAATGTCCAGCACGCCCCCGCGCAGGGCAAACTCGCCTTCTTTAAAAACTTTCGTCGCCCGGGTATACCCAAAGGCGACGAGAATTTGAACGGCTTCATCGATGTTGACCTTCTGGCCAACGAGGAATTCAAGGGACTTGAACATTTACCATTTTTTATTGCCCTGGAACCACAAAAACAGCGGGGATACGACCCATACCGTGGAATATGTCCCGAAAAGAAAACCGCGGATCAACACAAAGGCAAAAGTGTTGAGCACTTCCCCTCCAAAAAAATACAGCGACAAAGCGGACAGTGTCGTCATGAAGGTGGTCATGACAGTCCGGCCCAGGGTCTGGTTAATGCTTTCATTGATGACATCCGGCAGGGACTTGTTGCGCATCTTGGGCACATTTTCGCGCACACGGTCATAAATGATGATGGCATCATTGGTGGAATAGCCTGTGATGGTCAATATGGCCGTGACCACCAAAAGATCTATCTGGCGGCCTGCCAGAAGGATCAGGGACAAGGTGATCAACACGTCATGGAAAATGGCCACCACGGTGGCCGCCCCAAAGGTAAAATGCTTAAAACGGACACCGATATAAACCAACATCCCAAGCAACGCCAATACAATGGCATAAACAGCCTTAGTGCGCAGCGCCTGCCCGACAACCGGCCCTACTTTTTCTATACGCAAAACCTGGAAATTATTATCAGGCATCTGGCTTTTAAAAATAGCGACTACCTTGGCATTAGTATCTTGTTGGGTGCGGATAATGACATTCTCAGGGGCATTGGGAAAGGTTTGAATAACGGCATTCTCCACCTTACCTTCTTTAAGCAAGGTGCGCAATCCGTCAGCCGATATAGGATGGTCGAATTTAAATTCCTGGATCTGCCCGCCGGCAAAATCAATGCCGAAAGCCGTATCTTTTTTATGGGCAAAGTCAATGGCCCCGGCAATAATAATAGAACCGGAGATAAAAAAGCAAATGTATTTCTTGTTCAAAAAGTTGAAATTAGGCTTCTTAAAAAGATGCGCCATAGGCAATGCCTTGATGATCTTCTCGGAAATCAGCCAATTAAAAAAGGTGCGCGTGACATAGATGGAACTGAACAAAGAGGCGATCAAGCCTGTTGACAGGGTGATGGCAAAGCCTTTGATGGGCCCGGAGCCGAATTGAAACAGAAAAAACGCGGCAATCAACGAAGTGACGTGGGAATCGAGGATGGCGGACCAGGCGCGGCTGTAGCCGGTATTGACAGAGGCGCTCAGCGGCCGTCCGTTATCGATCTCTTCACGGATTCGCTCATTGATAAGAACATTGGCATCAACAGCCATCCCTAAGGTCAAAATAATACCCGCGATGCCCGGCAGGGTCAATGTCACCTGGGAATCAGGCATAAGGATATTAAGCAGTCCCATGCTTCCCAAGATCATCAGCAGGTTGATCGCCAACGCCACCGAAGCGATAAACCCCCCGACTAAATAATAAAGACACATGCAGACGACTATCGCAATGCCTCCGTAAATCGTGGCCTTGATGCCAGCGTCAATGGAATCCTTCCCTAATAAGGGGCCGATGGTGCGCTCTTCTTCAATGGTCATGGGAACAGGCAAGGCGCCGGTGCGCAAAGAAAGGGCCAAAAGAGAAGCCTCTTCAAAGGTAAAATTTCCGGTTATGACACAGTCGCCGGTCAAAATAGGTTCTTTGATTTTAGGCGCGGACAATACTTCCTGGTCCAGGACAATGGCTAAACGTTCCTCAACGTGGGTATTGGTCAAATCCCCGAATTGCTTGGCTCCCTTATCATTAAATTTCATCTTTATTTCAGACTTCATGTTATTGTCAAAATCCACATGCGCGTCTGTAATATCTTCCCCGCCCATGACCACACTTTTATATAGTAAAATCTGCGATCTTGTGCCGTCGCTCTCTTTCATGCCCGTCAAGACCTCACCATCAGGCACATGACCGGACCGGGCATCCTTTAAATGCCCTGCATCATCATCAACCAAATGAAATTCCAAACGCGCCATACGGCCGATCATGGCCAGGGCCTTGTCCCTGTCCGTGACACCGGGCAGCTGCAATAAAATCTGGTTCTGCCCCTGGCGCTGGAGCAATGTTTCAGCCACCCCCAGGCCGTCAATGCGGTTACGCAAAACTTCCATGGACTTGAGCACGGCATCTTCTTTGGCCTGCCGGGTCGGAAGATTGTCATTCTGGACCCTTAAGATCAAATGCATGCCGCCTTTAAGGTCAAGGCCCAGATTGATGCGTTGATTGATGGGAGTAATTTTTATCCCGGAACTTCCAATGCTCAAATAAAGAGAAGCTAAACAGCCAGCGATAACGGCAAGTATGATGAAGAATCTTTTACGTAACTCTGGACTCATTTAACGACCTCGGGCTTGACTTCACCACTTGTCACTGAAGCAATGGATTCACGGTCGAATTCAATGCGGCAGCCTTCATCCACGCGCAGCACAATAGTTTTTTCTTTGACAATGGCCACCGTGCCGTGGATCCCGGAAGTGGTGGTCACCTCGTCATTTTTCTTAAGACTTTCCTGCATCTCTTTGGTTTTCTTCTGCTGCTGGCGCTGGGGACGGATGATAAAAAAATAAAAAATCGCAATAATAGGCAGATACATGAACAGGATCTGTGTCATTGGTGACTGTTGAGGCATGAATATCCCTTTCTTACTTTACTTTTTTCATCAAGGACCGGACGGTATCGCTCATTTGGGCGCCTTTGGCCACCCATGCCGTGATCTTTTCTTTTTTAAGCGAAAAGTAGGATTTCTTGGCAGGGTCATAATAACCCAGGATATCCAAGGTACGGCCGTCACGGCCTTCTTTTCCTGCCATGGCCACGACGCGGTAATTGTAGGCCTTATTGGATGCTTTACCTGCTTTTTATAAACGGATTCTGACTTCCATGTGATTAACTCCCTTTCATTTTTTAACACTTGTCACCCCCGAATGTTTTAATCGGGGGTCCATTTTATCATTAATTTTGTTATGGATTCCCGGAGCAACTGCGAATGTCCGGTATGAGGACCTTTCGCGGGAATGACATATCATAAATGAGCCAACTCAATTGCCTTGATCTGCGCTTTGGCTTTGTTCATTGTCTCGGTATATTCCGTTGCAGGGTCGGAATCAGCCACTATCCCGGCCCCGGCCTGGACATAAGCCCTGGCTTTGTGAACCACTATTGTACGTATAGTTATGCAAGTATCAAGGTTTTTCGAAAAGCTTAAAAATCCAACGCACCCCGCGTAAGGACCCCGTTTTTGGGCTTCTAAACCTTCTATGATTTCCATGGCCCTGATTTTGGGGGCACCTGACACGGTACCGGCAGGAAACGCTGCTTGCAAAACATCCAAAGCGTCCATCTCTTTACATAATTTTCCCTGTACATTGCTGACAATGTGCATCACATGGGAATATTTTTCAACTTCCATGAATTCGGAAAGGCGCACCGTTCCCTTATCGCATACACGGCCCAGATCATTGCGTCCCAAATCCACCAGCATAATATGCTCAGCCTTTTCCTTGGGGTCAGCCAAAAGACTTTTCATCAGCGATTGGTCCTCTGCTTCATCGCCCCCGCGCGGACGCGTTCCGGCGATAGGCCTGGTTTCAACCAGACCGTTTTCGCAGCGCACCAAAAGCTCAGGAGAAGCGCCCACCAGCTGCAGACCGTCAAAATTCAGATAAAACATGTAAGGTGAAGGATTGAGCACGCGCAAACAACGGTAAATCTCAAAAGCATCAACGCTGATATCGGCTTTGAAACGCTGGGACAAAACGGCCTGAAAAATATCACCGGCTTTGATATGAGCCTTGACTTTGACGACCATTTGCTCATATTGCGCCTTGGTGCAATTGGAAGTAACGGATATTTTCTTGGCGCTCTTTTTGGGCACAGGCACTGATAAAGGTCTTTGCAAATCCGTAATCAAAGCATCGATGGTCTTAAGGGAGGCCTTGTATTTCCTGATCTTTGCCTGGCGGCTGTCTTCCTTAGAAAGATGTACACAAGAAACCACCTTGATGGTATGGTGGCGATGATCAAAAACCACTAAATTCTTGGCCAAGGCCAGGCAAATATCAGGGAGTTTCAGGTCATCCGTAGTTTTATCAGGGAGACGCTCAAAAAAACGAACACAGTCATAACTCAAATACCCCACCATGCCGCCGTAAAAACGCGGCAGGCCTGCCACCTCCACGGCCCGGTAATCCTTCATCAATTCGCGCACTACGGACAAAGGAGAACTGCTAAAAGAAATTTTTTCAGGCTTATGCCGGCCTTTCACAAAACGCAGGATACGGGCCTCATGGGCTTTAGAGATAAAAACCAATTCAGGATCACGGGCAATAAAGGAATAACTGGCAATTTTTTCTGCACCCTCCACCGATTCCAATAAGAAAGAATAGGCACAGCGCCGGGCCAGTTTGTAATACGCCGACACCGGAGTCTCCAAGTCACCGGGTATTTCCCTATAAACAGGTATTAAATTGCCCTTGGAGCTTAATTTCAAAAATTCTTCTTGAGATAGATAGTTCATTTTTATTCAATAATTTCCCTCCCCCTTGACGCCAGGCCTCCTAACAAAGAGAAGGTAACATCTTATTATTTTATTTTCCTATAGAAACAACTGCGTTGATTGGTATGGCAGGCACTTCCGATTTGGTCCACCTTCATTAACAGTACATCGCAGTCACAGTCATAATAAATTTCTTTTACATGCTGAAAATGCCCTGAAGTCTCGCCCTTGACCCAATAGGTTTTACGGGAACGCGACCAATAGGAGGCTTTGCCACTTTTCAAAGTGTCACGCAGCGAGTCGATATTCATCCAGGCCATCATCAGGACCTCATTGGTCTTGTAATCCTGGGCAATGGCAGGGATGAGCCCTTCGGAATTAAATCTCAGTTTATCGAGATTATCCTTGGTAATCTGGATCGTTTCTATTTCAGGGTTGCCGCTCATCGCACATTCACTTTTTTTTGTTTTAAGAATTTTTTAACTTCAGGGATCGCAATTTCCCCGTAATGAAACACCGATGCCGCCAACGCCGCGTCTGCCGCGCCTTCGGCAAAAACCTGATAAAAATGTTCCAGACTTCCCGCTCCCCCTGAAGCGATCACCGGGATACCTACCGCTGAGGTCACCGCCTTGGTAAGACCCAGATCAAAACCGTTTTTTGTGCCGTCCGCGTCCATGCTGGTCAATAAAATTTCCCCGGCCCCGCGGGCCTGCGCTTCCTTGGCCCAGGCAACCGCATCCCGCCCGGTTGCCCTGCGCCCACCGTGCGTAAAAACTTCCCAATGATCGCCGACGCGCTTGGCATCAATGGCCACCACAATGCATTGAGCGCCAAATATATTAGAAGCCCGAGGGATTAGATCAGGATCGTTGACGGCGGATGTATTGATGGAAACCTTGTCCGCGCCGGCGTTAAGCAAATGGCGGATATCATTGACATCACTGATGCCTCCTCCGACGGTCAAAGGCATAAAAACGCATTCGGCACATTTTCGCACCACATCCAAAAAAATTTTCCTCTTTTCATGGCTGGCTGTGATGTCGAGAAAAGCTAATTCATCGGCCCCGCCCTGGTCATAGGCTTTGGCGCAGTCCACTGGATCGCCGGCATCTTTAAGTGAAACGAAATTGACACCCTTAACCACCCGTCCGTCTTTGACGTCCAGGCAGGGAATAATGCGTTTATTGAGCATGTTGGTAGACTAAGCAACCGCCTTCAAGGCTTCCTTAAAATCCAACTTGCCTTCGTAAATGGCCTTGCCTATGATCGCCCCCCAAAGCTGCTTGCCGGTCGAAGATTTTAAATTATTTAATTTAATCACATCTTCCAATGAAGACACCCCGCCGGAAGCAAGCAAATTTATTTTCTTCACAGTATTGAGCATCGTCTGCAATTGCTCAAAATTGGGCCCTGTCAAAGCACCGTCACGGGCAATATCCGTATAAATCATCCACTTTAAGCCCATGGCCTCCAATTGAAGGGCCAAATCGACAGCTTTAATTTTAGTAATGGCTGACCACCCATTCTGGGTCACAAAACCGTTGGAACAGTCAAGGCTGACACAAATCTTATCGCCGTAAAGGGCCAACAGGTTCTTTAAAAATTTTTGGTCGTTAATGGCCCTGGTTCCCAAAATCACCCGATCAACGTCTGCCTTGATTAAATCCGACACCGTCTTTAAATCCCTGATACCGCCGCCGGCCTGCACCGAAAGATTGAGCCTTTCCGCAATATAAAGAATATGTTCCTTATTGCTCATCACCCCGTTCCTGGCCCCATCCAAATCCACCAGATGAAGCCATTTGGCCCCCATATCGCGCCAGCGTTTTGCCGCAATCAAAGGATACGGGTCATAATCGGTCTGCTTGTCAAAATCACCTTGGAACAAACGCACCACCTTACCGTCTTTGATGTCAATGGCAGGGATAACTATCATAGTTCTCCAAAGTTTTTTAAAATTTGTAACCCGGATTTCTGGCTTTTTTCCGGATGAAACTGCACCCCCCAAATATTACCACGAATAACCGCAGACACAAAGTCATTCCCGTAATTAGTGATACCGGCGATCAGGCCGGCATCTTGGGGTTTTACAAAATAGGAATGGCAAAAATACACGTTCTCACCGGATGAAAGGCCTTTGAACATTTGGCTGCCGGCCGGCTGAATTTTGACCTGGTTCCAGCCCATGTGCGGGACTTTTAAGCCGCTGAACCGTTCAACACTGCCTTTGAAAATTTTAAGCCCCTCGGAAAAACCTCCTTCGGAACTGCTTTCAAATAATAGTTGCATCCCTAAGCAAATGCCTAAGAAGGGCTTGCCGTCCTGTATAACCTGACGGATAACGCCTATGAGGGCCAATTCCTGTAATTTCTGCATGGCCGGGCCCATGGCCCCGACGCCGGGTAAAACCACTTTATCTGCTTTTAGAATATCATCGGCATTATGCGTTATCTGCGCTTTAGCACCGACAGCTTCAAATGCCTTGTGTACGCTGCGTAAATTCCCCATGCCGTAATCAATGATAGCGATCATATACTCTACTTATGTCATGCCCGAAAGTTTCTGTCGGGCATCTAATTCAAAGGCTATCATATAAATCAGCCCAATCAGGATTCACTTTTTTGATTAATCGTATCTTCCAAGCTCTATTCCATTTTTTAATTTGCTTCTCTCGCTCAATAGCACTTATGACATCGTTTGTTGTTTCATAATAAACCAACTTATCTACACAATATTTTTTGGTAAAATCATCGACAAATTTTTGTTTATGTTCGTAAACCCGTTTTACTAAATCATTCGTTACGCCTACATATAATGTTTTATTCTTTTGATTTGTAAGAACATATACGTAGTAATACATATTTTAGACCCCCGACAGAAGCATTCGGGGGGGACATAAAATTTAGTCAATTATTCCCTTAGTCGAAGGCACTTGGCCTTGACGACGGGGATCAATCTTTGTAGCCTGGTCTAATGCCAACCCCAGGGATTTGAACATCGTCTCCAGATTAGTATGTAAATCATTACTGGGGTTTTCCAAGTTAAAAACTAAAGTAGCTCCTAAATTATGAGCAAAGCTTTCCATAAAATGCTCAAAATGCGAAAGTTTATATCCTTCAGCATCAGGATTACCAGACGTCTGGCCTTCAACATTAAGCTTAAAATATCCACGACCGGAAATGTCAACGACACAAAGACCAACAGTCGCTTCCATCGGTGCGTAAGCATGGCCGAAGCGCTTGATACCGGCTTTTTCTTCACCAAGGGCTTTTTTAAATGCCTTGCCCAAGACGATACCTATATCCTCATTGGTATGATGAATGTCAATGTGCGTGTCACCGGTGACGGACAAGTCCAAATCAAAATAGCCATGGAAGGCAAACAGTTCAAGCATGTGATCCAAAAAACCTATCGGCGTCTTGATCTTTGTTTTTCCGCTGCCGTCGATGTTTAATGACACCTTGATTTGTGTTTCTTTGCTTTTGCGTTCGATCTCCGCTTTACGTTGCATATTATTCTCCATTATTAGATCCCCGACTAAAACATTCGGGGATGACATATTTCACAATCATTCAAGGATGACATATGAAACATGTCATTTAAATCTTACATTCACTGATTCCGCGTGCTTGACCATGCCTTCCAAATTCGCCACTTTCTCTAAAGGCTCACGGACTTTTTCCAGTGCTTTTTTGCTATAAGAAATCACGTGGCTGGCCTTGGTAAAACTCGACAGCGATATCCCCGAGAAAAACCGTGCCGTGCCCATGGTCGGCAGCACATGGCTAGGGCCTGCCGCGTAATCACCCAACGCTGTCGGGCTGTACGGCCCTAAGAAAATGGCCCCGGCATGCCTGATCTCTTTGGCAATACTGACCGCATTATTGGTGACGATCTGCAAATGTTCGGGCGCTATCTGATTGGCGATCTCAACGGCTTCATCCATGTTCTTGCAATAAATGCAATACCCATTGGCCACGCGTTTGCGCACGTCCTTGATCAATTGCCTCGAAGTGCTCAATAAGATAGACAAACCGCCCACATGTTCCATCTGGGCTTCCAGGTCTGCCACCACATAATCCGTATTGCTGTAACGGTTGGCAATGACCACCAGCTCCGTCGGTCCTGCCAGCATATCAATGTCCACATAACCGAATAATTGGCGTTTGGCTTCAGTGACATACATATTGCCAGGACCTATGATCTTATCAACCTTCGGGATGGTTTTAGTACCCAAGGCCAAGGCCGCGATGGCCTGCGCCCCGCCTGCTTTATAAATTTCGCTGACCTTTAAAAGATTCGCCACGGCCAAAATATAAGGATTAACATTGCCCTCTTTATTAGGCGGCGTGACAATGACGACACGCTCGACACCGGCAATGATGGCCGGTACCGCCGTCATATAAACTGAAGACACCAAAGGCGCCGTGCCCGCAGGAATATAAATACCTACTGAATCCAAAGGCCGCACTTCTTCTTTAAGCAAAATCCCGTCATGGCCATGCGCCTTGCAAGGGGGTTTAAGTTGTTTTCTATAATAGGTGGAAACATTATTGATAATGGTTTTTAAATGCCCCACAAATTCCGGGGTAATACTCTGATAAGCCGCGGAAATCTCGCTTTCAGCCACGCAAAGCTGGCGAGGAGTTAATTTAACTTTATCGAAACGCCGGGTGTATTTGAGTACCGCGTCATCGCCATTTAAACGCACATCATCAATGATGGTACGTACTTTTTCTTCGATATACTTTTTACGCGCGATCCTGCTGCGGTTATAAAGCCTCTCGATGTTCATGCCTGTTTGTTTGATAAGTTTCATAGTTTTTACCGTTTAAAAGATTATTTCGTCACGGAGTTTACCCCCGAATGTTTTGATCGGGGGTTCCTCGCAATGACACGGCTACAATTTCCCTAGCCTGGGCCAATGCCCCGTCTAATTTTTGTGGTTGTTTGCTGCCGGCCTGGGCCAGCTGCGGCTTGCCCCCACCGCTGCCATCTATCAATGGCGTTATTTTACCCATCAATTCATTGGCTTTAATGCCTCGTGCCACCAGATCATCCGTCACCGAAAGGACCACTGAGGCGTCTTGAGGCCCTTTAGCGCCCAGAATAAAAACACCGGACTTTACCTTTTGCTTGAGCAGATCAGAAAGTTTGCGCAAAAGCGCGATATCAATATTCTCTAAAGAACGGACAATGAGACTTGCCCCTTTAATGTTCTCACCTGTCTTGATCATCTCATCCACCGACGATTTTAGTTTTTCAAAATATGCTTTTTGATTGTTCATTTCTTCCTGCTTCTTGCGCTGGGCTTCTTCAATCGCTGCTGACTCGCCCTGCTTCTTCTTTAAAAATTCCTCGACCTTGGATTTTCCAGTCACCGCCTCCACACGGCGTATGCCCTGGGCCACGGAGCCCTCAGAAACGATTTTCATCGCTTCAATCTCACCCGTTGAAGAAACATGCGTGCCGCCGCAAAATTCCCGGGAATAATCGCCGATGGAAACCACCCGCACCGTCTGGCCATACTTTTCAGCAAAAAACGCCAAGGCGCCTTTTTTCTTTGCATCTTCTAAAGGTAAAACTTCCGTTGTGACATTGTCACTGCGGCGAATAAACTCACCGAGCCTGTTTTCAATCTTTTTCATCTCTTCAGGGTTAATTCCCTTAGGATGCGTAAAATCAAAACGCAAACGCTCATTATCCACTAAGGAACCTTGTTGTTTGATGTGCGAGCCTAACGTTTCACGTAATGCCGTCTGTAATAAATGTGTCGCCGTATGATTGCGCATGATTGCCCGACGGCGAGGTTCATCAACCACGGCCTGTACTTTATCTGCAACCTTAATGCTCCCTTGCTCAATGGTACCGCTATGGATATAAATGTCATTGGTCTTATGTGTATCTGTCACGCGCACCTTAAATATCTTGTCATCCCCGAATGTTTTTATCGGGGATCCAGTGTTCTGGATTCCCGCTTTCGCGGGAATGACATTTGTTAGATATCCAGTATCTCCAACTTGCCCGCCAGCTTCGGCATAAAACGGAGTTCGATCTAAAATGATTCTAACCTCATCATCTTTATCCGCCTGAGTGCATTCTTCCTGTTTATCATTCAAAATCTTCAACACTTTGGCATCAGCTTTAGTTTGTTGATAACCTAAAAATTCTGTTTTAGGCAAATTCAATGTGAAATCCTGATTAACAAAAACATCGCCTGTCATTTTGCTGCCGGCACGGGAACGGTTTTTCTGCTCTTCCATCAAGCGTTGCTCAACCCGCGCGGCCTCTTCGTACATATTATGCAAGATCGAATGGTTCTCCCTGATCATTTTATGGATCAATTCCGAAGGCAGGCCATGGGTATCTTTATAAAAAAACATGAGCTTCCCCAGATTTTGGGCTGCCGCCGCATAATCAGTCTGGCTTTCAAACTTAGAAAATTCAGAAACAAGTTCCGGGATCTTTTCTTTGATAAGATCAAAAACAGATTCCTCCACGCGTTTAACGGCCTCAACGATATTTGTCCGTGCAGCTGTCAGCTCGGGGTAAGGGGCCTGCATGGTCCTGATAACTGCGTCTACAAAGGTATGGGCCAAAGCACGATCTGCCTGTGCCTGATAAGTGATATTCGTCACATCAACGATCAATTTACGCATTACATAGCCACGGCCCTCGTTGGAAGGCACAACACCATCGGTAATACCGAAAACAATGGCCCGCATATGGTCGGCAATGACGCGCGCCTGTGTTTCGGAAATGTTCTCCATTTTTACCTTTATCTCCTGCAGGATCGGGACAAAAATGTCCGTCTGATAATTGCTCTTTACTCCCTGCACCACCGCAGCCAGGCGTTCCAGGCCCATGCCTGTATCAATGTTCTTCGCAGGTAAAGGCTCCAGGACACCGCCGTCCTTGCGGTTGAACTGGGTGAAAACCAAATTCCACACTTCGGAGAAACGGCCACAGGAACAATCCGGGTCACACTTATCACCTTGGGGGCAATTAGGATTAACTCCGTAATCGTAAAAAATTTCAGAACACGGGCCACAAGGGCCATTCGGGCCGTTAAGCCGCGCATTCGAGGGCCAGAAATTGCTTTTGTCCCCGAGTTTAACGATTTTACTGCCCGGCACCTTGACTTCATTAAGCCAAATGTTATAGGCCTCATCATCTTCTTTGTATACTGAGACCCACAGTTTCTCCTTTAGGATTCCTAATTCCTGAGTCAAAAATTCCCACGCCCAATGGATGGCATCTTTCTTGAAATAATCACCAAAGGAGAAATTGCCCAGCATTTCAAAAAATGTGTGGTGAAAATCCGTCTTACCGACCACATCAAGGTCATCGGTGCGCAGGCATTTCTGGCACGTGGCCGCACGGGTAAAGCCGTCAATATGACCCAAAAACTGCGGCTTGAATTGCTGCATGCCGGCGGTGGTAAAAAGCACGGTCGGATCGTCCTTAGGCACCAGGGAATCACTGGCAATAATAGAGTGCCCTTTGGACTTAAAAAAGTTTAAAAATTTTGTCCTGATTTCATTGGTTGTCATTTTAATTTCTTTAACACCTTCATAACTATATCTGCCTCGAAGCCCCGACGAAGTAAAAAGTCCATGACCCTCTTTTTCTTCTTTTGAGGGTCAACGGCAGGC
>Ga0207121_1080_pt1 | contig 17494 bp, 19 predicted proteins | sample Alteio_BWMinHeat_41_FD_153513 | JGI IMG/M metagenome (GOLD analysis project Ga0207121, IMG submission 153513) | Enriched cells from forest soil in Barre Woods Harvard Forest LTER site, Petersham, Massachusetts, United States -... | ecosystem: Environmental > Terrestrial > Soil > Temperate forest >... | reverse complement strand
TTATGTTTCCGTTTTTGTCCCGATGGACATACTCAACGTTCTGGTAGAAATTAAGTTGTGCGACAGGAAGTGTCTGATTCACGAAAGATTAGAGAATTTTGCCCTCCATCGACGCTTTAAGCGCATCAGCGGCTTCATTCGCTTCCTCCTGAGCCGCGCTGTCAGCCGCTAACTTCAGATCGTGCTCGTAGGTGGCGATTACTTTTTGCAAGGCTGCGGTGAGATCATTCTCAACGATGTCGAGCGGGAACGCGTGGCTGAACTCCTTGAGTACCGCGTCTGCATCATCTAGTGCCTGAAACACGACAGTCAACTCGGTCGGAGTGGGCTGGTTGCGGGTAAGGGTAACAATTTTTAGCTTCATATTTTTTGTGTGTGATTTAATTTATGATCGATATCCCATGCTCCGACGAATGCTTTTCTTGAAGGAGTTGAGAGACGGCCTTTTATTCTGCTTTCTGGGATTCGAGGACATGGTTTTGGAAGTTGGGCTGGCCTTGATGCCAAACTGCGCGGGAGAAATTTGATCGACGCGGCGGGTGTCCCAATTGCCCTGGCGCTTCCCTGCTACGGTGCGTCCGGCTCCGGGCCGTCCGGAAGTCCTGCTACTAACTGCCTTCTTGCTTCGGTTCGTAGGATTACGACTGGCCCGAACCGATACTCGGAAGGACTTTGATTTTTTTCTTTTCATTTGATTGGTTGATTTGACTCTGACTGGTTTGGCACTGGCATTCAGCTTGCCCATAGGACGGCTGGAGGGAGTGTACTTTCCTTTCTTTCGCCTCATCGCCCGGCGCGAGCAATTACTAATCTATGCGACACGGACGAACATTCCCAATAGCACCGCATATCAAGTATGGGAGTCCTTTGGGAATCTATCGCTTCCGCTCCTTTACAAGTATTCTTACCGAGAGTCTCACCGAAACGGACACCCTCATACGCCTTACCACCAAACTCCTATCCGAGGTCATAACCGAGACGGATACTTTACTGAAAACTGCGGGGAAAGTTCTTTCCGAACTCATTACCGATTCGGACGTATTCGCTTTTCTCAAGATTAGGTCGTTCACCTACTCCGAGGTCATCACCGAAACGGACACCCTCATACGCCTTACCACCAAACTCCTATCCGAGGTCATAACCGAGACGGATACATTGATCAAGGCAACCGGCAGAGTTTTCTCCGAGCTTCTTACCGAGACTGACGTTCTCACCAGAAAACCGGGCAAGGTGCTTTCTGACGTTCTTACTGAAACAGACTCACTCATACGAACTACCACCAAGGTACTTGCCGAAGCTATCACGGACACTGACACACTCCTAAAAACTACTGCCAGGACATTCTTGGAGTCTATTACTGAGAGCGACACGTTCTCTCGCGCGGTAACGTATGTCAGAGTCTTAACCGAGACAATTACCTCAACCGATTTCTTCCGCAGGCTCCTGAACGGCAGCTTCACGATATGGACTCTCGACAAAGTCAAGAACCAAACCATTTGGACTCTCGAAAACCAATAATAAATCCATGTCCCAAGTAACCGACGCAATCCAAGATTTGCAAGACAGGGCCGACGAAAACGACCAGAATGTTTCTGACTTTCAGGACAATACCAACCAGACTCTTGACGACCACACGACAGCGATAGACGATGCCCAGCAGAGAGCCGGCCAGTTGGATTTTCCTCTTACACCCGAATCTATTGACAGAATCAAGGAGGTGTTTCCTACTGGCACTGCTACCCTAGTCGCTGGAACCAAGCTTGTGAACGACCCCAGAATTAATTCCAGCTCAATCATCATCTATTCCGTTGCCACAGTAGGAGGAACGCCCGGAACCCTCTCTTATGTCCTCGGAAACGGCACTCTCACCTTTAACTCCACAAATGCCGCTGATACCAGCACTATTAACTACGTAATCTTCTAACAACATGCAGCTTGGAAACCAGGCATCACTCATAGACATCAAGAGCGACCTTTACTTCAACGGTAAGTTTTCCTCCACGACGTACGCCCAAAACGATCTCAACCGCATCATCAACAAGGTCTACAAGATGTCGCAGGAGGATATTCGGGCCGTGAATGAAGACTTCTTCCTTGTTTCGGCCACGGCAACGCTTGATGTTCAGTCCCAGAACAACGGCGTCTATACTTGGCCACTCGACTACGAGAAGTGCAAGAGCATCTGGGTCGCTTTTACTCCCGTCAATAAGAACGCTCCGCTTTTCACCGAATATGCCAAGGTCCAGATCATAGACAACAACGCCTTGACCGACGCGACCTACGTTTTTACGAATCCAACGGCAATTGTTTTTGGCACCTACTTCGTCCTCTACCCAACGATCACCGATCCCACGCTCTACCCCGTTTTCAAGGGAGTCAAGATGTACTACATCCAGCTTCAAGCCGATCTCGCCCTTGATACCGACGTCCCTAATATCTTCGCCGACTACCATGATGTCATTACTTGGGGATCGCTCATCGAGATCGCCAACCGCAACGGAGACCCCGATCTTTTGAAGCTCGCCACCGCTAAATTCAAGGAGCGTAGAGCTGATATGAAGCGCGACGCTGGCAACAGGGTACTGGATTTCTCCCCTGAATACGTTGAAGGCCAGGGTAACGCGGGAGGCTGGTCGTATCCGCACGGCAAAACCGGAATCTAACAATGTGGCCAAGCTCAAGATAACAAATTTCTCCCAGATGAATCCGGAAGCCCCGGAGTATGGTCCTAAGAATCAGAACTATCTTCTCTCCGGCGTAGACCCGTTTTACTACCTAGCCCAGACTGCTGTTCAAGAGCAGAGAGTCGCTCCCCTTGCCGCGTCCAGGACTTTTGTGTCCTTTAATACCTTCCCTGGAAATATAGTGTTCTTGCTCCCTTCGTCCATAACAACCTTTGACGCCCTTGTACTGACCGACGATGGCACGGTGTCCGGTTCCGACCTGACCAACTTTGGACAACCCAACGGGGCTAGTCCCAACGTCGGCATGAGGGCCGCAATATTTTCGGCAAATGTCCTTTGGATAACTCCCACCAGCGCCAACTTATTCAGAAAGCCCATCACCACGCCCGCCGCTTCTTGGACGATAACCACGCCTCTTAACCTTTTCGGCGTTGGTGCCGGCGTCAGGTTCTTGAAACCTTTCTTGGATTTCTGCGCCGTCAGCGACAACGACGGCACCGCCAAAAACTCCAATCACATCGTCAGGAAGATAGATTCCGGCTTTCTTGCCTCTTTGGGGATCGATCTGGGCGTCGGATGGAACATCGTTGCAATGGAGAACTACAACAACAGGTACTTGGCTGTTGTAGGCTCTTACTCCGGCGATGGGACTTTCAGTGGCGGCATGGCCGACATCAATTATCTTTTTCTCTGGAACGGCATAAGCGCACGCTACAACAGCGCCGTACGCATCCCAGGAATATTCTGGGACATGAAGGTCATCGGCGACACGCTTTATTTTGTAATCGTGGAGCGCTTGAACCAGTTTGCCCTCTATAAGCTCGTCAATAACAGCTTGGTAAAGGTTTTCAACATAGCAATCGATACCGTCAAATCTGGAGCTAACGCCAACACCGTTGGCTACGGCTTATTCAATTACAACGATGCGCTAGGAATCAACTTAAACAGCAAAGGCCAATTCATTTATGACACGTTCAATAAGTCAAAGTACATTCTTACTCCCCAGGACTTTACCCTGGAGCAGCGCGCCGGCCCCAACGGAATAATCTACGCTGCTAAAAACACCGTCCTGTACACCTACCAAGCAAGCGGCTACTCTCCCATCACCTACGTCTCCCAGTGGATCCCCTTCCAAGACCCCAAGACAATAGTCGTCAAGTACGCGACACCCCCTGGAGCCGGAGACTCTATACAGGTAACGCTTTTGGGGTATGATGAAGACGGCACGGCTTCTTCTTCCTTGCCGCTTCAAGTAATAGACAATACCCATTTCTACAACTCTTACAAGACCCCGCTCGACTGCAAGGGTTTCAGGGGCAAGCAGGTTCAAGTCAAGCTCCAAACCGTCTCGGCATCCGGCTGGGCGCCTATCATACGCGAGGTTGAACTCATAAACTAATATGCCACTCACACAAAACCAACTGGACGATCAGTTCAAAAAGACCTTGCAGCGGCCTGCCACTCCTTATGAGTACAACATCTACAAAAATTCCTCTTTACAGGACTTGGCTCAGATTGACAGAAGGTATTCCGCTCTGAACAAAGACACCTCCATCGTTGATTACTTGAAGTACACCGGCCAAGACCCCAAAAGTATCAAGGCTCTTGGCTTGCAACACGGCATTACAAACGTCGGAACCGCTGAAGGGAATCTTGCCCTTTTAAGGGCCTTAAAGGGAGGAACAGACCAAACCACCACTCCCCCTACAAACGCCTCGCAGGGCTCAATTCCAGCCGCTTCTGGGGATGTGGCAGGAGATTCTACCACAACCCAAGACACTCCCGGCTCCGTATCTGAAGCGTCTGACAGCTCACCTTTTACCCCTCCCCCCGTTGCCTCAAGCTACACACCGCCCCCGCAAGATCCTGCCATTGCCAGCACAAGAAACCAGTATACTTCTGTTCAGAAGCAGATCTCCGACATCGACCTTGCCCTTGCCAGTGAACTGGATAAAAAGAAACAACAGGTCGTAGCATCCGGCGGAATTGTCAACGACGCGCAGCTTATGGGACTTGTCCAGCAGGAGCAAGCTCCGCTAGTTATCCAGCGGCGCGAGCTCGCCGCGCAGCAGGCAACGCTTGGCAAGACCTATCAGCAGCTTCTTGCCGCCGACAAACAGGCACAGACAGAAGCGTATCAGGCAGCAACTTTGAAAGAAAAAGCCGACACCACAAATGCCACTCTGGGCCAGCGCGGAAGTATCGCCCAAGCCGCCGACTCCGCCAAAGCAAAAAGCTTGGCCGAAAAAACAGCAGTAGACGCCACGAAACTTGCTCAGACTCGCCAGAGAATCGAAAAGGTAGCAGTATACGATCAATCTGGTTCAAAAACTGGCGATTCTCTTGTCCTCGTTGATCCAGTTACCGGAAAGACCACCCAACTTACCACGAATGCCGATGGTTCGCTCACGCCCGGTTCCGTAAAGAAGGTTCTCAATGGCAATTCCACGCTCCAAGATTTCTTCAACGTATATGCTCCCGCAGCAGATAAAAACGATCCTGTTGCTTACACGAATGCCGTTGCCCATCAGATGGGAATTGATCCCGGAACGCTTATTACCGATCTGGCCGGTAAGGAGAAAGACCTTGCCAACGCCATTGCCACTCACGAAGGATTTTTCAACGGTACTTCCACAATTGCAATTCAAGGCAATAACCCTGGTGCCTTGAAGTTTGCCAATCAACCTGGAGCATTAAAAGGCAATGGAGGATTTGCGCATTTTGATACGATCTCTGACGGGTGGGGAGCGCTCATAAATGACATCCACTCTAAAATAGCCATCGCCTATAATCTTTCCCCGTCTGATTTTGACACCGCCAGAAGTTTGAGCAGGGGAGAGCTTGGCCTCACTGCGTTTAACAAAGTTCTTGGCGGACTAAGCGCGAAAGGCTCCGTCATAGAACGTCGGCAGAACATCTTGAAGCTCGCGCATCAATTAAATCCTAATTTCGTAGAGTCCCAGTTTGAGCAAGGGCAGAAGTTCGGAGCCAACGCCAACACCCAGAAAACCTTGGCCGCCATTGATGCTGTGGAAAACACCTTCGGCATTATCTCCGGCCTCGTAGACCAGGCGGTCAATACTGGCATCCCAATATTGAACAAGATCGTGATGCCCGGAGTTATTTCAGTAGGGAATGTAAAGACCTCCAACTTCGCTACTGTCGCAACCGCTTTGGCCGATGAGCTCTCCGGCGTGCTCGGATACGGTTCCGCTACCGACATGAAGCTGCAATTGGGCATTGACCTCACTACCCCCACGCAATCTCCGGAGCAGTTTAAGACCAACTTACAGTATGTTGAGCAGTTGGTGGAAAACCGCAAGACCGGAATCAATAAGCAGATATGGCAGGGAACCGGATCGCAAGGGGGCGGAGTAGGTGGCGGAAGTTCAAATCAAAATGACCCATTGGGAATACGATAATGCCGCAAACGCTAGAACAATTTGGCCAGACAATCAAAGCAAAGTACCCTCAGTACAACGATATTCCTAATGCAGAATTGGGCACTAAGATGTTGGCGAAGTATCCGCAGTACAAGGATATGGTAGTAACTACTCCCGCTGCGCCCCAACCTAAACAGCCCGGATTCTTTGAGAGGATAAATACCGATTTCACCAAGCGGGGACAAAACCTTGCCGAGGCCATTCTTGCTCCTAGTCAGGCTGCTGCACAAGGAGCGCCGCCGCTCAAAGTGGCCGGGAAGGTTGCCGAAGCCGGCTTGAGAACTGCCGGAGAGGTTGCCGGCGGAATCATGGATTTTGCAAACGAAGGGATAAGCTCATTGACACCGGATTTTCTCAAGAACTTGATTTCTCACGGAGTTTCATCTGTCATGCAAAACACCACTCTTGCTGGAAAAGGAACGCCGACACTCCAACAGGCAACGGACGCAGCAACAAAGAAATATCAGGATTGGGCGACGAAACATCCGGACGCTGCAAAAGATTTTGGAGCAATCTTCAACATTGTAGGTGCAGAACTGGGAATAAAGGGTGCCCAGAGCTTTGGCGAGAATGTTGTTCCTAAGATTGTCGGCTCTGTAAAAAACGCGGCTACTTCTTTTGCGGAGGGCGTTGCCGAAAAGAGAACGGCTAGTGCCTTGAAGGATGTTGTTGAAACTGTGAAGCCTAAACTCACTCCAACCGAGGAAGCGGCGGCGAAGGCGGCCGGGCGAGGAACTACAAAAGGAGTGATTATGAAAAGGGTCGGAATCAACCCGACCAAGACCGAAGCGGAGATGGCCAAATACGCTCAAGAGGCTGGAGTGAAATCTTCCAATTCCTTTGATGAGAATATCAAGCTTATGAAAGCTTCTCAAAAGAAGTCTGCCGAGTCTTTGAGGTCAGGATTGAAAAGCTCTGACGCCATCTGGAACGAGAATGATGTTAAAGGCAGCCTGGCGAAGATCGAGAAGCCGATCACTATCAAGTCCGACCCTGTTATCAACCGGCAGGCCGAAAACTTCAAGAACGCAGTGGTCGCGCTAGCTCAGAAAGCCGACAAGAAGGCTGTAGGCATATTGGACCTGCGACAGCAGTTGGACCAACTCATCGAGAAAGAGTTTCCTTCCAACATTTTTCATAAAGACACTCCGATTGGCCAATACGTTCGAAAGGTCCGGCAGGCGTTGAACGACATGGCTGAAAGCAAATTACCGGACGGAAAGCTTCCGGGCGGGGGAACGTTGAAAGGAGAGCTGAGGAGACAGTCTTTGCTTTACGATGCGATTGATAATGTTTCTGCAAAAGCTCCAAAGGTTGGCGAGAGTGCGCGGCCAACATTAAAGAAAGCCGCAGACTTTGCAAAGAAACATCCCTTTGTAACGGGAGCGGCGGGTGTCGCTGCTGAGCAGGGAGCCAAGAAATTAGGCGTGCCTTTCTTGCCCTAGTAAACCTTGATGAGAATGACTATTAAGAAAAATAAGACTATCGCGAACTCCATACTACAACTCCACCATGCCTGACCACAAAAAGCAAGTAAGGAAGATCATAATAGTCTCCAAGGATTTTTCAGGCTTGGGTTTCGCCGTTCGGCTCCAGGACGAGGGACACAAGGTTTTCATTGCTTACAAGCCTGCTGATGATGAGTTTGACGACGAGCCAGAGAAGAAGAAGGCTTTTGATATGGTCGGCAACGGAATGGTAGAAAAGTATGACTTGGACAAGGTAATGAGGAAGCGGAATCAATTCAAGGACTGGTACTGGATTTGGGACGGCAACCACAACACGAAAGAGGGAGAGCAACTAAGAAAAGAAGGCTTTAAAGTCTTTGGCGGCTCCGAGCTTACCGACAAGATGGAGCACGACCGAGATTTTGGAACTCAAATAGCCAAAGATGCCGGCATGGATATGCTGCCCACCTTTGACTTCAAAAATCTCCCCGACGGCATTAAGTTCTTGCAAGAGAACGAGGACAAGGCGTACGTGTTCAAACCAGACGGCAACCAGGATGCCGATCTCACCTTCGTTCCCTCCAATTGGAACAACGAGCACGCCAATCACGAACTAGTCCGGTACATGAACTCTTTGGACAAGTCAGTCGCCAGCTATATTTTGCAGGAGCGTGTCAAGGGGGTCGAAATAAACGTCGAAGCATGGATATACCAGGGCAAGCCCTTCTTTGCGTTTGCCAACTTCGAGAACAAGCGCAAGCTTAACAAGGACGCCGGATGCAACGTAGGCTGCGCTCAGGATGTAGGATTCACCGTTCCTCTCGAATCACAACTCGTCAAGAACACCATTGCCAAACTTTTCCCTTACTACCAAAAGATCAAATACACCGGCTTTGCGGACTGCAACATTATCATCTCCGACAAAGGATTCTACTTCATAGAGTTTTGTAATCGTTTTGGCTACAACTCGCATCCGAACCTCTTTCTCAACCTTGCAAAAGACGACTTTGGGAATATCATGTGCGACTTTATCGACGGCAAGATCGACAACTTTTACGACCGATTCCGTTATGGTTTTGGAGCTTCCGTTTCCTTGTACCTCGATAAGCCACGCTCCGCGCTGCCGATCTACATCGACAAAGAGATTGAAAAGAACTTCTACCCCTACGATCTCTACAAGGACAACGACGACTACTTTATCGCTGGCTATGACACTCAGGTCGGCATACTCGCCAAGCACGGTTACACCATCGAGGAAGCCGGACAGGAAGCCCTGGACTGCATTGATATCCATGAGGAAATTAACTTCCCCAACATCTCTTACCGCAGCGACATCCACAAAAACGACTGGCTCACTTCTCCCAGAAAAAGGTACGACGCCATCAAAGCCATGAATCTCATTTAATCATGGACGAACAATCCCTACCGCCAAAAACTACCACTCAGGAAGATTTGACCACCGCAGGCCAGAGACGCATCAACGTCATTTGGGAGGTTACCCAGGCTCTCATAGCACTCCTCATTACCGGCGCAGTAGTCTACGCAGCCATCAAGAAACTTGATAGTTCCGTTCTCACTAATGCTTTCTTCTTAATCGTCGGCTTCTATTTCAGTCGCACCAACCACCAAGCCATCGGCGGTATTGGCTGGAAACCATCACAAGCCTATGAGGGTAGATAATCCAATGGACGACCACTTTGCACATTACTGGTTTCGATACATCATAGGCGGAATTTTAGCCTTTTCCTGGATCATTTTTTCCATGCATACACAAGCAGATGCCCAGGTCATGCAAGATCAAAACGCTCGTATAACCCAATACCAACAAGACCTCCAGGAAATCAACGACAAACTTGACAAACTTGCAATACAGGTCAATACCATCGAGGTCTTAACACGCAAACTGCAATAGTGTACTATTAAAAGCAATCCCACCACCCGAATGACCGAACAAGACTTGCAAAACCCAAACTTCAATCCAGGCGGCATACCGCATATTCCCGATGTTCGGGACTTCCAATGGCGCGACATAGGGTCTGCCATCCCGCCCTTTGATTGGAGCGCTGGCTACGATGTTGAAACTCTCCTAGAGGCAAAATTGAACTCCCCTGGATTCAAACTGCCGGTGAAGGATCAAAATGGTTCAGGTTCTTGCGGAGGACAGGCAACATCACAGGAAGATGGAGTTTTGGAAGCTTTCGCCGATGCAGGTTTTGAAGAGCGCAGCGCCAAGTATGTTATTGCACAGACGTTCGTGTTGGACTCAAATGGACAAATGCTTGGCTCTCGATTCAAGGACAATGGCGACCTCGTACGCAATCAGGGTGTATCAAGGGAAGCGCTTTGCCCTTCCTACGACAATGGACAGCCCCCCACGGATGCTTTTATGAATCGGATTGGCGACATTACTGAGGCTGCAAGGGCTGACGCAAAATTCTCAAAGACGAAATCATACGCTTACGTTTCTCCCACGATTGACGATTTTGCACAGGCGCTGGCCACTAATTTTGGGATGATCATGCTCTTGCGCGGCAGCAACAATGGCACATGGGGTTCTCCCTTCCCGCAACCTGGACTTAGAAAGTGGGCGCACTTCATGTACGTCGGAAAAGCCAAACTCATCAACGGTGCCAAGTTCATCGGAGCAATAAACAGTTGGGGAAAGAATATCGGAGAAAACGGCTGGCAGTGGTTTGGAGAGAATTATTTTGCTTCCGGTAACATTGACTTAGGCCAAACTATGTTGTTTGCCGATCTTATTCCACCACCGCCAAAATACGTTTTCACCAGGGACTTACACATTGGCTCAGCCGGCGTGGATGTGAAGTTCCTCCAAATATTTCTGAATGCCCATAACTGCCCCGTAGCCGATTCCGGCCCCGGTTCCCCCGGCCACGAAACTTCCACATTTGGAATCCTGACACAGCAAGCCCTAGAAAAATTTCAGCGAGACAATGCCATCACTCCCGCATTTGGCTACTTTGGCCCATTGACACGAACTAAAGTCAATGCAATGCAATAAAGGTCGCAAAATCTAAAAACCAAATGATCCTATCACTCATTGTAGGGCTCGTTCTCGCAGGTTTGGCTTATTATCTACTCACCCTCTTACCTCTCCCTGAGCCATTCCCAACGATCATCAAAATTGTCGTAATACTTGCTCTCATCCTATGGGCTCTCCAACTTTTGGGCATTTTAGGCCCCACCAGATTGTTCTAAGAAAATGTACAGCTCACTATTCCATCTTACAATTCCCGATTGGTTGAAAGGCATTCTCATGGCCTTTACCGGAGGTGCCTTAGTAACGATTTACTCCGCGATTCAGACCGGAGGCAATGTCAACTGGCACTCGGTACTCATCGGTTCTGCTGCTGCCGGAATTGGCTACATCATCCAAAAGTTCTTCACCACTTCAAGCGGTGCAGCTTATGGTATTCCCGCCACCGTTCCAAAACCTTCCCTCGATACCACTCCCCTCGCATAAGATAGGCGCACCACCCCACGGTGCGCCCTTGGGAAGCGCGGCTACATAAAAAACGAACTCGACCTTTGTTCTGGCCGCGCCTTCCAGGGACTAAACCTGGGGACCTTTCACAACACTTCCACACGGGAGGTACATACCTTGCACGACCCAACCGATCCACAAAACTACGAAACCGGCGGCTGCGATTGCATGTTCCGCCAGGAAGGAGAAGAAGATGTTGCAACCAAAAATCCTCTACCTCTTGGTAGAAACGAACGAGAAGACGTACTGGAATAGAGCCGGAGTAGGATTCGTCAACAGCGACGACAGCATCAACGTCAAAATGGACCTATTTCCGGGACTCACCTTCAATCTGCGCGATCCCAAGCCCAACGGCGATCAGCCCGAAGAAGCACCTGCTAGAAACTCGCGCAAGAGGAATACCCAGTGAAGATCGACAAATGGCCAGGATCAAGATATTGGGCCGTATATGACGATGACGACCAATTGGTGTGCGTAACAGTTTATAAGAAAGGCGCAAAAGAAGTCGTCCACCGTCTGACCCAACTTGATCCGAGCAACTGCCCACGTTGCGGGTTTCTATCAGAGACCAAGCCTTCCTGAAATCACGACAGATCGCCGCATAACCCCGGCAAGCGATTGTACGTGAACATTCACCCCTGTCAAGCCTGCATTGCGAGTCCTAGACCTGTCTGCCTCTTGACATTCCCCTCTGTTCACCAGACCTGGCTGTTCATCGGGGTTATGACGGTCGGGTGTATGCCTAACGCGATCTCGCGCCTGCCACAAGTTGCGGGGAGAGATTCTGTCCAGGGCAAAAACTTCGGGCGAATCCGTCGTTTCACCCCTCGGACGGCTATTTCTCCCCTCCAGCCTCCGCCTGCAATCCGCCTGATATCCCACCACCAAGGGGAGCTATTTGCTCCCCTTGTCTCGTCTTCGCACTTCCAACATTATTCGCTTGTCGCTTTCCAAACCGTGTTCATTTCTTAAACACTCAATGACATCGCTTAGACCTCGCGGCGTTTCCCCGTAGGCAATCGCCGCCGCTATGAATGCCGTGTCTCTCGCTTTAGCTCGCTCACCCCGTTTTATACATCGCCCGATCGCGGTGAGAAGTTCTCTCACGTTTTCATCTGGCGCGTGTACTTTTGGCATCTTCCCCTTAGCGGCCCCATCCATAACTTTTGCCATCACTTTCAAAAACCACTCCGTTGTTACCTGTTTCTTTCGCACAAGCTGACGCAGTTTCTTTTCAGGCAGGACCAATCCGGTGAGTTCAAAATCGCCCATAACAGTGATTCCCTTCGGGATAGAGATCACTTCGGGCGAATCCTTCCTTATGATAAACGAGACCCCCGATTTACCCAAGAAAAAAAGAAGGGCCTAGCCCTTCTTGAGTATCTTTTCGAGTTTTTCAGTCGCGCCCTGCTGCATTGTCGGCAATACGTGGCTGTACACGTCTAGCGTGAGAACGATTGACGCGTGCCCGAGGCGCTCTGACACGACCTTCGGATTCTCGCCGGCAGCAAGAAGGAGAGTCGCGCACGTATGACGAATATCGTATAGTCTGATATCCGGCAATCCCGCACGCTTCAGGATCGGCTTGAAATGTCGCCGTAGCAGGTTGCGAATAGAGTGAGGCATCCCTGCGCCCTCCAACGTCTTTACTTTTCCGCCTTCCAATTTCTTTACCTTTCCCTCGCAGCAGAATACGAGATCGAGATTCGCCCACGCAGTGCCGGCTCTCATCCTTAGTTCTAGCTGCTTTATCCTGTGGGCATCCAGCGCCTTCACCAGCCGGGCAGACAGTGGAATCGTTCGACGACTCCGGGAAGTCTTAGGCTCGCCGAAGTAGTATTCCGTTTTCCACCGCTTCCATACGAGCGTTCGTTGGACCATAAGTGTGCCGGCCTTGAAGTCTATGTCTGGCCATTTCAAACCCAAGTACTCCTCCGGTCGCATACCCGTATGCATCGCCAGGTCAAACATGAGACCGTGCTTTCCCTTGTATGCTTCCGTCAGGAACGCTTGAGCTTGATCCGCGGTCAAGACCTTCATTTCACGCCGGACGCTCTTTGGCACCTCCACATCAGACGCCGGGTTTGAAGCCAGAAGTTTCCACCGGACACCCCGCTTCAACGCCATCTGAAAAATGCAGTGTGCATAGCGAATGGTGCGCGGCGACTTGCCGGAGGCAGCCATACCGTTTACCCAATCCTGCACATCCAGCGGCCTCACGCTTGCAAGTTTCTTCGCCCCAAGGACAGGCCGCACATAGAGCCGCATCAAACCCGCGTAGTCTTCATACGTCCGAGGCGATACGTTCTGCTTTGCCGCAGCCAGCCACTTGTCAAGAAACTCGTTTACGGTGTCCCGGTATTCAAACGCTTCCGGACTTTCTTCTAATTGGTTTTCAATATCGCGTATCGCCGCTTTGACTTTGCTCTTGCTTTCAACCACACGCCAGACTTCGTGACGCTTGCCCTTCTCATCCCGGTACGTTTTTCGCGCATAGATTTTTCCGTTTCGTTCCTTGTAGCCTTTCATCAGTCACCCCCTTTTGAGATAATGTCAAAGGGACATCCCCACCGGGCGTCCCCACCGACTGATGAAATTCTACAGCCTATGACGAACAAGGCAAAACACTAAATTATTGGGGATAAAGGGGTTTTGTTCGCGGAAGGTCGCTGATGTTCACTTGCCGGTGATTTGTAATCAGAGGGTCAGGGGTTCGAGTCCCTTCACCGGCTCCATAGATTCAACAACTTACGCGCATCTCTAATTCCTCCTTTCCTGGTTTGTGACAATCTTGTGACAATTTCGCTTTGCGTAGCCGGACAAAGCTTCTACGGCTGCGCGTTTGCGCTGATCGGTCGCGTGCGTGTACCGCTTGGTCATTTGCAGCGTGGCGTGACCAAGTATTTCCGCAATCGTAAACGCATCAACTCCTGAGTCGGCCAGGCGAGTTCCAGCAGTGTGCCGCAGGTCGTGGAATCTGAGGTCCCTAATTCCAGCTTCGCGACAGGCCGCTCTGAATGCATTCTTCACGTCGGTGAGATTGAGAAGTGTTTTGCTGCTTATGAACACGAAGTCAGCGCCCTCTTCCGATTCTCTTTGAAGATTCAAGAGAGTCTGTCTTGCTTCGGAATTCATGGGCACATCCCGGTCACGATTTGTTTTGGTCTTGGTGACGTGAATAACGTTCCTGCTAAAGTCGACGTTTCGCCACTCCAAATTTAGAAGCTCGCCGCGCCAAAAGACTCTCGATCGTCATCATGATTCAAGATCTTTGTCGAAGCCGACTGGCCATTCCAAGGAGAAAAGTCCGGCTTCCGACTACGACGAAGTTTCTTCGAGACGGCTGCCTCTGCCTCTGAAGCCATAGTTGTGCTCGCAAGATAGTTGTGCTCGCAAGACAGTAGCGTCCTCGTTGGCGCAGCAACCCGAGGGGGCTATCGCCCGCCTTAAGTTGGAACCAGTGCGGGTTACTGCGTCTAATCGCGTTGCGAGCCGCCCGTGACGGGGGAGCAATCCGGCTCGCGGCAGGAAGCCGTTCTCAGGGGTGATTCCCGGCCATCAGTGAAGAGTGTGATTAGCAGCCCATCCGCATATTTGTTAAGGTTGTCCGTGCTGAAGCTCAAACGCTTTCCGTTCCAAACAAGAACGTACCGGCCATGGGCCGCCACGTCGAATTCATAACACCCGGCGTAACAGCTGGAGTTGTAGGTATCTCGGTCCCGCGGTGGGATTTCGCAAGCGTCGTCACCGATTCTCACTGGTAAGGCTTTCTCATTCGGACGCTTGGGGTCCGGCACGACAACCACTCCTATCTTGACAGTGCGTGCCTGTTCAACTTCGAAGGGTTCAAAATGGTTTTCGCCGTAAGCCAGCGTCACAGTCTTACACTTGTGAACGTAACTCCCCGAAGGACAGATTACGATGTCATAGGTGCCCGCTGCAACGCCGCTGAATCTAAATTCATTCTCAGAGCCACTGGTGTCGACATGTTGCTTCTCCTGTCTTGTGCTGTGATCCAACATCCAGACAACGGCGACTGGTTTGTTATTGCCACTTACTACCTTACCACGGACTATGGCCTGTCCCGCGCGCGCATTGCTGGATAAGGGGCTAAAGTAGGCTACGGCCACGAACAAGAGCAACCTACAAAAAGCAGCCCGGCCCCTGCAGATTGACCAAAGGGTGTCGCGAGTCATATGTTCCTCTATTAGCCTCAATGGTATCTTATCTGGTTGATGGCTTTCTGGAGATCGTCTTTGTTCTCCTCGTTCGGATCAGTTATGGATCGGAGGCGTGACAGTGCCCTACACGGATCGACGTCGTTAGCAACTTTATTCAACTCATCGAATCCTTGCCTACGGGCCCCACTAGACCGAGCCTTTTCTGCAATATCCAGGAGCAAATTCTCGGAATCCAGGGTGTGGTAGTTGCTCAAGAAACGAGCCGCGTTAATGAGCACAGTCTCGTCCGTCTCGCGCAATGACCCGTCAGTTACTCTTAGGAGATCCTTCACGGCCGAAATGACTCCCGCCGTAAACGTACCGAGTTCTCCTCCAATGTCTGAGAAGACCTCAAGCGCGCCTGTTCGCAATTCCGGCCTGGACGATCGGAGTTGATCTAGTAAGAACTCGATCACCTTTTTTCGTGAAACTGTTTCCGACCTGAAGATTTCGTACAACGCCGCTTTCGCGCCATCATGAATCTTCTGTTCCTGTGCCGCAAGGGCCAGTCTAAGCAGTGGAAGGGCATCATCCCCAAAGTGCGCGATGCCTATTACAGCCAGCTCTTTTCTGGGTTCGTCCTTCTCGTCTATCTGTCGCAGCATCTCGCTGAACGTGGAGACTATCTTTAGGCTGGCCTCAGTCTCCTGCGCTTTCGCTTGCCTCTCGTCGAACTGGTGTCCGTAGTAGGCAACCAGAGCCGCAATGGCTATGGTTGCCAGAGGCGAGAAGAAGTCCTTAACAAACGTTGGGAAGGCTCTCCAAAAGCGACTCCATCCCCGCCGAACCGACACCCAACGCTTTCGCTGTCGAACTCTCACTGGCACGCCACAACCGGCTTCCGTTCTCCTCATCGGTGTCCTCGCGGAAAGACATCCAAAGATGGGAGTCCCTCCGAACAAAACCGGGAGTTCGTGCCAGGGGTTCCAAAACCCCGGTAGGCACGATATCCAGCGCTCTCCGATGAACGACCCCGTCCGCGCACTTTGACTCGGGCGCAAACCACCTTCTAGCATGTATTCAACGAAACGGCAATCCATTTCAGGCGTTCCATTTCGGGCGAGGCGACGGCTATTTCTTAGTTGCGTTTGGCGTTGGTCTATCACTTGCCTGCAGCCGCCTGGAGCCTTATGTACATGCTATTGAGTGGTCTTCCTTCAGATCTACCCAATCACTCCGGTCCGCCTATCGTCCCCTCTACTTTCACGCCGACTACCTTCCCGCCGCTCTCAACTCGGTCGGTCTTGACGCTTCCCCTAATTACCCCAGCTTTGACGTCCTTTGCACTGACGGCGGTTACTTCACCAAGGACTTGTTCGACGTCAATGTGGCCCACTACCAAGGGACCCGATGGGGGCCGTTCTTCCCCCTTAAAGGTCAAACGTTGGTCATAAACGGTCTCCAGCAATTTGCGCAACGCGTCTACTTGGGCGAGAAGGTTCCCATCGGAAGGGTCCACTACGTCTACGCCTTCAACATAATCGACGAGGCCTTTCCGTAGGTCGCGCAAGGCTTCTTCTGTCTGTTGCACCGCGTCGAAGTGTATAGTTGGGTTCTCGAGCTGTCCTTGAAAGACAGCGGGCAGCGTCAGCTGTACGGGCTCCAGAGGAACCAGTTTCGCAGTACTACCCTGCTGAGCCTTATCCTTGCGTTCCCGCCAGCGCTTCAATATCTCACTCGTTTGGCCGTAGAGGAATTTAATACCTTCGGTAAGTGCTATCGATCCAACGACCGCCAACGTATGGTCTGGCATAAAAGACCTCCCATGACTCGTTCGCCGGTTTGCGAGTCACTAACAAAAGAAGTTATGGTCCATAAGCCCGCTCATAGTCGCGCTTACGATAGATGCTCCTCCCACGCGCCCGGAAGAGCGATATTCGTCCTCCTCAGCGATCACCTACATCCGGCCATTGATTATCACCCAGGGACCCGGCCATAGATGCACCGGCCCTGGAGGCAGTAACTGGTTACGAGAAAAAGGGATAGTCGAAATCCAGCTTCGTAACTAGTGGCCGGTTTGACCTGATAACTAATGGCCGCTTTTGAGTTGATCATTGAGGTCCTCTATATCATGGACGAATTCTGCACCAATTGCATTAGGATTATTTTGCGCTCTTCGCGAAGTTGTCGGTCGCGGGTTTGATCTCATTAGCGTACGCTTTTAGAGGTAGGGTGATTACAGAACCGCATTGTT
>Ga0207121_1079_pt1 | contig 17571 bp, 26 predicted proteins | sample Alteio_BWMinHeat_41_FD_153513 | JGI IMG/M metagenome (GOLD analysis project Ga0207121, IMG submission 153513) | Enriched cells from forest soil in Barre Woods Harvard Forest LTER site, Petersham, Massachusetts, United States -... | ecosystem: Environmental > Terrestrial > Soil > Temperate forest >... | reverse complement strand
CTTACTCGCTTGTGTTTACACCGATTAGTGTTGTAAAGCCGATAGTTCAAAATCCAATTCAGGATACGTTTCCACAAAAGACGTAATCGGCTGAGTAGATTTTACTAATTTTCCAATGTTCATATTATTTTTACTCCGCCCTGTCTGCTTTTCATAAAGACAACAGCCCCAACTCCACTACCGATCAACATTACCCACATCAACCAAATCGGAATGCTGTCCATACTTGGTATCATATTTGGATTTTGAACTATCGGCTTTACAACACTAATCGGTGTAAACACAAGCGAGTAAGTCGTTTGTCCATTTTCAATAAGGTTTACTATCGATGTATTATTTTGAATTTGTCCGTCAAATTCTAGTGTTGTTGTGTAGCCATTATTTTTTTCTGCATACACAAAATCATTTAGTGAACTTTCAACTTGTGTATCACCTAACGTTTCAATTTTTCCGTGAATCCAACTTCCAACAGAGACACTTGTAATGCTGGGGGTTCCTGATGGAATCGATATTGGTATGTTGTCCGCTTCAACTTGCACATTTGTTATGCTTACTGCAAATGCTGGAATAACCAGTCCCACTGCTAAAACAAAAACAAGAGCTAAGGATAACTGATTCATGCCGAAGCCCCAATACTTTTTTTGTAGAGTTTTTCAAGAATTATGTCATGACAAATTTCTCGCTGTTTTGCAGAATGAAAATACGAGTCTTCATCTGTGGGATTTATCTGCCTATGGCATTCCTTGCATAAATTCTCATCAGCTATTTCTTCTGTCATCTCCGCTCCTGTTCCCTTTTCTTGAACATTCTTTCAATGTCTGCCTTGACTAGTTCACAGATTTCAGGGGAAAAGTACCACTCCACTTTTCCCGAAACACTTGCAAATCTTCCCTTCCATTCAGGATGAAACAAGCCATGATACTTCGCCATGACTTCGACCACTTCTTTTTCAAAGATCCTTTCCGCCTGTCTGTCCGTCAACTCAGTCATTCCTTAATGACCTCCTTCTCTGATTCTTCATTTACAGCCCAGAGCGCACACTCAAAATATTCGACCCCGTTGCTGTCAATCTTCCTCGTCATTTTTCCAATGAACGAGGGCTTTGTTCCCTTTGCAATTTTTGCCATGCCTAGTATACTACTATACTAGAGTAATATATGAGTCTTACTAGAGTCAAACTAGAGTGATACAATAGTTTATTTATTATAAAACTCTTATCAAAATATGTTTCATTTCAAAGTAAAAATCTTCAAAGCAGGCACAAGTAACGCCATCATAATTCCCAAACCCGTTTCCGATTTCTTCAAACTAGAAAAAGGCTCTGAATTAATCTTAACGGCTGACGATAATGGTATTCAAATATCTCCAAATAAAAAAATTGTAGTAACAAGAGGCGACGGAACCCTAATCGTTTCAACAGATATGGTAAGAACCACACAACCTACTAGACAAGAAATAGCAAATACATCCTTAATAGAAAAACTCCAACAAAACCCCGACGCCATGCACATCCTTGAAAAGCTCATTCAAAAGCCCTTCCGCCCAAAAATGCCACCCAAATTATTAGAGGAATCAGGACTCTTCAGCTCAGCAATTCTCTCCCTCCAACTATTAGAGCAAAATGATTTAATTCATTTAAACCCTGAAACCCGCAATTATGAAATTACACAAGAAGGTCGTAACGCATTTTCAAAACTTGAAAATCCCGACATCTTTAAAAAAAGTGATTTTTCCCCAGAAGAACAACAAACCCAAAGAGAACGACGAAAATCTGAACGCCAAGAAATAGATCAATTAATCGCCGTTTCAAAATTACAAGAAAACAACCAAGTCTTAAGTATTCTTGAATTACTAAATAACGAACCAGCACAGTCCATAGATTTGATAGCCTTCAAGTTAGAGACATCCAAAAAAGAGATACGAAATCTCCTTCGCAAATTAGAAAATGAAAATTGCGTTTTCCTGAACCCAGATACCTCCGGCTATGAAATTACACATGTGGGTCGGGCAAAAATTAAATTCATAGAAAAACAAGCCGAATTAGAAGAAAATTTATCGAAACCTACTTCTTCATTAAATCGTAAAGCCCCTTAATCTGCTCTTTCATATAATCAATTTCTTTCTGTTTTTCCTTCATCTCATCTACCTTTTGCTCTGCCTTTATTCTCTTTGCACGCTCACGCTCACCAGAATCAATAACTAAATCAGGAATTGCTTTACAAAATTCTTCAAATAATATTTCCTTACTTGGAGTATGGTAAATCGTATCTAATGGTATTAGTTTGGAAGAATGCCCCATTAATTTTTCACCGATCGCCAAATTAATTTCCTTATTATTTTTTAGAATAGTGTTAAACCTTTTTCTAAAGCCGTGAAAACTAGAAATCTCATGCCTTTTTCCATCTCCTTTTCCTCTAATTTTTCCAATTATTTCACCCATCATTCCTTTGAGTCCTGCATAACTTATCGGCTTAACCTTACCTATTCCTAGAGAATACTTGTTTCTAAAGAGTGGAGAATCGGGTTTCAGCAATTCACCATCTCTCTTTCTTTCTCCAAGATACAAATCCAAAACTTTAGTTGCCTCAGGTGTTAGAAATCCCGTATACTCTTCTTTGCTTCCTTCATAGAATAAAATCGCTTTACAGCCATCAGGCATCTCAGATACATTTCGGATTTTTAATCCAATTACCGCACCCTTACGGCAACCTGTTGATGCTACGAGATGAATAATCGCTCTATTCCGTAATGATGTAGTCGATTCAAGCATTCGCTTAATATCATCAGTTTCCCACGCTTTCCCGCCCAGCAACTTTAACTTCTCTGGCATCATCTTTCTCGTCTTTTTGAAGTTCAAAATTTTATCATTCATAAAAAAGAAAGTTTCCAAAGCAGAAACGGCACAATTTACACTATTGTATCGTAATCCCTTATTTTTCAAAAATATGGTATAGTCTTCTACGAGTTCTTGTAGATACGAGTCCTTTAACTGCAAAAGCCCCCCTGCATCCTTTATCTTAACAAACCTCAAAAATCGCTTTAGATCACTTTCGTATGTCTTCCTAGTTATCTCAGATTTGATACCAGCATAGAACCTTACAAGACTTCTATCCATACTAGTATAGTACGTAATACCTAGTTTTAAGCCCATTTTGTATGCTTATGTTATAAGTTGTACGACTTTTTAGATTGTATTTTTGTTAATGTATTTTTGTAAAACCTTTGGTATAGAAATATGACCATCCTTTGTTTGAAAATTTTCCATTATGGCAACAAGAGTTCGTGTTGTCGCTACAAGTGTGCTGTTTAATGTATGGACATATTGAGGCTGGTCGTTAGTTCTATCACGAAATCTTATCTTGAGTCTTCTTGCTTGAAAGTCCAAGCAGTTAGAACATGAAACTATCTCACGATAGCTGCTCTGACCTGCCATCCAAGCTTCAAGATCATATGTTTTTGAAGAGATCTTTCCAAGATCTCCACTTGACAGTATCATTATTCTGTATGGCATCTCAAGTTTCTGGTAAAACTCTTCAACATTAGATAACATCTGTTCATGTTCTTTCTTAGATTCTTCTGGTCTGGAAAAAACAAACTGTTCTACTTTTTCAAATTGATGTACGCGAAAAATACCTTTTTGATCTCTTCCATGTGCACCTGCCTCTTTTCTAAAACATGGGCTTACCCCAGCATATCTAAGAGGCAAAATCTTTCCTTCTAGAATTTCGTCAGAATGCATTGATGCTACTGCATGCTCTGATGTGCCAATTAGATAGAGATCATCGCCCTCAATTTTGTAAATAACGTCTTCAAAATCTTGTGCAATTATCGCGCCTTCCATAGACGAACGATTTATCAAATAAGGTGTTTGAATTGGAGTATAATTTTTTTCAGAAAGAAAATCTAGTGCATATTGTATTAATGCCTGGTTTAACTTTACAAGATCATTTTTCAAATAATAAAATCTTGCTCCTGCCACTTTGGCGGCTCTTTCTAAATCTACAAGATCAAGACTTTGTGATATGTCTATGTGATCTTTTACTTTAAAATCAAACTGAGGAATTTTTCCCCATTTTTTTATTTCCTTGTTTGTAGTATCGTCTTTTCCGATTGGAACAGATTCATCAATTAAATTAGGAATGGTTAATGTTAGTTTTGTATATCCTGATTCTGTTTGAGTCTGTTCGGTTTCAAGATTTGTAAGTGTTTGTGATGTTTCCTGCATTTGTTCAATGAGTGATGTTGCATCTTGATTGGTTTTTTTCCTTTTTGCAATCTCTATAGAAATTTCATTTCTTTTCTTTCGTAATTCATCTGTTTTAATAATGAGATCTCTACGTTCCTTGTCTAATTTTATCAATTCGTCTAATGGAAAATCAATATTTCTGTCGTTAAGCATTTTTCTAATTTTATCAGGATTTTCTCGTAAAATTTTAGGATCAAGCATTAGCCAGTCACTCTGAGTACCACTTGGGCATGTTCAAGGACCTCATCAATAGTAGAAATTAATGTTCGTATATTTCCTTTACCTTGAAATGTAAAGACAAGTGAATTGTTAACATTTTCAATCTCCATGGAAAGATTCTCTGGGAAGTTTATGTTGTCTGGTGCTAAGGCCTTTCGTATGGAATCAGATTTTTGTGGTGTAAGGTTATTTAGAAAGACTTGAACTTTACATTCTAGTGACATTTTCTTCTAAACAGCCTAAGAACTCGTCCAATTTGTCTTTAGTTATTCTAGCTCCAGCAGCTGCATTATGACCGCCACCGACTCCAGAAACTTTTGTTGCGCATGATCTCATTAGTAATCCTAAATTAACCTCAGATTTACATCCTGTAGATTTTCGTGATGAAAACTTGATCGTGCCATCCTCTCCATTTGTTCTTAATATTATAATTCTGCCTGTGTTCTTTTGTGAGCCGCCTAGAAGCGAAGATACTGCACCTGTCATGTTTTCTGATACTAATCCTTCTCCATCTACCATTACATATTTGCCGTTGTCCACTACTCTCCAACGCTCACTTGAAAGTGCGTTCATATACGTTCGTAATAGTGTGCGATATTCTAAGAGAATATTTTCTCCTTCTTCTAACATTCTTGTTCTGTCTCCCATACAAATTGCGATTCCAACTCCAGCCTTGCGAATTCTTCCACATGAGTTTAGCATAGTGGAAAATTCTCTTGCATCACGCAAAAAACTGCGTTTATCTTCACCCGAAAGAGTATATGTATATCCAACAAGTTCATCCATTATCTCTGTAGCGTTTTTGCTTGTTGTAAATTTAGAAATTGTCTGAAGTAGAATTCTTTTCTCATCTTCAGTAAGCTCTGCGGGAACGCGCCATCTACTCCCATCTTTTAATTTAATTCCAGATGAATTCAATAGTGACAAACATGCGTCCCTATTCCACGTAAGTCCTTCTATAAACGGGTGTGATGTAAAAGCAAGAGCATCTGGGAGTGGCCTTGTTTCTCTTCCCACCAACAATATATCAAGATCAATTTCAACTTGACCATTTTTTTTAGCGACAGATGCAATATCTAAATTAATTCCGGAAAAAGATTTTTTTTCACCTTGATCTTGTCTGTCACCAAGAGCAGCTACAACAGCTATCCATGCAAGATCAGTATTTTCTCTATGCAGTGCATTTGAAACTAAATATGCCATACCACCAGCTGATACCTCTACACCGCCATCAATATCATACTTCCATGCGTTAATTACCCGTTCATTGTCGAATTCTTCTTCTGGTATCTGATGATGATCAACAACTATCCAGTTGTCATCTAATCCTGAATCTAGTTCCTTTGCAAATCCACCACCAAGATCAGTAATTATGTGAAATTCTCTTGAATCATTTTTCATTCTATCAACTAAATTCTTGTTGAATTCATTTACTGTCCTAACTGTACATTTAGCACCTGATCTTATGAGAGATTTTGTTACAATACTTCCAGATGTTATTCCATCACAATCAAGATGAGTTATTACAGAAATATTTCTACCAGATTTTATACAATCTGAAACCTTATCATGAAAATAAGAAAGTGCTGCATCAAGCTTGCTTGTCATTACTCCAGTTGAGCTATGACTGACTTATATTTCCAAGTTTTAGGAATACGGCCTATTTTTTTATAATATAAAGAAAGCCTGTGAACCTTTGCTTCCAATAATTCCAGAGATCTTACATTTCGCCTATCTGATGTGTGTGTCTTAAGATGTTTTTGTAACCCTAATGCCTTGTTTACAATATTGTTCAGATCTTCAGGCATATCGGTTTTGATTCCTTTTTGAGTAAGTATTTCTGTAATAGATTTTTTCACTATTAGTTTAGTAAGTGGAATTGCATGTTGATCTCTGAGTTTGACTCCTATCTCGCTTGTTTTTAGACCCTCTTTTGCATATTTCAAAATTAATTCTTCAATTTCCGCAGGACTCTGTTTTACCCATGTTGGTGCACTAGGTGTAACTGGTCTGATCGAATGTGATTGTCCATGTCTGTGTGAGTGAATTCTGCCCATACGTCGCATGTCTGCGGAGCAAAACATAAACGTTACTTAGACTTTGCAAAAATTTTTAGCGTTTGACACAAAAGTTAAATATGAACGAACGCACATTTCATGGCAGGTGCTTAATATGAACAAACCTATCATAATTAGCTCAGTAATGCTGAGCCTCTTTGTTGCATCTGCGTTTTTGCCTCTGGCGGCTGCACAATCGCCATACTCACAAACAGGAGGTACTGGCGCGTCTACTTTAGAGGAGTCATTGAAACTAGCCCATGCTAAAGTAACTGAAGCCGCAGCAAATCCACATACTGGTTCTGGTACTCCAGTTCTTGATGCAAATGGTGTAGTCGGTGCATCAATAGTAGTCGGTGCAGTATTTGGTGGAATTTTCCTTGCCTTTGTAGTAAGAGCAAAACAAGCAACGAAAAAAACATACTAACTCTTCCTTTTTATTATTTTAATTCTCTATTGTAAGATGAGATCGTTTTTCCTTTAACAGAAATGTATATATCATACATGAAATGTTTTGATTGTTGATGAGCGCTGTATTTGCTATGCTCGTAGGTGTGCTGTCAAACTTTGCTGGTCAAATAGGTCCAAACTATGACCCATTGTTCTATGATGTCATGATCTACATATTTGCGACCATGATGTTTGCAGTATTCCTCCTTGGAGTAATTGCATTCTGGCTTAGAGTACACGGTCTAGGTGGAGATACCAGAGAAAGGTGGGTCTCAGAACTTGACAAGCACTTTGAGAAAGAAGGCATCGGCTTGATACCAGACAACGGAAAATACTGGTAAATTTCCATTCTTTTTCCTTATTTTTCACTAATTAGATGATAATGAATATTGTCTAAGTTCCAGGTGGTGTGAAGCTTGGACTGCCGCTTTCTGAAGCTTTCGAAATGAATTCTGCCTTGTAATGAGCCCCATCTTCAAGTGGTGTGTGTATAAAGTCTGGTGACTCTACTCCATTTACAAGTATTCTTGATTTAGTTTCATCCATGTCACGTAAGGGAAATTTCCAAACCCATAGGAACTGCCCAATTTCAAATCTGTGTTTATTGTCCCAAGCTGCATAAATCACTCCATCATTTGAAAGTGTATACATTGATTTTTGACATCCTCCTTCAAATCCTACTTTGGCTGGAATATCTGCTTTTTTCCCATCTATAGTCAATTCTAAAGTTGCAGAAATTTTGTAGTTTATGTTTCTATTGTTTATGCATTGGTATAATGGATCATCTTTGTGTAGGTAATTCTGAATTTCAAGACCGCCAAAATAAATCATAAAACCGATTACTGCAGTAATTACTAAGAATTTGAGGGTTTTTTTACGCTTTGTAGGATCGCCCATTCCAGGCCAAATCATAGATTTAGTCTATGTGTTAGAGTTATAATGATTTGTATGACTATTTAGGCAAACATAGAACGCGATGATTATTTAATAAAAAATATGTTATACATGTTCTGTAGATGCTGTTTTTGATATTTTAAAAATAATTCTTTGAAAGAAATTAAAGTGTGGAATCTCCACGTTTTTTAGATCCGATATCTATGGTTTCTGCTACGTCAGTTATGAAGATTTTTCCTTCACCTGTTGCCCCTGTACTTGCAGCAGAAAGAATCTTTTCCACAATTTTGTCTACCAGATCATCTTTTGATACGACCATTATTGTTGCATTTACATTAAATGCAGGTCTATATGCACCAGTTCCTCTTCCACTCGCAAACACTGGTCTTTCAAGTATACCTCTTCCCTTTGTATCGGAAATTGTCATACCTCCAATTCCTGTTTCTAGTATTGCAGAAGCAACTGCTTCAACTTTCGATGCTGGGACTACTGCTTCAATTTTTTTCATAATTTATAACCCAAACCACATATGAATCGCTTTTATTAAAGTATTGCTAAAATTTATACGAAAAATTTCAATTAAAAATAATATCATAAAAAAAAATTTCTAGGATAAAATACCTTTTATAGTTGCAGTACAGAATTCGAAGAGATGTCTGGAGTACAGAAAGTACAAAAAGGAAAAATTTTAGGAAAAGTTCAAGATAAAATTAAAGAAGGAATTGAAAATTATCGTGCTGCAGGCGACGCTCCAGCTAAAGTTGATGTCTATGATGTCATTGAGCAAGTATTTGCCGTTATTAATCCAAATTTAAACGATGAAAGTAAAATCTCTGTAGATGAGGTTAGTGGATGTCTCAGAAGTGCATACCTTGATCGTAAATCTCCTGCAGAACGAACACATAAACAAATGATGTCTACATTAATGGAAAAAAGTGCTCTAAGTGTATTAGAAAGACCATCTGAGGGAATAATTGAAATTGATTCTAAACTAAAACTAGTTGGTCGTGCAGATAGAGTAGAGGATGATGTAGTAATGATGTTTAGAACAGCCGAAGAATTGCCAGAGATGCCACATGCTGAGCATTTTATGCAATTAAATTCATACCTACACATGTTTGAAAAACCAGAGGGTGTTATAGTGTATTTTGATAAAGATGGCAATGAAATGGAATTCATCGTTCCAAAAAGTGAGAAACTTTTTGGTGAAACTAAACGAAGAGCACGTATTCTTAATACGTTATTAAATAATAATGTGATACCAGCTCTAGAACCATCGACAAGATGCATGGGCTGTGCACATAACGAAAAGTGTTATTATCCATCAGAAGACAAGCAAAAATGGGGATTCTGGGCCCGTGGCAAGTGGCGCGAATTAAAACCAAAAGATTCTATTTTCTAGATTTAAATTTTTTTACCAAATATTAAATCCATCAGGAACCTTAGGTATTCCAATAAGAGAACCTGTTTCTTTGTCTCTGATGATGTTAGATCCTTGTGGTATCCAATCATCTGGAGAAACAAAATAGATAGTTCCATCAATCATTAGTGTGATGTATTTGTATGTAGTAGCTATTTGTTGTTCTGCAAAATTAAGCAAGCTTGAAACAGGAATTAATCTCACAGAATTTTTACCTGACATTATTTTTGAATCTTCACTCTCCCAAATAGGATATGGTGAATATTTTGCTCCCCTGGCTCTAAAAAATGATGGTTTGAGAGATATTACCAAACATAATGTGAGAAAAAATATTCCTGCAAGAAAATAAAGTTGAGCGTATTGGTCTATATGAAAATGATTCTCAGAAATAGTGCCATACCCTAATCTATTTGCAATTGTTGGAGGTAAATTTTGCAGATCAAAATATTTTGCTTGAATATAATACATACCTGCATACATCATCAACGAACCAGTTAAGGAAAGAAAAGTTGGTATTGACCCTCTCCAAAAAATACTAAATACAAATAAAGTTAAAAGCGGTAGTATTAGAAAATCTGTTTCTTGTCTGGCTCTTGGGTTGATGCCACTTGCAACGGAAAAAATAATTTGTAAAATGATTAGGGAAAAAAATGAAAATAAACTAATTGAACTCCAAAATCTACTCTTTGGGAAAAACCAATCTTGAATTGTATCAATGAACGCCCATCTCTCAGTATTTGATTTTACCTTTACCATGTAATATAATGCACATCGTCAGAATTATGTACTTCTATTATCTACAATAGATCTGAATCTTCAACCTTGTTAAGATATGCACGAGTCTTGTATGGTTTGGTTTGGCCTTTGTGATAATAAAGTATCTTTGTTCCATGTTCAAAAGGAACTATTTCAATAGAATCTGTTGATTGCATGGAACTCTCAGATTCTTTTAGATATTCAAATAACTCTTCTTTATTCATCTTGAGAAGCTCATCTAGTGGTTTTGTTTTAGAAACTCTCAATGATTTACAACTATGTTAATCTTATATAAAAATAACAGGTAGTCATGTGATCAAAATTTTTACAAGTGATTTTAAAAAAATAAAAATCTACGATGAAATATTTAATCATTAAATATGAGCAATGACGTGCCAAGATAGGTTTGGCTGATTCAAAGATAAATTGGTATGATGATTTTCTCGGTGTGGGTTATCATTTCTATGATGTGAGGCCTAGGATTCTTTTAATTTTTGATGAAAGGAAAAAAATTCCTACAATATGGAACAAAGTTATAAAATATTGGCCAGATGATGAGATTAAAATTAGATTTGTTGAAAAAGAGGATTCATTTGAATTTGTTCTATATTGTGAATCTCGTATTATACTTGCAACATGGGTTTTCTTAAAATCTCTCAAAATATCTGACAATTATAAGAGATTTAAAGAAGATTATGATGGAGCTGCTAACTTTGGTTTGGCATTATACAAACCAAAAGGTGATTCATACGAACTTGAGATATTCAAATATACAAAAAGAATTACAAATTTACAATTCTTAAATGAATCTGATGCCGAACTAGATTTTATTGTTAGTAGATCTAGAAAGATTCTTCAGGGTACAAAAGAGGAACATAATTAGATTTCAATTTTTTATATTATTTTTATAATTTTAAATCTAGGAAATTAAAATAAAATTTCAAATACGTGATTTTAACAAATCCATCCACGCAGTCCAATCTACATTATAATACAAAAGTGGTTGCCTAATCGGATAGTTGGTCACACTTTTAGCTATTACAAAATCATACATTTTTTCCTTTCCGTCTTTAGAAAATTTTATTCTCATAAAATTTACCTTTCGTAATGTAATTTGGTTAACCTCAATAATGGCATCTAAAGGCATAATCCAGCTTTTTGGATTCTCAGAAATGTCTTCATCAAGTTGAGTTTCGGAATAGTCCCATAGCTGTGTTACTTTCACTTTATCTTCACCAAAATATTTTTCCCTTTCTTTTGGTGAAACATACAGATATCGTGGAACAAAGATTAGATTTTTGTTTGTTTTAACCAGAATCCCTTCCTTGCTTTTATTGAAAAACCCCCTTAATCCAGGTACAATTGCCCAGATTTTCGGTAATGCGGCAACCATATGTTCATCTTCTTCTAAATTTACTCTCACTATCTTGGTAGATGTTTTACTGCTTCAAATTAGTCTATCTGTGAAAAAATAATTTTTACATATATCGTTACAAAAAATAGGATTTGTTGCTGTTTGTTCTATTCATGAGTTCCATGAGATTCAAAGTTGAATCCATATGTTCCAGCATGTTTGTTTTCCTTTACTCGTTTGTACCTGTAGGCGCGTTCTGCAAAATAGATTGCAATAGTAATTGCAGTGGTAGCTGCGGTTGCGATATATATTGCCCATCCTGCTTCTGACATAAAAACTATAACCACTTGTCTAGTATAATAATTTTTCTTAAATTTTTTATAATTTTAAGATATATATCAATTTTCTAAAAATTAATTTCTAATATGTACACGATCAGGCAATTTTTTAAAATTTAACATTATATCATAAAAAAAAATTTCTAGGATAAAATACCTTTTATAGTTGCAGTACAGAATTCGAAGAGATGTCTGGAGCATTAGAAGCAACATCAATTCAATTTGTCACTAAAAATAAATGGCCACTAGTATTTGCAGTGGCTGCTTTACTTGTTACAGTTGCAGGATTTACAGCGGTTCAAGATGCACATGCACAGTTTGGTCCTCTAAACAAATTAGCTGATCCAAACAAAACATCTGAATTCCACTGCAATTCTCCAATGATGCCACCAGGTAACGGTACATTTGGAGGAAGTTCTGCACCATGTATTGATACAGGAGACACCACTTTCATGTATGCAGCAGCATCATTCGTCATGATAATGACTCCTGGTGGTGTAGGTTTCCTATACGGTGGTATGACAAGAAGAAAGAACGCATTAACAGTTATCTTACAAAACTTTTTGGTTTATGCAATAGTTAGTATTCAATGGGTGGTATGGGGTTACGCCATAATGTTTGGTCCAAGTGCAGATCCATATGGATTCATTGGTAATTTAGATTGGGCAGGATTGAATAATGTTCTAACAAATGCACCTGCAGATGTTTATGCTCCGACTATTCCACACTTGGCATATGTGATGTTCCAGCTCATGTTTGCTGCAATTACTCCAGCATTAGCTATAGCAGGTTATGCTGATAGAGTAAAGATGAGTGCGTTTATGATACACGTGGTTCTATGGACCACATTTATTTACGATGTAGCAGGTCATGCCAACTGGTCATTAGGAAGTCAAGGAAGTGCACCAGGTTGGTTATTTACTTTGGGTACAGAAGACTTTGCAGGCGGTACAGTCATTCACATTACATCAGGATTTGCAGGATTAGCAACTGCAATGTTCCTAGGAAGAAGAATAGGTTATGGTAAAGCACCATTTGAACCACATTCAATTCCGTTAGTTATGTTAGGTGCTACTTTACTTTGGTTTGGTTGGTTCGGTTTCAACCCAGGAAGTGCAGGCTTTGCAGGTTTCTTGGAGACAGAAGCATTCCAAAATACCAACATCGCTACAGCAGTTGCAGCAATGTGGTGGGTATTCCTTGCTTGGGCTCATACTGGAAAGACTAGTGCAATGGGTGCGTCAGCTGGTGCTGTAGCAGGTCTAGTTGCAATTACGCCGGCTTCAGGATTCATAGGATGCTATGCTTCAATAATAGTAGGGTTTGCGTGTGCAACAGTATGCTTCTATTGTTTGATAATAAAGAATAGGAGAAGAATAGATGATGCATTAGACACTTGGCCAGTACACGGTATGGGTGGTGTTGTCGGTGCGCTATTGACTGGTGCGTTTAGTGAAAAACGCATTAATCCATATGGACATGACGGTCTATTCTTTGGAAATCCACAACAAGAACTAATCAATGCAATGGGTGCAGGATTTGCAGCAACATGGGCCTTTGGTATAACACTCTTGATCTGGAAGATTCAAGATGTGATTTGGCCTGGCGGTGTTAGAGTCACACCTAAAGAAGAAGAAATAGGTTTGGATATTTCACAAGTAGGAGAAAGAGCCTACAACATGAGTGAAACCTAGAAAGGTTTTTCTTTCTATAATTTTAATTTTATTAAATCTTAACATATTTTCAATTATACTTTAGGAATTTTTCCAGACAATCCTTTCAAATTGTTTCATGTTTACTTTGTAATATTTGTACAAGCTTGGGAAACGGTAAAAAGGAGTAGATTTACCTCTCTTTATCTATGGTTGACAGGTGGGCAGTTTTTGTAATATTAGAATTTGTAAGTGCAGCTATTGGATTCTTTTGGGGATTTTACACAGGTAAGGCACTCTTCTTATGGATTGGAGGCTTTTTCTTTTCACTTGGAGTCTTTGCAGCAACCAGGTGGGGCTTTGATAAATGGAAACAAAAACAAAAGCCAAGGAAATGGAAAAAGTAAAAACAAATCACATGTTTTACTACTGATAAAAACATAATTAGATTTCATTTCCAGATTTTGGAAATTTTAGTATGTTTATATCAATCACAAACTGGTAATACGACAGAGAATAATTGTCAAGTCGATCTGTACGCTGGGGAAGAAAAAAAAGATATACTATTGCATCAATCATAGCGATAGGTGCTATCACATTTGCATACTACAATGTAATACAAACTGGTCCGTATAAAACTACTAAAGAATGGAATTTTGATTCTTACAAGGATGGTACTGTGCCTGATGGTTTCTCATATCTTCAAACTGATGCACAACCTGGTTATTGGGTTGTTAAGTCTGATCCATCTGCACCATCTAAACCAAATGTACTTGCTAAATTGACAGATAATGACACTACATTTGATTATCACATTCAACTAATGCCTGATGGTGTTGAAAGTACAAATTCAGAAACAAGTGTACAGTTTAAGATTAATTCTGGAGAAAAAGAACAAGCTGCAGGTCTGATAATTAGATTCATGGATAATCAACATTATTTTGTATTAGTGGCTGACTCTAAGAATAGTCTCTTTTCATTATGTAAAGCTGATCCTGAGAAACTTTTATGCATTGAAGATAAATCCGTAAATATTCCTCTAGGTCAGTGGCATACGATAACTACTGATGTATCTGCACAAGGCATAGCTGGATATCTTGATGGTAAATTGCTTATTCAGAGATATGATCAACACTATCAAAACGGGCAGCTTGGATTGTGGACAAAAAAAGATACAGAAGCTTATTTTGATAATCTGAAAATAAAGTATTGATCTTATAATAAATAATTAAAACTCAAGAATTATTTTTTGAATATTTTATCTATGATGAATTTAACTATTAAAAAAATTCCAGTTATGGCAAATATGTATTGGATGATTGGTAATGCATTAATTATGATCTGAAGGAACTTGGATGACTTGTATTGTGGCTGCTATTATTATTAGAATTATGGCAATTTTAAGAATAATGTTCCTCAATACGTTTTAAAAGAAACGATCATCATTAAAAATTTCTATAAGACAAAACTAAAAATACATTGACTATCAATTGTAAAAAATGATTGGTATGCGTGGTCAAATGATACTGGCCATAATACCCAGTTTTGTAACTCAGCTTATTGCTTTTTACAGAATTAGAAAATTTACAAAAGGGTTGATTGTGGAATTGATTATTTTTCTTGCTGATGCTTTCGTTCAAATGATCATTCCGTGGCCATTTGGAGTGATTTTTGCTTTGCCACTAACTGTGGGCGTGCCTGTATACTGTGTAAGAAAATGGACTTTGGAATATAATCATGTGCCAACGGGTATGTTTGGTTAAAGTCATGACTGTTAAACAATATCTTGACAGGCTTATGACATGAATGTAGTTTGAATATATTGTGCCATATGACTTTGATAAAATGAAAAGAGAGGGGGAATTTGTTTTAAATCACTTGCCACGGTCTTGTTGCAAACGTTACAACATAACCCACGCCAATTATTATCGACTGATAGGCTACATTTGTGTATGGAATTGGTTTTATGATTGGATCACCAGTGACTACTATTGTTTGTCCTGGACCAAGTCCTGGGCCTATACTTGCGATGTTAAGCTGTGTGTGCATGTGATAGACTGCTGGTTCTAGAGCCCTGATTGTCAATGTGTAAGGAATGACCGAGTTTCCTGGAATGTCTATAACGTTACCAGGTGGGTCTCTTGCTACAATCTCCCATCTGTTACCTGCATTAGGAGAGTCACCATATACAGTATACCAGCCTCTTAGGTCTCTTTGTACGAGACTTACGAATTTGCCTGATACTGTGAGGGTGTCACCTGTGTGGACAGATTGTTTTGACCATGTTTCATCATCTATCCTAACAAATCGACTTTGTAGTTGTGCCTGTACACCATGTGCTTCTGCGTGCTGGAACATTTGAGCCAATGATGGTAGACGTGCAGAAGATTATTTTGGAATAATCACTGGCATTTTCGTCGCCAGTTGGATTGGAACATGGGGAGGTGTTGCCGTAGCAGTTACCTATTATCCATGGGCTTATCCTCCACCGAGTGCACACTTTGCTCTAACGGTGTTGACAATTATAGAGGCCATTGGTTATTTACTATGTGTAAAGGTTGTAACCGAAGGTACTCCGAAGGCAAGAACCTATGATGGTGCAATGGCAGGAATAATTGCAGCTATAGCAATAGCAACAATCTTGACTGACTGTTTCTTCTTCGGCGCATAGAAATTTTCAATCCCCTTTTCTTTTAATTTTTAGATTCTTACTTGAAAGTAAAAAATGAACAATTATGATGTTGTATAAAACCTGATCTCAATACCTACGTAAAATTTTATATACACCGCATCTATCATAGTGGCTAATGGTCTGGCTAAGACGATGTACTCACTACTTGTTTATAGTAGTGGTAGCAGTCAACTCTACGTTGTTGACCATCAATGCCGGAGACTACATATTCTATACTGACTGGGCGTGGACTTCATTTGTGGTATTTTCAGTATCACAGACACTCATGCTTGCTGTCGGTGCCGCGTACTACCTTACATTCACTGGAGTTCCAGGAACTGCAACTTACTATGCACTGATAATGACGGTGTATACGTGGATTGCAAAAGGAGCGTGGTTCTCATTAGGATATCCATATAGCTTCATAGTTGTACCAGTTTGGATTCCGTCGGCTATGCTGATGGATTTGGTATATTGGGCAACAAAGAAGAACAAACACTCTCTCATTCTGATGGGCGGTGTACTTTGTGGAATGTCTCTGCCAATGTTCAACATGATAAATCTCATTACGATAGACGATCCGCTAGAGACTGCATTCAAATACCCAAGGACTACATTGCCTCCATACATGACTCCAATAGAACCCCAAGTTGGAAAGTTCTATGATAGTCCGGTCGCGCTAGGTGCGGGTGCCGGTGCTGTCCTGTCAGTTACAATGACAGCTTTAGGCTGCAAATTGACAACGTGGACATACAGATGGATGGCAGCTTGGAGTAAGTGGGACTAACTTCCCTTTCCTTTTACTTTATTTTATTACTACCTAGATTATCTCATAGATGATTTTTAGAAAAATCTGATCATCTTGATTAAAAAAAGCTACACAACGTGTGATCTTTTATTGTCATATCGTGCAAAATAAAATCTTGATACTATTGTATATTGAAACAGCAATACAAACAAATCACATCTGTTGTACCCAAGCCGTTTGTAAAATGGGCAGGAGGAAAAAGACAACTTTTACCAACACTATCACAACATACTCCAAAAAATTTTGATACGTATTTTGAGCCATTTTTAGGGGGCGGAGCAGTCTTGTTATATCTGTTATCTCAAAATTCTCAACTAAAATGTTTTGTATCTGATTTGAATTCTACTTTAATTCTATCATATGTCACAATTCGTGACAAAGTTGATGAATTGGTAATATCACTCGAAGAACATTCAGAAAATTACTTTAAAAATTCTGAAGAATATTATTATCAAGTAAGAGACAGTAATCCAAAAAACCAGATTGATAAAGTTTCAAGACTCATATTTCTAAACAAGACTTGTTTTAATGGTTTGTACAGAGTAAACAGTAAAGGGAAATTCAATGTGCCGATAGGAAAGTATGTAAATCCAAACATAGTAAATAAAGAAAACCTTCAGGTACTAAGTCACGTTTTACAATCAAAAGGAATTTCAATAAAGTGTGAAGATTTCACTGCTGCTCTTAGGAGAGCACAAAAAGATGA
>Ga0207121_1074_pt2 | contig 17742 bp, 12 predicted proteins | sample Alteio_BWMinHeat_41_FD_153513 | JGI IMG/M metagenome (GOLD analysis project Ga0207121, IMG submission 153513) | Enriched cells from forest soil in Barre Woods Harvard Forest LTER site, Petersham, Massachusetts, United States -... | ecosystem: Environmental > Terrestrial > Soil > Temperate forest >... | reverse complement strand
TCATGATAGCTTGGATGCCTTTGTCAAAAGCCTCGGTGACCAAGGGGTCCTCATTCAACGGCCATATGTCCGGGTGTGTCGATTGGTTCATCTCATCGGCAAATTCTGCCAAGACCGGGGATGCCGCCACGATCGCTTCTTTATTGGAAGGCAAATTATGGGTCTCCTGGGACAAAACCACCTGCTGGTCTTTGGCGGTCAGCCATTTCAAAAAGGCGATGGCTTTATCTTTATTCGGGGAGTTGGGATTGACCAAAAAAGTTGAGCCGGCACCTGCCCAAATTTTCAGCGGGTACGCCGTGCTGACAGGGGGCGGCAGCATGACCCCATAATCCAAATTCGGGTTCAGGTCATGGTACACGTTGACACACCAGGAGCCGTTAAAAGAAAACGCCGAACGCTCAAGGGCAAAATCCAACTCGGCGTCCTTATTGCCCTTGGTCACAATCCCGTCCATCAAAACGTTTTTGTCACGCATCTGGGCGAAAACACTGAAAACCTTGATCCAGTCAGGGTCTGTATATGGGACCTTGCCACGGAAGGTCGCAAAAATCTTATCCCCTCCCATGATATTAAAGGCATAATTGGAAGCCATGCAATCAACCAGCCATAACTCGCCCCAACCGGTAACGAATGGCGTGATCCCGACCCGCCTGAGGACCTGGGCGTCCTTGATGAATTCGTCGAAGGTGGCCGGAGGAGCATGAATGCCGGCTTTAGCCAAAAGCTTATTATTATAAAGCATTTCAATGCTGGCCATATCAATGGGCACACCATAAATACCCGGCGTCACCCCATAACTGTTCCCAGCCTCAAAACTCTTGTCCGCCAAAGCATTAGCAAAAAAACTATTGGCCCATTTTCCACTGTCGGCCTGCATGTCACTGCTTAGGTCAGCGATCAATCCTGCTTTAATAAAATCTGCTACGACAGACTTTTTATCAAGAATGCCGTAAATATCCGGTAAAACATTGGCTTGGGCTGCGGCAACGATTTTCTGGGAGTAAGCATCCGAAGGGGCGAAGAGCTGGATGGAGACATCAACTCCGGTTTGGTCTTTATACTGTTGGGCTAATTTTTTAAGGGTATCATCGCGGTCAGTCATCCAGTGCCACAGGACGATTTTATTGCTGGGGGTGGGATGCGAACATCCGGCAAGAACAATCAACATCAAACAACAACACAAGGTCATTAATTTGCGCATCCAATCTCCCTGATTAAAAATCGATTAATTTTAGATAAAAATTTATAAATACATGAATTAGAAATTTAACACAGACCGGAAGCTTGGTCAAATAAAAAATGTTTTTGACCAGATGCCTGGAAGTTAAATACTACTCAAGTCTTCTAATTGCTGCTCGGCTGCATCGGAAGGTTTCCAAAACCAGCCGTTGGGGTCCCAAGCTTGCGCGTAGAAGAATTCATGCTTAATTCTCTGGAAGTCCTTGACGGCTTGCTCTTTATGGCCGGCATTTCGGTCAGCCAGACCTAAAATATATAAGGCGGTCGCAACATCATTGAGCGCCCAATAGTTGAAAATTTGCTTACCGAAGGCATAATCTTTCAAGGATGACTGCATTTCCTTGGCTTTATCACCGTATAATTCCAGCGTCTTGTTAACATATGCTTCCACCGCTGTAAAATTATTTTCCCCCAGCGCTGCCCATGCCATATACACCAATTCACTCGAGGAATGATCACCAAAGTCCCAATTGACACCAGCCGGTATCATACCCAGCTTTTCCGTGGCACCTTCCGCTGGTTTCCAAAACCTCTTAAGCCACTTGTCCCAGCATTGTGAATAAGAAAATTCCTTAATGACCCTATTGTAGGCCATGGCTGCTTGATCATCATTGCCCGCATTTTGGTTAGCCACCCCTAAAATATATAGGGCCGTACCAACGTCATTGAGCGCCCAATATTTGAATATTTGACTGTCGCTGCCGGTGGCATAACCGTTCAATGAGGCCTGCATGGCCTTGGCTTTGCGGCCGAATAATCTCACCTCTTCGTTGACATAAGCTTCCACGGCTTTAAGATCATGCGCTGCCAGCGCTCCCCATGCCTTCTGGACTATTTGGTTCGACGTATAATCACCGTAATTGACACCCGTTGTCATCTGCTCCAATCTGTCGGCCGCGGCAAACGCGGGTTTCAAAAACCCATCCTGGATATCCCAGGCCTGACCGTAGGTATAATAATTGATCAATTGATTGTATGCATCTTCAGCTTCATCGTACATACCCGCGGCCTGGTACGCCTCTCCTTGAATATAGCAACTCATGGCCACATCATTAAGCGCCTTGTAGCTGAATTGCTCGGACCCCGGCACATAATCATGCAAGGCAGCCTCCATCTTATCGGCTGCTTTGCCATAAAGTAAGATGCATTTATTAGTGTAGGCCAACACGGCGTTGAGATCATTTTGGGCCAATGCTTTCCTTGCCTTTTTGACCAGAGTGCCGGATCTGGCATCACCGAAATGAACCGGGTTGTGGACAGCCAGGGGACTGTCAGGATTCTGGTCATCCGCGAAAACATCCCTCGCGCAAAAACCAAGTGTTACGACAAATAATAAACATAACCATCTTTTCATTTTACTCCTCCTCATTAAATATACTTAAAAAAGGTTGCTTTGCATCCGCTGTTGCGCTGCTTCGGCGGGTTTCCAAAACCAGCCTGCAGGTCCCCGGCATTGCGCGTAAGAGAATTCCCTGACAACCCTCTGATAGGCCATGGCCGCTTCTTTTTGATGGCCGGCATTTTCATAAGCCTGGCCTAAAATAAACACAGCCTCGCCGACATCATTAAGCGCCCGGTATCTTAATATTTGATCGTTGCCTCCGCTGGGATAGCCTTTCAGTGATGCCTGCATGGCCTTGGCTTTCTGACCGTATAATTTCAGCGTCTCGTTGACGTAAACTTCCACGGCTTTAAGATAATTCTCCTTTAATGCCGCCTGTGCCTGCCGCACTAAAAACATGGAAGAGTGGTCACCAAAATTCCAATAGACCCCGCTTGTTATCATGTCCCAATTGTCCTTGGCAGCATCCGCGGGTTTCCAGAAGAACCCCTTGGTGTCCCAGCATTGTGCATAGGAAAACTCATTGACGACTCTTTTGTAAGCCTTAATAGCTTCTTTTTGATGGCCGGCATTTTCATAGGCTCGACCTAAAATATATAGGGCCGTACCGACATCATTAAGTGCCCAATATTTGAATATATGGTCATTGCTTCCGGCGGCATAACCGTTCAATGACGCCTGCATGTCTTTGGCTTTCTGGCCATACAATTCCAGCGTCTTATCAACATAAGCTTGCACGCCTTTTAGATCGCTTGCTTTGAGCGATGCCCATGCCCGCAGTACTAAAAATAATGAAGAATAATCACCAAAATCCAAATTGGTCCCGCTTTCTATGATCGCCAAATTTGCCTTGGCGGCATCCGCGGGTTTCCAGAAGAACCTGCACTGGTCCCAAGTCTGCGCATAAGAAAACTCATTGATAACTCTCTTATAGGCTTTAATGGCCTCTTGTTTATTGCCGGCTTTTTGATAGTTTTGACCTAAAATAAACAAGGACGTACCCACATCATTGAGCGCCCAATATCGGGATATTTGGCCATTGCTACCCGTGGCATAACCTTTCATTGATGCCTGCATATCCTTGGCTTTGCTGCCGTATAGTTCCACGGCTTTGTTGACAAAAGCTTCCACGTCTTTAGGATCATCCGCGGCCAGCGCCAGCCATGCCTTCTTTGTTAATGTGCTTGAGCTACGGTCCCCAAAATTAATCCCCTCAGTCATCATATCCAGCCTCTCCTCAGCAGCATCCCCTATTCTCACAAAACCACTTTGGGAACCAACCGACTGGCCTAAAAAATAATGCTTAATTAATCTCTCATAAGTTTCTTTGGCCTTATCGTTCATCTTTACCAACTGATAGGCCTCTCCTTGAAGAAACAAGCTGGTCGCCACATCATTAAGCGCCTGATATTTGGAAGTGTTATAAAAGCCACAAGTGTAATCCGGTAAATCGGCTTCCATCTTAGCGGCCTGCGCGGCATAAAGTGAGATGGTCTTATCAGTATAGGCCAATACAGCCGCAATATCCCCTTGACCCAACGCCTGCTGCGCTTTGCTGACCAGTGTGCTGGATTGGTAATCACCAAAATCAATCGCGGATGGAATAAAGGATTGACTTTGATTTATAGTCACTTCCGGGCTTTTCGTTCCCATGCTTTGCTGCATTGAATCTCCTGAGACTTGGGGTGTTACGCTTACCTCATTGGAGTTGGCTCTTGCCTGGGAGGTGAAGTTAGAATCTGAAGTAACATAATAATAAGTGCCATATGCGGTCCGATTATAAGTACCGGGCGCGGAATAAAGGGCTGAAACAATATAATAATAAACGGTACCGTTAGTAACGAATGTGTCAGTATAGGTGGTATCGGTGATTGAATTCGCGATGGTCGTATAAGGACCGCCGCTGGCAGCAGCCCTTTCAACATTATAAGAAATAGCTGAACGGGGGGCCTTCCATGACAGGAATACCTTGGTGTTGCCTGCCTTTGCGGTCAAGGCCGTCGGCGGGGAAAAAGCCGAAATCAACGGCAACAAATTACCGTATTCTTTCGGATTGGCGAACACATACACTTCCTTGATGGTCTCTGCCGGGTTCCAAAAATATCCTTTTGTCGACCATAATTGGGCCAGCTGAAATTTCGTCAAGATGGCGGAAAAATCCTGGTTGGCTTGCGCGTAGCGGTGTTGCTGGTCAGCGATTTCCCCAAGGATGTAATAAGCGGCAGCCACGTCATTCAAGGCCCAATAATTATGAATGGCCTGATACTGCTCTCTCTGGCCGGGCTTATATAACATAAAAGTCCCCTGTTCTTTTTTCTTGAGTTTCTCTAATTGTATGGCATCTTCTCCCCAGAGATCAATAAGGGCCTGCGCCTGCCGGCTGGCCAGATCATAGTCGCCTTTTTCAAAAAGCTTCCAAGCCCGCTCCTGCATCTCCTCGCTGGCTCCATAAAGGATAGGGCCTGGATCACGCGGTGGGACCGTAATGGGCTTAACCGACCATGGCTGTGTTGTCGGTATGATCTGCTCATCCGTTAAGGACTCAAAACCCATTCCTGCAAAAAACCGCCAGCACAAAGGAGTCACGGCGTCGGCGGGATGGTCCTTCGTGGGCTCAGGGGCAGGCCATGCACCGATATAAAAGCGCCCCGGGGTGGCTAACTCGTAAACTTTGTGTGTTGCCCCAGGGACGAAAAAGCCGGACTTGTCCATCTCGTTGACCAACATCTTGGCCTCGTCCAACCATCGGGAAGCCTGGTCCAGCAATTGCTGACGTTGGGCCTGATCTGTCTGGGAAAAAGCCCGGAGGGCCGAATCGCGGGCCATGTACTGCAGCGTTACGATGTATTGGCAGGTGGCTTCCCACCAAAGCAAGCGGTGATTGTCCCCCTTGGGCCGATAGAAAATAGCTTTCTTCGGGTGTGTCTTATAAACATCGTCTTCGTAGGTGGCTGTGGCCCCCCCCTGGTCAGTGACATCAACTCCCATGAGGCCGCCAACCTTCACCACGAAATCGTTGTGGGCCACGCCCATCATGGCGTCTGCATTAACACCATTCGCTCTCAAAAAAGGAGGGCGCATTTCATCGACATACCATGTGTAAGAATCAATGGCCTGCACATGGTCCTGATTGAATGTTTGCCCAGGGGGTAAATTTATCGTATTGCCGCCGCGAAGAACATGGTCTGTCTTGGGATCATAGGCCACATGCACCAGCCATTGCTTATCAGCCTTCTGTACGCGTTCCAAAAGATCATGGTCCTCCTGGCCCAAACCCTTGGCCTTGAGCAAATCCATCAAAAACGCATGGGTACTGACATTGTTCTCCGTCGAGAATATCTGGTCCCAGGGAACGCCGTTCCACGGGATCTCTCCCATGGCCACGGCCCCGTCAACATATTTATGGTGAAAGATGATCCAGTGCATGATGTTCAGCGCCAATTCCAATGCTTTCGGGTCGCCGGTCATGCGGTAATAACGGGATGCCAACAAACCGATCCATGCGTTGGGGCCTACATGGACGGTCTTCTCAATGCCTTCCTGAGAAATTACGAAATAATAAGCATTGTAGAAATTGGCCAGGCCTGCCTTGCCATCACGCGGAATCGCCCGGTGCTCAGAGGCTACCCACGCGTTTTCAAAGAATTTCACAATGGCCCCCGCGGTCTTCACATCACCTACCTTTAAAAGAAAGAGCCCTACCACTCCCTGGTCATAGATGGACACTTGCTGGGTCAGCGCCAGGTCATTGGTCCTGGGGAAACTCAAAAATAGCCCGGTCTGAGGGACAAAATAACACCTTAGGAGCGTCTCATAACCCTTTTGGAGATCAGCAGGGGTCAACAGCCGGGGATTGTGTTGGGCCAACCACTGATCAGCCAGTTCGGATGCAGAAGGTTGGGGATCGGCAAAGGAAGGACGGACCGACGGAAAAAATAAAACAAATACAACAATAATGAGGATGGTTACCTTTTTCATCTCTTTTCTAATATACACGGTAAGTAAACGATTTCAAGGGGGTGAGGAGGGGTTTTGGGGAAACGTTTGCTTTTATAAACTCTCGTCGGAAGAATGAAAATTTATCTTATCAAAAATGAAAAATATTTTTTTAATTATTTTTCCCTGAGAATTTTTAAGACGCGAGGGATTGTGCGCCCGTTTTGTTAAAATATTGTTTTCCCGTCGAGAAAATAAATTCTGTCTTTGTTGCAGGTGTATTAGAGGTGGGCAGACTTTGGAGAAAGCGTTACCTTGATAACGGCATCCTTGGTGATGGATTTTCTTGGGATGCAGACTTTTTCCTGGGCCATACTCTCAGAAGCAAGCGGTTTCCCATCTATCAGGACCTCTTTGATAGCATACTGTCCGGCATCTAATTTTTGCGGATTACGATATTCGACAGTCAGGCGCCTGCCTGCGAATTGGCAGGACACAGAGGCAGTTGCCTTTTTATTAAATTCTTCTTTGACCAGCTGGGGGGCCAGCATTAAATTGCCCTTGTCCCCCCGCACGCCGAAAACATGGGTCAGTTGGGTCAACACCAGCCAGCTGGCCGAACCTGTCAGGTAATGGTACATGCCCCGCCCCTCGGAATCGAAATATTCCGGGATGCCCGGATAAATCTTGCTGCGATGCCCGTCGCCGGCCATGCGGTAAATGGACTGTAAGACCTGATAACCTGCGCGTGCATATCCCCGACGGTAAAGGGCCGCGGCGTACATGACATTCATGTGGCTGAAAAAAGCACCGTTTTCCTTGGTGCCGTAGGCAAAGCCGAAGGCCCGGCCCAAATCCAAATAATGGTCCACCCCGAAATCGGTATTCAAGCGGTATCCGCCCAGTTGCTGGTCTTTTAAGAACTCCTCGACGCTGGTAATGATCTTCTTGATTTCATCATCGGAGGCCATGCCGCTCATGATGGAAAATACCTGGCCGGTCAGGGTCATGCGCAAGCGCTGGTCCTTAAGACCTTCCACGCGCTGGCCCTTGTTGTCATAATAACCGTTAAACCACTCGTAGGTGGTAGCGCCCTTTTTAAATTGGATCTTTTCCTGGCGGCGGATATGCGCGAATATCCAGTTGCCCTTGGCGCGCAGATCACGCGCCAGATCTTTAACAGGGACATCAACGGTCTCCCCGCTTAAAGCCGGCTGCACGCTATGGAAATATTTACCGAAAAGATGCTTGTGTTTGGCCTGGGGGTCATCGTAATTGACTTTCTCACTTAACGTGTCCAATAAGATCAGAAGCTCGCGGGCCAAACGCAGGCTGTCAATCCCTTTGGCGCCAGCCATGTCCTCCAGAAGATCGGCAAGGCCCAATAAATTACCGCCGTAAAACGAACTGAAAGCCACGGACTCGCCGCGCTGTGCGGCCATGTCCAGGCCGTCGTTCCAGTCAGCGCTCTCCAGGCGGATGATATTATGTTCCCCGACGTTAAAAAATTGGGTCAAGTGCTGGACCAAAAGATGCTCGAGCACAGTCCCTTCATACACCTGCCCTTTTTTATCCAGCAATTTATTGCCGTACTGGCTGACCCACCCTATGTCCTTATCGTGCGTGCGGGACAATTGCGGGTCCCGGAAATAACTTTGCTTCTGCAGCAGGATATCAAAATCGCCGCTCTGGTCGATATAAAGCTGCAAGGTCAACAAAGGCCAGGCCCCGTGGTCCATCCACACGCGGGTGATGGCGTTGCGGTCCGCCAAAAACTCACCGGGCTTGGAACCGATGATGGTGGCATTGCTGCCGTCGATACGGATACCGGCGCAATTATTGATCAAGTCCTGGCGGACCTGATGGGGCTCAATGAGGATCAATGACAGCAAATCCTGCCAAATGTCCCTCCAGCCCTTGCCTCCCTTGCCGTAATCGTGGTCCGGCAAAAACGAACAGCCGAAAATACGGCGCAGGACGGGCTGCAGAGTGGCCCATCGCATCCAGGAATCAAAATTTTCATCCCCTGAATTAAAAATAATGGAAGAAATTTTATCAGACCAGTATTTTTTATTGGCCTCCCAAGCCTGGGTAAATTTATCAGCAGAATTAAAATGACTAAAGATTTTTTTAGTCTGGGTCTCATCGGCCCCGATACCCACCATCACTATAAAAGATTGGCTTTGTCCGGGCTTGAGCGTGGTTTCCTTAAAACGAAGCGCCCCCACCACTTCTTTACCATTTAACGCCTGAGGAGTAAGCAATGGAGATTTTTGATTTTCGAAAACCGCCTGTGGCCGCAACATGGAGCCGCCGTCTCCGTAAAAACTATCCACCGTCGGGAAAGAACCTGTGACTCCCCCGGATTTTTCCTGGCATCCGTATACATAATAAACAGCGTGGCTTGTCTTGTGGCCTTCCTCATTAAAGGCCATGGTCGAGCGCATCAGCACGCCCTGCGGCGTTTGCTTGACCCGGTTTAAAAGGGCGGTGACATGCTCATGGTCATGTTTATTAGCCAGAGAACGCCCAAACAGGGCGATGGCGACCGTGGGCGTGAATTTGATTGGTTTCTTTGAAATGTTTTTGACCGTCACCTGCATCAGTTCAACATTTTCACCGGTAACGGGAATGAAGTTTATGGCGCCCATTTCCAATCCCGTTGATCGGTGGACCCGCTTGAGTTTGTGCCATAAGGGCCCGATTTCAACGCAAGCTGAATCAGGCGATGATTCCTGGGACAAGGAAAAAACCCCTTTATCTTTGATAAAAACAAAAAACTCGCGTAAGGGAAAGCGTAGATCTTCGCGGGAAGTGGGTTTGGTCAAATAATGAAACTTATCGACCTTAATGTCCCCGCTTAAAAAAGGAGTGATAGCGGACTTGAGGCTCAAGGCGTCGACGCCGCATAAAGGCGCATAGATGGTTTTTATCGCGGCCGCATGCTTGGAGGTAAAACTGACCCCGTCAGGTAAATATGTATAAAATGTATCTGAGGGCATAAAACTTCTGGCTGGCAGCTACAGGGCGTTGTCTTCGGTGAGTTTAAAAAGGCGCTGCATTTTGATAAAATCTACCCGAGAAAATTGGACTCCGATATCCCACAAAGACAAGTTCAACAGTTTTACCCAAACCACATGTCCATCTAAAACCATCGGCCCCCCGCCATCCGGCAGGGAGACTTCCAAAGAAAGCTGATCCTCCAGGAAAAAGCGGTCCTTGGTGAAGATCCTCATGCCTTGAGCGGAAGCGTCATGTAAAAAAACGTCTGTTCCAAAAACTTGGTGTGTGTCTTTAAACCGTACCGGAAACCTTGCCGGAAAACGCTCGAACATTCTACGTTCTTCTATTGTCTGCTGGGCAGCTGACATGACTGTTCTTTTCCCCGCGCTTGCCGTCGGATTCAAGCGGGCCTCCATTAAACATTATTTTCCCAGCGTTTTGAAGAAAAATATTTATCCAAACGAATGGAGGAACCTGAAACAATCTCTGAAAACACCATGCCGACACGGTATGTCTCAGAGGTCCCAAGCTGGCGCACCCATTTCACAACACCAATGACCATAATAGGTTTTGTGTTTGGTTTAAGAACTATTTCCAGCGCTATTTTCTGGTTGATCCCGACATTATGCGAAGACAACAAACCTATTCCATTGCGGCTGATATCCAATGTTTTAGTGTGGTCAAATTCGGAACCATCCTTGCCTTCTACGGGCACCAAACAATTATACCTGGCTTCAGAACGTTGATTAGCAGCAGCACTCATAATAAACCTTTTTTTATAAATGATAGAGAATGATAACGTTTACTTCCTGTTAATAGTCTAAAACATATTTTCTAAAAAGCAAATTAAAATAAGAAATTTTTTAATTTATAAAATTTTACAGAACAATTGCGGCCTGTTTATGCTGGTGATATACTAAATGTTCAATATGGCCCAAAAACCTCCCAATCCCTCAAAAGCTAAACAACTTTCCCTGGAAGAGTACGCCAAGATTAAAGAAAAAGTGGCTAAATCGAAACTTAAGCTCACTTTTCCCTGGATTATCAAGGTCGTCTTTTTCCTTCCTATCGCTTACCTCGTATTCCTTATTATCTATTACCTGATCCAGCTAAGGTTCATCGCAGAGCATTAAATGGCTGTCACAGACCTGGTTACATTGTTTTTAAGCATTTTTTTGCTGATCCGCGGAGCCTCGCGCGGATTTATGAATTCTTTATTAGGTCCTTTCTCTATTATAGCTACCACCATCATCAGCATCATTTACTATCAAAAGACCCAGGAGTTGATCATAAGCTTGATTATAGGATTGGCAGGCCCGTTGCTTTTGTCTTTTCTTTTAAGATTCCTTCTTAAATCATGGGCCGCGGCCACCCAGACGGACTCAAAACCGGATTTCTTAAGCCGCTTGGGAGGAGCTGCCCTGACCCTGTCCTGGGGCTGGGTATTTATTATTTTCACCCTGATCCTATTGGCCATGTTGCCTCCTTGGGGGGCAACATGGACAACCGCACGCCATGATGTCATACGATCAAGATCTTACGCCGCCGTCAAACCGTGGCAAGATATATTTTTTGCCGCTTCCCAAAAAGACGCCTCCGCTGCTGCGAAATCACTGGCACGCGATCCGCGCTTCCAAAAAGTCCTGCATGACCCTGAAACCCAAAAAGAAATCCAGGCCCATGACGTTATCAAACTGTTGAACAATCCCAAGATCATAGGCTTGACCAAACAGATCATGAATGACCCCGCCGCTTTAAAATAAACGTATTTGTTTATCCTGGGTATTTTGGAATGACGATGAGGACAGATGGATCCGTCCGTCGGGAAAGTGGGCGCGTTTATAGCCCATGTCAAACATGTCCCTGATATGCTCTGCAAACAAACCTTTCCCGCTCATGCGCGTCCCCCAACCTGAATCATAAAGCGCACCGTCGCGCAATTCGCGGATGCGGTTGAGCACCTTGTCCTTGCGTTCAGGAAAATAGTCAATGAGCCAGTGCTCGAAAATATCTTTGACCGCATAAGGCAGGCGCACGATCGTATAGCCGGCGCCTTGGGCACCGGCCTGGGCCGCGGCTTTAAGAATGGCGGGGATCTCGTGGTCGGTCAGGCCTGGGATGATGGGAGCCACGTTGACTGTCACCGGGATGCCTGCCCTGGCTAATTCTTCAACAGCTTTGAGGCGGTTGACCGGCGTTGAAGCGCGCGGCTCCATGGCTCGGGCCACATGAGGGTCAAGGCTTGTGATGGAAACCGTCACGCAAACGCCTTGATACTCGGCCATGGATTTAAAAATGTCAATGTCGCGCGTGACCAATTTATTTTTGGTGATAATACCAACGGGGTTCTTAAAATCCAGCAGCACCTGCAGGCATTGGCGGGTGATCTGGAATTTGCGTTCAAAAGGCTGATAGCAGTCGGTCACCCCGCTCATGACAATGACCTGCGGCTTCCATTTGGGATGGGCCAATTCTTTGCGCAATAGTAACGGGGCTTCTGTTTTGACAAAGATAATGGCTTCAAAATCACTGCCTGAAGAAAGGCCGAAATATTCATGCGTGGGCCTGGCATAGCAATAGACACAGCCATGCTCGCAGCCGCGGTAAGGATTTAAGCTCGTTTCAAAACCGATGTCCGGGCTGTCGTTGTAGCTGATGATGGATTTGGAGGTATCTTTATAAAATTCTGTTTTAGGCGAAGGGTATTCTTCGTCGGAGACATCCTCATCGCGCTCGAAAAAAATTTTTTCAAAACGGTTGGCGGGATTGACCAGCGCCCCACGGTTGTGCAGTTCTTTTTCAGGCATATAAATCCCTATCATTATTACTTGCCAATGCAGAATTCGGAAAAGATGCGGTCGAGCAGGTCCTCGTCGATATTGCGGCCGGTGATGGCATCCAGCTGATTGACCGCGGCTTTGAGTTCTTCGGAGACAAATTCCAGGGAAGCATCCTCAGTCATCAGGCGCAAGGCGCCTTGCAAATTCTTTTGGGCTTCCTCTAAGGCCTTGATATGACGGATATTGCTGATAAGAATACCGTGCGTATCTAAATTCTTGTCCCTGCAGATCAAGTCAACGATCTTGGCCTCGAGATTTTGCATGGATTGGGTCCCCAGCGCCGAAACCTTTATCACATGGTCCTCCCCGAATATTTTCTCAGGAATTGATATGTCTATCTGCTTGCCTAAGTCCATTTTATTGATCACCACCAAAACTCGATCAGCTTTTACTTGCTGCATCAGCGTCCTGTCCTGCTCTTCCAGAGGACGGCCATGGTCCAAAACCAGAAGCACCAGATCAGCGCTTTTGATATAAAGATGGCTGCGCTTGATGGCTTCCTCTTCGATCAAATCCCTTGGCTCCAGGATACCGGCGGTATCGACCAATGAAATCGGCATGCCTTTGATCTGCGCTGACTCTTCAAGGACGTCACGGGTGGTTCCCGCAATATCAGTGACAATGGCGCGCTGCTCTTTGAGCAAGGCATTAAGCAAGGAAGATTTGCCCACATTAGGTTTGCCGCACAGGACAATGCGTATGCCTTCTTTAAGAATGCGGCCGCTCTTGGAAGAGTCCAAAAGTCTGGCCACGCATTTCTCCTGAACAGCGATGCGGCCGGATATTTCCCCGCGGCCCTGGGCGTCAATGCCGTCCTCGGGAAAGTTGATCAATGCCTCCACCATCGTATAAAGTTTTATCAGTTCTTCCCGTATGGCATTAAGCTGCAGCGACAATTCGCCTTTTAATTGATGCTGGCTCTGGCGCAAAAAATTTGAAGTCTTGGCATTGATGATATCAGCCACGGCCTCTGCCTGGGTCAGATCCATGCGTCCGTGAAGAAAGGCCCGTTTGGTGAATTCACCTGGTGTGGCCAGGCGCGTCCCCTCGGCCAACAGTGCCTGAAGCACCTCACGAAGAACAGTCATACCGCCGTGGCAATTAATTTCAACGACGTCCTCAGCAGTATAGCTTTTAGGCGCCTTCATCAAAGTGACCAAGACTTCATCGAGAATTTCACCGGATTTAGCGTTAATGACCTGACCATAATGAATTGTATGGCTTTGGCATTCTGCTAATTTTTTATCCCCTTGCAGACAGACAACAGTATCAACTATCGTAATGGCCTCTTTACCACTAATGCGAATGATGCCGATCCCTCCTTGTCCCGCGGGGGTGGCAATTGCTGCGATGGTATCTTCCAGGCCTTTATATTGGTACATAACTTTCACTCATGTGTTTTGTTGACTAAACAATCAATGGCTTCTGCCACGACGAACACCGAGCCCGTCACTAAAACTACGTCCTTGGTTGCGGCTATCTGCAAGGCCTTTTCCAAGGCCTGGGCTGAACTGTCTATGATCTCAGAAGTTTTATCGCCAAAATAATCCTTTGCCTCTTGTGGTGTAAACAGATGTGCCCTGGGATGATTGGCCTTGGTCAAAATAATATGATGCGCACTGTTCCTTAAATGTTCGCAAATAGCCCTCGCGTCTTTATCTTCGGAAATACCCAGCACCAAAATCACCCGCCCATAAGGATATACTTCCATCAATGTCTGGGCCAAGGCCTTGGCTGAGGCGGCATTATGCGCACAATCCACCACCACGTCAGGGCTTTGACATATTAATTCAAAACGGCCGGACCAACGGACATGTTTTAATCCCTCGCTGATGGCCTCATCAGTGATCTTGAACCCCATTGTCTTTAAAACCGCCGCCACTTCAAGGGCCGTGGCAGCGTTTAAAATTTGGTGCTGGCCTTTAAGATTTGTCTTTATATCTTCGTATTTACCCGGACACACCTGCACCGGCTCGACACCGAACTCCCGGCAGCGGGCAAGCAAAACATCCATGACTTCTTTTTCCTGCGGCGCAATGACGACTTTCTGGTGGGAATTCTTGATGATACCTGCTTTTTCCGCCGCGATTTGAATTAAATCAGAACCCAATATCCTGGTATGGTCCAAACTCACCGGTGTTATGACCGCCGCCAGCGCATTGACGGCATTGGTCGCATCCAGCCGGCCGCCCAAACCTGTTTCCAAAATAACCACGTCCACGCCTGTCTTGGCGAAATAACACAAAGCAGCCACGGTCAGGACTTCGAAAAAGGTCAGGATGTTACCTTCATTTTGGATGGCCGCGGCAAAAGGACGTAGTTCTGTCAGCACCGCAGCCAATTGATCGTCGCTAATAGCGCCAGAAAAATTATCTTTAGAGCGGACATTGTCCATATCCAAAATACGGATGCGCTCATTGACCTTATGCAAATGGGGCGAGGTGTACAGACCCACTTTGTAGCCGGCCTCCTGTAAAATACTGGCTAAAAAGGCACAGGTCGATCCCTTGCCCTTGGTGCCCGCTACATGGATGATCTTTAAATCCTTGGATGGGTTTCCCGCTAAATCCAGGAATTTTTTGATGCGGTTGAGGCTGAAATCTTCAGGGCGCAGTTTGTGAAGCTGGGATTCAAAATTGGTAAAAGAACTGAGATATTCGTGCGGGTTAAACGCCGTCATCAGTACTGGCCAATCTTTTAATGTTTAAAATGCCTGATCCCTGTGAAGACCATGGCTATCTTTTTTTTGTCAGCTTCTTTGATCACGGCTTCATCCATGATGGAACCGCCGGTCTGGATAATGGCCTTGACCCCGGCCTTGGCGGCGAGCGTGACAGTGTCTGGCTTCGGCAAAAACGCATCGGAGATCAAAACGCTGGCGCGTGCCCCTGCCCCTGCCTTGCGGATGGCATGCATGGCGGAGTCCACACGGCTGGTCTGTCCGCACCCGATACCAACGGTCTGTGTCCCTTTGATCAGGACAATGGCGTTGCTTTTGACGTGCTTGATCAATTTCCATCCAAAAATCATGGCATCTGTTTGTGCCTTGGTGGGTTTGATTTTGGTGACTGTCTTTAATTCTTCCGGCTTAAGGGCACGGTTGTCCTTTTCCTGCAGCAAAAGCCCACCGGAGATTTTCTTGAAGTCATAGCGCTCCTGGGGCAGGCCATAGACATCCAGGACAACCAAACGCAAATTTTTCTTGGCTGAAAAAAGGGTTTTGGCCTCTTCGCTGAATTCAGGGGCAATGACGCATTCCATAAAACCGCTTTTAATGACGGCGGCGGCGGTTTTTGCGTCCACACAACGGTTAAAACCGATAATGCCGCCGAAAGCGGAAAGAGGATCGCACCGGTGGGCTTTTATATACGCCTTGTCGATGCTTTTCTCCTGGGCAATACCGCAGGGATTATTGTGTTTGATGATAACTGCCGCCGGAGCTTCAAATTCACGGACGATGTCTCCAGCGGCATTCAGATCAAGGATATTGTTAAAAGACAGTTCCTTGCCTTGCAATTGCCGAATACAGCTTAAACCCTCATGTTGGGTGCCTTCCTTATAAAAAGCTGCAGCCTGGTGCGGGTTTTCACCGTAACGCAAATCCTGCAGTTTACTGAACGACAAGGAAAAATCTTTAGGGAAAGAGGAAAAAGAATTGTCTGCCCTGAAACGGTTGTTTAAAAACCCGTGAATGGCCCCGTCATAACGGCAGGTGCGCTCAAAAACTTCAATGGCCAAATTTGTCAGCACCTTGTCCGATAAAATACCGCCGTTATTATTAAGTTCTTTCAAAACTTCCGTATACCGGTCAACATTACAGATCACCGCCACACTTTTATAGTTCTTGGCCGCGGAACGCAGCATCGAAGGGCCGCCGATATCAATGTTTTCTATGGCCTCATCCAGGGACACATTTTTTTTCTGGATTGCCTTCTCAAAAGGATAAAGATTGACCACCACCATGTCGATGAGGCCTATGCCATGGGCGGCAATTTGTTTCATGTGCTCGGGGTTGTCGCGCAGGCTCAAAAGGCCGGCGTGGATCTTGGGATGCAGGGTCTTGACGCGGCCGTCGAGCATTTCAGGAAAACCGGTGTATTCGGAAACATCATGGACCTTGAGTTTGGCTGAACGTAAAAGTTCCGCCGTGCCGCCGGTGGAAATGATTTCCACACCCAACTTCTGTAAACCTTTGGCAAATTCCACCAGGCCGGTTTTGTCGGAAACGGAAATTAATGCGCGCTTGACCTTGATCATTGCTTAGGAAGGATTTATCTCTTGCCTTTTTTACGTTTGCGTTCGGAAGGCTTACAGTAAAAACGGCGCTCTTTAAGTTCGACTAAAAACCCGTCTTTTTGGCACTGCTTCTTAAATAAGCGCATCGCTTTTTCGAAACTGTTCTTGTCATTGACTTTAACTTCCAACATTACGATTCACTTCTCCTTAACTATGGTTTAATTGGTTTGAAGGGATGTATTATAGTATATGTTGGGCTGTTGTCAATTAATACGTGGGATCAACGTAAGTATATAATTCTCCCGCGAAATTACGTAGCGTGTAGCGGCCGTTTTCATGGGAGACTACATAGTCCGGATTGACAGGGATCTTTCCACCGCCTCCGGGACCGTCAATCACATAGGTGGGCACCGCGTAGCCGGTGGTATGCCCGCGCAAATTCTGGATGATATTAATACCCGTCTCAACGGTGGTGCGGAAATGCTTCGAACCCACGATGGGATCACATTGATAAATGTAATAGGGCCGGACACGGATTTTTAAAAGCTCATGGAACAGCTTTTTCATGACTTCAGGCGAGTCATTGACACCGCGCAAAAGCACGGTCTGGCTGCCCATGGGGATACCGGCGTCGGCGATCATGTTGCAGGCATGCTTGACGCGCGGGGTGACTTCCTTGGCATGGTTAAAATGGACGCTCATCCACAGCGGCGAATATTTTTTGAACATGGCGATCAATTCCGGCGTGATGCGCTGAGGCAGGGTCACGGGGATGCGGGTGCCGATGCGCACAAACTCGACGTGCGGTATCTTCTTGACGGAAGAAATCAGGTATTCCAGCATCCGGTCGCCCAAGGTCAAAGGGTCCCCGCCGGAAATCAACACATCACGGATTTCCGTATGCTTACGGATATAATTGAGCGCCGCATCATAGGTGGACGTATTGAGCGTGTGATTACCGTCGCCGACCATGCGGGAGCGCGTGCAATACCGGCAGTACATCGCGCACATTTCGTTGACCAAAAAAAGAACACGGTCAGGATAACGGTGCACCAGGCCATGCACTTCGGAATTTTTCTCCTCCCCGCAAGGGTCCAACATTTCTTCCGGGGTGGTCTCAAATTCATAATCCAACGGCACCGA